>Ga0114933_10006028_pt1 | contig 10864 bp, 2 predicted proteins | sample 4SBtaG_FD_89691 | JGI IMG/M metagenome (GOLD analysis project Ga0114933, IMG submission 89691) | Deep subsurface microbial communities from Kolumbo volcano to uncover new lineages of life (NeLLi) - 4SBTROV12_W25 metaG | ecosystem: Environmental > Aquatic > Marine > Volcanic | place: Kolumbo... | reverse complement strand
GGTATCAATGCTTTTATTGCGTCAAACAAAGTAGACCAGAGTTTAAATAATCCTTGGACAGGTGTTGAGGTTGTTCTTTCGGATGTTAATGATCCTTCTATCTCTGGTTCTGATTTTAGACATACCGCCATGACGTACGATAGTTCAAATGGTAGAATGATTGGTTATTTAGATGGAGTTGCTAAAGGGACAGGTACTTTTCCTTCTACAAATACTTCAGGATTTCATGACGGAACAGTCAATGGAGTTTATCAACAATTTTATATAGGTGGAAATTTAGACTCAGGTTTAAATACAAATATAGGTATGGTCGGTTGCTACAACAGAGCTTTGTCTAGTGGAGAAGTTATAGGCAACTGTAAAGCTGTCAAACATAGATACGGACAAGGGTATTAAGTGTAATTTATAAAGTATATGGCTGTTAAAAGGTATGTTGGCGATAAAATCGTCGGTTTGAATAGTGAGAAAGCTGCTGTTCTAGACACGGTTTCTGATGGCGCTTTGTATTACACTAATGACTCGCCTTACGTTGTTTACTTAAAAAAAGACGGAGCTTGGCAACAAATATCAAGTAGTGCAGGAGGAGGCTCAGAGCTTACAAATAGTGGGCAAATCTTGCATCGTGACATTCATGTTGTTAGCGGGGACGTTGTTCTTAATACTGCTGACATTGATATTGTCAGTGGTGATCTTCTAAATACAGGTCAAATTTTACATCGTGACGTTCATGTTGTAAGCGGAAACCTCCACACAACTGGAGACCGTTTGCATCGAGATATTCATGCTGTGAGCGGAAACCTACACACAACTGGAGATCGTTTGCATCGAGACGTTCATGCTGTAAGTGGTAGAATAGATAGTAACGATACCGATATAACTAACTTAACCACTAACCTTGATACTACAGGAAATCTTTTGCATCGTGACGTTCATGTTATAAGCGGAAGAATAGCTACTGACAGCACTCTAGGTAATGTAAAATTTGCATGCAACTGTAGTCAAAGTACAGCACCTAATATCTTTACAGATACCACGGACAGAAGTTACGCTGTAACACCAAATTCGACAAACCAAATGGTGGTTAATGTTCCTTGGATAGATTCAACAGCCAATCTTGACACTACAGGAAATCTTTTGCATCGTGATGTTCATGTTGTAAGCGGAAACCTCCATACAACTGGAGATCGTTTGCATCGAGACGTTCATGCTGTAAGTGGTAGAATAGATAGTAACGATACCGATATAGCTAACTTAACCACTAACCTTGACACTACAGGAAATATTTTGCATCGTGATATCCACGTCGTTAGTGGGGTAGCGCACGGAAAAGCTTCTGACGTTTTTAAAACTATTGCTGTGCAGAATTCAGATGATGTAGTAGCTGCAGGAATCACTGATACTCTGACTTTTGTAGCTGGCAGTAATACGACTATAACTACTGACTCTAGTAATCAAACAGTAACTATTTGTTCAGCTGGAGCTGCAGGCGGTGAAGCTAATGTTCAATCCGATTGGACGCAGAGCTCAAATACTTCAGACGCTTTTATATTAAATAAACCCGGAATTCTAGGTGTTAGTAGTAATTATGCGGCAGGAAGTCTTCTCCCAGAAGGCAACGCTACTCACGGAGGTAATTTTTTAAGAAAAGATGGGTCTTGGGCAATCCCTTTTACTTTGAGCGCCGCTACTAATTCTGCTCTTGGTGGTATTAAAATTGGCTATACGACAAACGCAAAAAAATATGCTGTCCAATTAGATAGCGAAAAAGCTTACGTTGACGTTCCTTGGACAGATACAGATACTTGGCAACAGGTATCAACATCACAAGTTGGTTATGTAGCAGCTTTACCTTCGTCAAACGGTAGCACTAAGTTTCTCAGAGGTGACGGAAGTTGGGAAGTACCAAATTATGATACAACAAATACCACTTACGATTTAGCGGTCCCAAACAGTACGACTAATATTGCTTTGACCGGTAGTAATAGCACAACTGATACGATTCAGTTAGTTGGGGGCACTAATGTTACTTTATCTTGCACAGCGTCAAATCAAATTACAATTACTTCTTCTGATCAATATACAGGCACAGTTACTGGTGTGACAGGAACATCTCCAATAACTTCTAGTGGTGGCGCTACTCCCGCTATAAGTTTAGCCAATAGTGGTGTTACTTACGCTAAGATTCAAAACGTTTCCGCAACAAACAGAATACTCGGTAGAGATTCAACCGGAGCTGGGGTCATAGAAGAAATTACTCCTGCTAGCTTAAGAACAATGCTTGAAGTTGCTCAAGGAGCTACAGCATGCGAAGGTACAGTCACAAGTGTTGCTGGAGGTGCAGGATTGACAGCTGGAGGTACCGCTGCAGATCCTTCTCTTTCTCTTGACACAGCAACGTCTACTGCTCTTGGCGGAATAAAAGTTGGCACCCGTCTGAGTATTACCAATGGAATACTCTCTGCTGATTTACAAACTGACAACAATACCACATACGGTGTGTCTGCAGTCGACGATTCGGGTATAAAACTTAGACTAACAGATTCAGGCAGCACGACAGATGATGTTAAGTTTGCGGCAGGTAATTTACTTGGTGTTGCTAAAGTTAGCAGTGAGGACACTATTTGTTTTACTACTACGGCTACAGCTAACGATACAGACGCTAACTTAAAGAACAGAACAAACCATACTGGTACCCAAGCCGCGTCTACGATTTCTGACTTTGATACTGAGGTAGCTAATAACACTACCGTTGTAGCTCACACAACAAAACTAGCGGGGATTGAGGATGGGGCTACAGCAGATCAAACCGCTACGGAGATATGTGCTGCAGCAGGTATAACTTCAGCTTTAGGGACTAACGCTTTTAGCAGTACGGCTTTTACTACTTGCGAAGGTACAGTCACAAGTGTTACTGGAGGTGCAGGATTGACAGCTGGAGGTACCGCTGCAGATCCTTCTATTTCTCTTGATAAAGCAACGTCTACTGCTCTTGGGGGAATAAAAGTTAGTACCGGTCTCACTATAAATGCAAGTACTGGAGCGCTTTCCGTTACTGTTCCGACTACCCATAATTTCACTAATGATCTCAAGACTAAATTAGATAATATTGAGGTTGGGGCTACAGCAGATCTAACCGCTACGGAGATATGTGCTTTAGCAGGAATAACAGGTAATATACAGTCCAATGCCTATACCAGCACCACAATTCCAACTGATAACGATCAATTAGCGAACGGATGTGGTTATACTACTAATATAGGTACAGTTACACCTAGCAGTTCAGATACTTTCACCAATAAAAGTGGTAATATAAGTCAGTGGACTAACGATGCTAATTATAGTACTACTGTAGGTACAGTTACATCGGTTACAGCTGCTAGTCCATTGACCGCTACTACGGGAGCTACCCCACAAATAAGTTTACCCGTTAGCGCTTGTGTTACTATAAATAATTTATGTACGTGTGGTACTAATAATTGTGTTCATACTGGTATTTTATGTAGTGTTTTTATTTGTAATACATTAGTTATTAATTCTGGTCTTTTTCATGGTGGAAATTATAGCTTCACTGGTAATATAAATACTAGTGGAACTTTAAACCATGGAACAAATCATTGGATTAAAACTAACATGTTATGCACATGTGGTACAAACGCTTGTATTGTATCAGACGGCGGAAATGGATTAATAAAGGGTTGTTTTTCTGGAGACGGTTCTGCTATTACTAATTTAGATATTGAAGCATCTGATCTACCTAATATTGCTAAATGCGAAGGAACAGTCACCACTGTAACAGTGGGAGCAGGTTTATGTTTACATTCTACTGCTAATTCTTTTACAGTATCTGATACTATATGCAATACTGATAAAGGCTCAAGTCAAAATATATTTAAAAATATAGGGGCATATAATGGAGGCACACTAATAGGAACTGTTGTTGCTGCTACTAATGATGATACTGTATGTTTTGTTCAAGGTTCTAATATAACACTCACTCATGCTACAGATAAGATAACAATAGCCGCAGATAATACTACTTATAACCAAGCTACTGACTCAGCTCTTGGACTAGTAAAACTTTCAGGAACCCCTGCTGATAATGTAACAGACACAGCAATAACTTCTAACTATATTCATGACAATCTTAAAACACCGGTTCCAGCAGGCGCTAAATTTACTGACACATGTTACAGTCAAGCTAATAGCTCAACGTTGGGTCTGGTTAAGATTTCAGATTCAGCCGATAATAATGCTAACGATACAGCGATATCAGCTGATTGGGCTTATGAAACACTTACTATTCCAAGCTTAAATATTTTAGGTAATAATACTGGAAGTGCTGCAGAAGCTTCTGGCTTAACATGTGCTCAAGTCTTGAGCTTACTAGGTACTGTTTCAACCGCTAACAATTTTACTACTGTCCTTAAGAATAAATTGGATGGTATATGCGCTGGAGCTACTGCTAACGATACAAACGCTAACTTGTTAGCTAGGGCAAATCATACTGGTACCCAAACTGCGTCTACAATTTCTGACTTTGATACCGAGGTGGCTAATAACACTGCTGTTGCAGCTAACACCTTAAAGCAAAGCGCTTTTAGTGCAAGCGGAGGAACCGGTTATGTTTGCCCTACTGGGCTTTGTACTAATTATTGCGCTGCTGTTTCTAGCGCTAATGCCTACTTAGGGTGCGGAACTAACAATTGCGTTGATGTTACCACAGTAAAAGCTTCTACTTTAGTAGATGTCTCTTCAGGTAGCTTGAACGCTAGTTGTATTGACGTAGGTACCCAAACTGCAACGGGAGCGATAACAGCTTTGAAGCTATGCGGAGCAGGTACTAATAATTGCGTAGAAGTTTTTTGTGGTAAATTCACATTTCTTAATACTCTTTTTTCAATGACTGCTCTTCAGTTATGCGCTACCGGTGCTAATAATTGCGTAGAAGCTTCTTGTCTCAAAGGAGACTATGATGCGGCTGATTTAACAGGAACTATTGATGCCGCTCGCTTGCCAGCTACAGCCCTTACTAGCTCTTCTCAGTTAAATGCCACTAATTTATGTAGCGGAACTGTTAATGCCGATCGCTTGCCAGCTACAGCCAAGTGTCAAGGAGATATTACTCAGGTGACTGCGGGTACTGGCCTAACGGGAGGAGGCTCTACAGGAAACATTAGCGTTTGTCTTGATTTAGGTAACATAGATGACTCCACAACAAATAGCGATGGAGCTTGTTTTGCTGTTGTGAATTCGTCTAATGTACAAAAGCTTCTTGCAAAAGGTTCTATTAACATTTCTGGATTTAATAATGATTCTAATTTTACTAGCAACACAGGTACACTTACTAGCTCTTCTCAGTTAAATGCCACTAATTTATGTAGCGGAACTGTTAATGCCGCTCGCTTGCCAATCGCCACAGCTTCTGCTCTTGGCGGAATAAAAGTCAGCACTGGTCTTACTATAAACTCAAGTACTGGGGCGCTTTCTGTTACTGTTCCAACCGCCAATGACTTTACGAATGCTTGTTCTAGTAAATTATCAGGGCTAACGACTGGCTTCAGTGCAGCAGGCGCTGATTCAGATTTCGTTTGCCCTAGAGGAAGTACTGAGAATTATTGCGCTTTAATAATTTGTTCGGTTGGAAGTAATAACTGTATAAAAGGCTCTATTGTTTGCGCTACCTCGGCTCTCCATGGAGAAGGAAGCAACATAACAGACTTAGACGCAAGCGAAATAAAATCTGGAACGGTCGCTACTACTTACCTACCCGCAGCAGCTCTTAAAGCGGGAACGGTAACTTCTGTTACAGCAGGAAGTGGAATGACCCAGTCGGGTACCTCCACGATTAATCCAACACTAAATGTTATTGGCGGTACAGGGATTACCGCTAATGCTAACGATATATCTATCACTAACATTAGTGGTTTGACAGCAGGATCTTATACAAACGCAAACATTACCGTAAATGCACAAGGGCAAGTTACATTAGCAGCAAGTGGCAGCAGCAGCAGCGGCGGCGGAAGAACATGTAATGGGGCATCTGGATGGGTGACTACCTGTGATAGTTGTAGCTTCTGCGCTTCTAAACTCTGTGGCACTTCATGTGTAGATACGCCGATATTCAAAATAAAAAATGGCGGTACATGTTATGGGATGGCTGCAAATTACAATAACGGAGGCTATTTGATGCTAAGGGATACTTGTGGTAGTTCTACAAATTATGGTAGTGATTATGGCACCTTCTTTATTAATGGTTGTAACCCCATGTTTCATGATGAAGCTGGAAATACTTGTTATTTTTACATGAGTAGTTCTCCTTCTTCTGATTATAGGTTAAAAGCTAATTTAACCTGCTGGTCTAACCTTTGCTGCCCCACTAATGTTGTAAAAAAAGTACCAGTATATTCTTTCAACTGGAATAAAGAAGGGGCTAAAAATACCGGAGAGTCTATGGACATTCCGAAAGTCGGCTTCTTGGCCCATGAGATGAAAGAGGTTTTGGGGCAAATAAATACAGTAGTACCAGAAGATAAAGACCAATTAAACGAAGATGGATCTATTAAAGCTCAACATATTTCTGACAGAGGTCTAATTCCAATACTTTGGTCAGCTTTACAAGAAACTATTAAAAAAGTAGAAGATTTAGAAGAAAGAGTAAAAACTCTTGAATCCAGTTAATTAATTAACCCTTTTGGCCTTTGTTTTAGTGTAATACTCTCGAGATGTCTAGTAGTTATAATTTTTCAGTCACGCAGGGTTCAGAGGTTAATGTTAGACTTACCATTACTAATGATGGCTCTGCTGTAAATTTGAGCGGTTATAACGTAAGAGGTAAGGTAAAAGGAAAATACGGAAACACTGGAGCTTTAATAGATTTAGACCCAACTATAGTAACAGGTACCAACGGTACTTTGTATCCAAGTGGTTATGTAGATATTTACCTAAGCGGATCCCAAACTGCAGGTTTGCCTGTAATGGAGGCTGTTTATGACCTAGAAAGGTTTACGACAGGGACTCTAGGGGAAGAGACATCTGTAATAAAGATGCTGGCTGGTAAATTTACCATTAATCCCGAGGTAACAAATATTTAATACTATAGATTAGGTTTATGGCTCATCAAGATCAAGTCACTGTAGAACTGAATACGCCTAAAGTTACAACTAAGGTTGTAAACGTAAGCGATACTACTGTTCCTGCTTCAACTGTTAACTTCGTAGGTCCTCAAGGCCCTGCAGGTCCCGCAGGTCCTGCTTTGATATTCTCAGGTCAAGCTGATAACAGAGTGCTGACTTCTCATGCTTCTGGCACTAATTCTGTCACTGCCGAGGCTGGCTTTTTAGTAGATGATTCTGGTCACGTATTTATACAAAACGACCTAACTGTATCTGGAGATTTAAATGTTAGCGGAGACTTTACTTTAGGCGATTCCACTACAGATAGTATTACCACAAAAGGTGATCTTTTCGTAGAAGATGATGCTTTTTTCGCGGATGCAGTACATATAACCGGTAATTTAACTGTTGATGGAACAGCTTCCGCGGCTAACCCTACTCAAAATGGGCATCTAACTACAAAATCTTATGTAGATTCAGCAGACTCTTCTGTTAACTCAAATTTAGCAACTTCTGGAACAAATCTACAAACAGAAATTAGAAATACAGGAGAATTATTAAAGGCTGATATAACTAGTATAAGTGGGAATGTAGTACACACAACAGGAGTACAAACTAATATACTAGGAAATAAAACTTTTTCTAATGATGTTAATGTTTTAGGTAATTTATCTGTTAGTGGCAATTTTACTCTTGGTGATGAAACTACTGACAAGATAACAACTAGAGGCGATTTATACGTAGATGATGATGCCTTTTTTGGTGATGATGTTACAGTAACAGGAAATTTAAATACTAGAAATATTTACCCAAGTAGTAGCGGAGCTCATGACATAGGTAGTGAATCATTAAAATATAATAATATTTATGCCAAAACTGGGCACTTTGATGGAAACACTATAAATCTTGGTCTTGATGGAGCAAGAATAACCACATCTAATAATGGAGTAATAAATCTTGTCTCTGAAGATGGCACCGTATCAGAAGGACTAAAAGAAAACCCAAGCATAAAGGGCAACTTGTTTGTAGAAAGTGGCGTTAATGTTACTGGAGATGTTGTAGTTAGAGGAGACTTGAGTGTTACAGGGAGCTTTGCTGTAGATACTGCTCCGACTCAAAACCAGCACGTAACCAATAAGCTTTATGTAGATTCTGCTAATTCTACTATAAACACTAATATTGCTTCTACGGGTTCTACTCTGCATAGAGATATTCATGTTTTAAGTGGGGACATTGCTCTTAATACAGCAGACATAGACAGCTTAAGCGGAACAATACTTAGCAATTATAATAATATATCCCAAAACGCAGCAAACTTAAATACTACCGGCTCTTTCCTACATAGAGACATACATGCAATTAGCGGTAATCTAAACTCAGATGTATCATCTATAAGCGGAAGAGTAGCAGCTAACGAAACTGATGTAGATTCCCTAAGTGGTTCTTTAAACACGACTAATAGCAATTTACAAACAACAGGGCAAAATTTACAGAGCCAGATAACCAGCAATGACGGAGACATCTCTACCCTTACTTCCAATTTAGCTTCTTCTGGCTCGAATTTAGAAACTCAGATAAGAAACAGCGGAGCAAGCCTACAAACAGACATTAGAGACTTTAGCGGAGACGCTGTATTTACAACCGGAATCCAAACCGTACAAGGAGCAAAAACTTTCTCAGATGATCTAACTGTATTAGGCAACTTAGGTGTTAGCGGTAAATTTATATTAGGAGATGAGACTACAGACAGCATAACAGCAAGAGGAGATTTATTTGTAGATGACGACGCTTCTTTCGGAGATGACGTAACAGTAAGTGGAGATTTATTTGTAGAAGGAGGGTTGTATCCCGGTAACCCTAGTCAAGGTTCTCATGCAGCTACTAAATCTTATACTGATGCAGCCGACAATAGTTTATCTACTAGGCTGGGAACCTCTGGAACTAATATATTAAGTGAGGTATCTGATTTAAGTGGGAGCCTTAGCACTACTGGTCAAAGTTTACGTTCTGATGTGGTCGGATTAAGCGGTCAAGTTGTATTTAATACGGGAGACCAGAATATATCAGGAGTAAAGAGCTTTGCTAGTAACGTCACTGTAGGGGGAGACTTAACAGTACAGGGAACTACATTTACTGTTGATACTTCTAATGTTTTAATAGAAGATCCAATTTTATATTTAGGTAAAAACCAAACTGGTACCCCTACTGTTGATGCCGGTTTTGTTGCAGAAAGAGGTAGCAGCACAAATGTAGGTTTCATATGGGACGAGTCAGAGGATCATTTCGCTACAATAAACACAACAGAAATAGCAGATGATAACAACATAACTATCGCTAGTTACGCTGATTTCAAAGCCAATGATATAGCAGCTACTAATGTAAATACAACAAATTTAACTTCTACTAATGGTGCTTTAACTTGGAGCAGAAATTCTTCTAATACTGCCGCAACAATTACTCAAGCTGGCTCGGGGGATATTTTAAATCTAATAGATGGAAGTACAGAAGTATTAACTGTTCTTGACGGAGGCAGCGTAGGTATTGGAGTTGCTTCTCCCGGAGCTAAACTTGAAGTTGGTGGGGACATAAGATTTGGATCTACAGGAGCTTTAGAGTGGGCTGGAAATTCAAGTTCAATAAATGGTGATTCTTCTAGCCAGCATTTAGCATTTAAAACAAATAATTTAGAAAGATTAAGAATTATAGCTGATGGTAATGTTGGTTTAGGGACAGACTCACCTTCTGCAAATTTACATATTTCAAAAGATGCTCCAGAATTAAGACTTCAAGGAACAGGGTCTTCTGGAACAAAAACTAATAAAATTACTTTCTATAATGCTGGAGGAGGCTTAAGAACTGAAATTAAGCAAGATTATTATGGTGGGTCAACTGATTTAAAAATATCAAATTATGATGGAGATATTTTATTGGATCCTTCTACTTCAAAAGTCGGTTTAGGTACCACTAACCCAGTAGCTAATTTTCATGTTTCAGCGGCAGCTTCTCCTATATTAAGGGTTCAGGATTCAACAAGTAACGCAATCATAGATCTTCAAGCTCAAGATTCTCTTGTTTTGTTAGGCTCTTCTTCTGATCATCCTTTAGTTATAAGAACAGACTCCACTGAGAGAGTTAGGATAACTAATACAGGTAATGTTGGTATAGGTACAACAGCGCCTTCTGTCAAGCTCCATATAGCATCTACTGATGCAATAAAAGTACCAGTCGGAACCACCGCGCAAAGACCAACGGCTGCGGCTGGAATGCTTCGCTTAAATACAACTACAAGTCAGTTCGAAGGTTATAAAGATGGAAACTGGCAAGGTTTAGGTGGAGTAGTAGATGTTGACCAAGATACGTATGTGACAACAGAACAAACTTCTGATGATGACACTCTTTTCTTTTATACTGCTGGTACGGAAAGAGCGAAAATCAATAACGATGGATCTACTCATATCAAAGGAGACTTATTTGTGTCTGGAGCAGCTTCGGGTATTAACCCGACACAAAATGGTCATTTTACCACGAAGTCTTATGTTGACTCTGCTGATTCTGAATTAGCTGCGGATATAGATATAGTAAGCGGTTTAGTTATTAGTAACGATTCAGATCTTTCTACTGTAACATCAAATCTTGCGACTACAGGATCTAACCTACATCGTGATATTCATGCGGTTAGTGGAGATGTTGTCCTTAACGCTGCTGACGTAGATTCTTTAAGTGGCAGCTTAAATACTACGAATACTAATCTT
>Ga0114933_10006026_pt1 | contig 10868 bp, 9 predicted proteins | sample 4SBtaG_FD_89691 | JGI IMG/M metagenome (GOLD analysis project Ga0114933, IMG submission 89691) | Deep subsurface microbial communities from Kolumbo volcano to uncover new lineages of life (NeLLi) - 4SBTROV12_W25 metaG | ecosystem: Environmental > Aquatic > Marine > Volcanic | place: Kolumbo... | reverse complement strand
CGACAAGATGGGCAAGCGCACCGCCCCCGCCGAGGTCACGGTCGTCGACGATGCCACCCTGCCCGGAGCCCGCGGGACCCTCAACGTCGACGACGAGGCCGAGAGTACCGAGAAGACCGTTCTCGTGGAGGACGGCATCCTGCGCTCCTACCTCCACGACCGGATCAGCGCGCGGCACTATGGCCTGGCCTCCACCGGGTCGGGCCGCCGCGAGTCCTTCCGCCACACCGTCCTGCCCCGCATGCGCTCGACCTACATGGAGTCGGGCCCCCACGACCCGGCCGAGATCATCAAGTCGGTCAAAAAGGGGCTGTACTGCGAGGTCTTCGCCAACGGTGCGGTGCAGATCGGCGCCGGGGACTTCAGCTTCTACGTGCGGCTCGGCTATCTCATCGAAGACGGCAAGCTCACCCGTCCGGTGAAAGACGTGAACCTCATCGGCAATGGGCCCAAGGTCCTCGAGGCCATCGAGATGGTCGGCAATGACCTCATGGTCGACGAGGGCGGCTGGACCTGCGGCAAGGACGGTCAGGGGGTGCCGGTGAGTCAGGGAATGCCCACGGTCAAAGTGAGCAAGCTCTCGGTCGGAGGCGGCCTACAATGATCGACCTGCAACAGATCGCCGAGCGCGTGGTCCAGTCCACCTTGGACCGCGGCGCCCAGGAAGCCTCGGCGTCCATGAGCCGTGCCACCCACGTGAACATCGTGCGGCGGGAGGGCCGCGTGGAGCAGGCCACCGAAGCCACGACCCGCGGGCTCACCGTGTCGCTGCTCAAAGACGACCGCTACACCTCCAACAGCACCTCGGACCTGCGGCCTGCTGCCCTGTCCGAGTTCATCGACCGCTGCGTGGCCTCGGCGAGCTACCTGGAGCCCGACCCCGACCGGGCCCAGCCCGCCTTCGAGCAGTGCGGGCGCGGCAGCACCGACGCGCACCTGGACCAGGATGACGCCAGCTGGCACGCCTGGTCGCCCGAGGACCGGCTGGCCCAGGCCGTCGCCCTCGAGGAGCGGCTGGATGCCCGGAGACAAGACGACGTCATGTCGTCGGCTGTCCACCTGTCCGACGGGCGCTCGGAGGCGGCCTTCGTGCTGTCCAACGGCTTCAAGGACACCGATGTGGGCACCTGGTTCGCTCTCGGTGCCGAGCTGTCACTGGCCGAGGGCGACAAGCGTCCTGAGGGCACGGCATTCTATGCGGCGCGCCACCTGTCGGACCTGCCATCCCCGGAGTCCATCGCGTCTGACGCGGACCAACGCGTGCGCGGGCGCCTGGGGGCCACGGTCGGCGAGTCCGGAAACTACGTGATGATCCTCGAGAACCGTGTCGCCGGGCGCCTCCTCGGCACCTTCGGTGGGGCCCTCGCGGGCGGGGCGCTACACCACAAGCGCTCGTTCCTGGAGGGACGCCTCGGTCAGAAGGTGGGCTCACCGCTGTTCCACCTCGTCGACGACCCGACCATCCCCCGTGGGCTGGGAAGCCGGCCGTGGTTCGGCGGCGGCATCGTGGCCAGACCGCGGACGATCGTGAACGACGGGGTCCTCGAGCAATACAATATCAACGTCTACTATGGTCGAAAGCTGGGCATGGAGCCGACCGGCGGCCGCTCCAACTGGATCCTCCGCCCTGGGGAGCAGTCCTGGCAGAGCCTGGTCGCGGGCATCGACAAGGCCATCCTCGTGACCGGCTTCCTCGGGGGCAATGCCAACTCCACGACCGGCGACTTCTCGTACGGGATCCGCGGCCACCTGGTCGAGAACGGAGAGATCACCCAACCCCTCGCCGAGATGAATGTTGCCGGCAATGCCGGCAACATCTTCGAGCGCCTGGTTGGGGTGGGCAACGACCCGTGGACGTGGTCATCGACTCGCTCGCCGACCCTCGTCTTCGACGACGTCGTGTTCTCGGGCTCATGATTGCGCTCACCCTCCTCGTCAGCTTGTCTGGACCCGCGTGGGGTCAGGAGGAGGTGTGCACCTGGCCCGTCCCTCAGGAAGCGCTGCGACAGCGCCTCACAGAGATCGAATCGGCCCTGGTGGACCTGAACGGCGCCCGGGCGACCGCGATGCTCGATGACCTGACGTACCAGACCCGCTGCCTCGATCACGCCGTCGATCCAGCCGATCTGGGACGTGTCGCTCGGCAGGTGTCCCTGCTGGCGTTCTACGAGCAGGATCACGACGAGCTCGCCTACTGGGCGCGGCTGGCCGACGGCACGGTCGGCGACGCTCCGTGGTCGACGGAGCTCCCGATCCCCGGACGGCTGATCGAGGTCCTGGATGAGCTCGAGCCCGCGACCACGTCGCGGGTCGAGGGTCGCTACTTCGCTCCTCCGAAGAGGGGCATCATCCTGGTAGACGGCCGCTTCGCCGCGGTACCCGAGGCCACTATCGAGACGCAGCACCTGTTCCAGGTGCTCGACAAGAAACAGCGCGTGATCCACACCTCGTGGATGGACGGCACCCTGTTCCCCGATGCGTGGCTCACCGACGAAGCCACGGAGCTCGAGCCGCCGTCCTGGTATGTCGAGCCCGCTCCGCCCCACACGGCCGCCGAGGACATCGAACCCGTGCCCGTTCCCGTGCCCCTGCCCGTGGCAGAGCCGGTGCCCACCATCGAGACCCCACCCGATCCGTTGGCCGAGCCAGAGCTCGCCCCGATCGCGGCAGCCGACGAGGTCGAAGACGAGCCCCAGCTCAGCTTCGACGAGGAAGCGGTCGTCGCCGACTGCCCGTGGAAGCAGGTCCGCAGGGCGAGCGCGACCGGTCGAGAGGTCAGCGTGAACAAGCTCGCCTTCGACGTGGGCAGCGCATCCGACCAAGATGCCTTCCGCAAGGTCCTGCGCACCTGTGGGGAGTACCGCGCCGCGCGCCGATTTTCTCGATGGCGCGACGCCAAGAAGAAGCTTCAATTCGACGCCCGCACCCACCGAGACCGCATGGTCCGCGCCCTCATCACCGACGAACCCACACGCAAGAAGGACCGGGTGCGGCGCGGAGGCTAGCCCTCGTCCGTTGAGAGCGCTGGGCAGCCCGGCAGGGCATGGTCGGACACACGCGAACTGACCAGGTTTCAAGGTCCGTTCTCGTCCACACAACGTCGGCCCTGCGCGCATCGGTGCATCGCCGGGGCACGCTAATCCACCGGTCGTTCAGGGAAGCCTGCTAGGGGCTCCATACCTCGCCTTCGTGCCCTCGAACCGTGAGCGACGCTTCGTCTGTGGGGGCCTGTGCATCGCAGGCGGGGTGGCCGTGACTGCCGCGGTCATGGCCTGGTGGCGATCGGACTCCAACAAGCCGAAACCGATCCCCCACGTAGCGGCGCCCATCAAGACCCGGACGTTCGCCACCACGCCCCTCGGCCGCGGGTATCGGGGGGAGCAGATCCCGAACAATCCCTCCAGTTGGTGCGTCAAGCAGTTCGGGCTGGGGCCGGTCACCTACCTGCGCAACGCGACCCATCGTGCGCCCTACAAGCTCACCGTGAAGGGCGGCAAGATCCACGATGCCCACGGTCTGTTCGATACCTCTGACGCGCAGAGCCTACACAACCAAGGAGATCCGCGCGCCATCTTCGTGATGTCGAAGACCGGGGACCTGTACGCTGCCAAGCAACACAAGCGGTGCGAATTCCATCATTCCTCGTTCCTCCAAGGCATGAGTGTCGCGGCGGCTGGGGAGCTCGTGGTCGATGACGGCGTGCTCAGCACGATCACCAATCAGAGCGGTCACTACCGGCCCCCCTACAACCTGGTCGAGCAGGTCTTCGAGGAGCTGGCGGACGACCACTACACGTTCTGCTCCGCCACCGGCAACGTCTCCGTGCCGATCCACCACGGCGACGGCACGGTGACAAACACGAGCCTGCCCGACCACTGCGTGACGCGGGACTACGTGGACTAGCCCCGTAGATGACCTCGGCGAAGATAGCGATCCGATGATCGCGGTTCCAGGTGGTTCGTACGCGCTGGGCGAAACGTGAGGAATATCGGGAATATGCGACTCGTTCCGTACCTGCGCGTACGGGCCGCTTGGGGCCGCGAGGGCGGATTGCTATCGATGCCGCGGTCATCTAGACCAGCGGAAGGAGCCGACCGTCGCGAGGCCGATCGGACCTGCCTCAGGCGGTCGGCTCGTACCCCAGGCTACGGAGGTGTTCGAAGTAGACCGGGGCAGACACGCCCCGCTCCATGGCCGTCCGGCACAGCCACCCATCGCGGTAGGGCCACTCCTTCACCCCGGCTCGGAACGACGCAATGGACTCGGAGTAGGCCACGAGACGCGCCAGCATGTAGTCGGCGGGCGCGTCGACACCGTTTCCAGCGCGCCCGATGGCCGCCTGCTCGACGACGAGAGCGGCCAGCTCGTTCCGGTACTTCGCAATGACCTCTCCCACAGTGCAGTCGTGGGTCGCGCACAGGATGCCGAAGCACGACAGCCACATCAGCTTCTCGAGTTCGTAGTACGTGAACCGCGCCCAGTCCATGGACTCGGCTCGCAGTCCCATGCGACCCAGCCACGTGGCCATCGCCGGTCCATGGGGGCCGCAGAACGGGCTGGTCAGCCCCTCGATGGGCTCATCACCGAGCTTGGCCACGGCGAAGTACAGCAGCCCTCGGGTCGCGTTCACCAGTGACACCTCACGCAACAGCGACCGGAACATGCCGTTCTGGATGAACACCAGGTCGGAGCGCCGGTGGGCGGGCACCCTGGCCACCACGTCGACCAGGGCGTCATTGCGGACCGCCACCAGGATAGGGGCACCCTGAGCGCCCTCGAGCGCCTCGGAGCCCGACGTTCGGTCGACGAGAACCACAGGGACGTCGATGCGCTCTGAGCGCGCCTTGAGCGCCGTTCCAATACGACCTGCGCCGATGATGATCATGGCCCCTCGCGATAGTCTCTGTCCATGCCACTGCCTCCCTCTACCGCCGCCGCGCTCGCCGCGCTCGAACTCACCGTCGAAGAGGACGCTCCGCTAGCCCGCAAGACCTGGTGGGGCACGGGTGGGCGCGCGGATGGCTACCTGGACGTGGTGACCATGGACCAGCTGGCCAATGCCATCGCCGCGGCGTACGACACCGACTGTCCGGTCTTCATGCTGGGCAACGCCAGCAACCTCCTGGTCTCGGATCGGGGCGTCAGAGCCCTAGTGCTGCGGCTGGCTGGCGGCCTGGCCGGAGTCGAGGTGCAGGGCAGCCATCCGCCGACGCTCAAGCTCGGAGGTGGCGTGAAGCTCATCGCCCTGGTGAGCCGGATGCAACGAGAGGGCTGGACGGGCCTTGAGTTCCTGGCGGGAATCCCGGGCACCGTGGGAGGAGCGGTGTGTATGAACGCCGGCACCCACCTCGGCGACATGACAGGTGCGCTCGTTGATGTCGGCCTGGTGCTGCGCAATGGCCGCCCCCTCGTCCTCACCCGCGAGCAGCTGCGGATGCGATACCGTGAATCGGCCCTACCCGAGGGCGCCGCAGTCGCGTGGGCCCGCATGCGGACCACGGGCGAAGATCCTGGTGAGAGCCGAGCAAGGATCGAAGCTCATATGACCCGTCGCGCCGACACTCAGCCGGTAGATGTTCGCACCTGCGGATCCACCTTCCGCAATCCGCCCGGCGACGCAGCGGGACGTCTCATCGAAGCAGCGGGCCTCAAGGGAATGCAGGTTGGAGGCGCCGTCGTGAGCACCAAGCATGCCAACTTCATCGTCAACGAGTCCAATGCGACGGCCGACGACATCCGACGACTGATCGAGCTGGTCCACGACAAGGTCCGCGAGGAGGCCGGGGTGGCCCTAATACCGGAGGTGCACCTGGCTGGCGATTGGAGTCACTGGGAAGGTGGGGTTACGATCTTCGGCAGATGAGCGCCGAAATCATCCGAAACCATCTCCGTAATGGCGAGCCGGGCCTCGCCCGGGTCGGAGCGGAGGGTGCGCTCGACGGAGCCTCGGACGACGATCGCGGCCAACTCCTGGCGCTGCTGTCTCGGGCGCTCCTCAGGCTTGGCCAGCCCCGACAAGCCCTCCGCAAGGCCGAGGCGGCCGCGGAACAGACCGCCCATTGGGAGGCGACGCTGGCACTCGGCGAGGCACTGGTGGCCATGGGTGAGGCCCACCCGGCGAGAGCCCTGCTGACGGGGGCACTGTCCACAGGCAGCGACGACGCGGCAGCAGCGGTCCAACTCAACGCCGCTCTGGCGGAAGCCTGCCGCGCCGCCGGAGACCCCGTCACCGGCATCGACGTGGCCACGCGGGCCGTGATGCTCGCAGAGCGGACCCACGGCATCGGCTCACCCGACGTCGCCGAGGCGCTGCACGGCCTCGGGGTCTGCCTCCACGCTGCAGACCGAACCGCCGACGCCGCCGAAGTCCTGAAGCGCGCCCTGCAGCTGCGTGTGCGCCATGCCCCCCTCACATCGGACCACGCCACCACCCTCGACGCGCTGGGCTCGGTGCGGCGCAAGCAGTCCAAGCCTTTCGACGCCGTCAAGCTCCACCGGCAGGCCCTCGAGATCTGGCGGCAGCAGGTCGGAGAGCGCGCTGGGCCTGTGGGCGCCTGTCGACATCAGCTCGCCCAGGCGCTCCATCGCACCGGAGACTTCGTCGCAGCCAAGAACGAGATGGAGGCGGCCTATGGCATCACGGTCGCCACCCTGGGACCCGACCACGTGGACACGTGGATCTGCGCCTTCGAGCTCGGCCGAATGGAGCTGGACATCGGCATGCCCGAGGAGGGCATCGCCCGAATGACCGAAGCTCGGGGAGAGGTCGAGCACCGGCTCGGCGCCAGGCACCCGGTGGTCCTGTCGATGAACGCGCACCTGTAGGGTCAGCCCGCATCGATCCAGGACAAGCCCGTGCGGCTACCTACCCACAGGCGGCCCTCCTCCGCTCGTAGCGTGCGGGTGTCCTCACGCCCAACCCGGATCACCTCGTCACCGCGGACCACGAATAGGCCGTCGGCCGTGCCCACCCAGAGATCGTCGCCGACGAGCTCCAGCGCCTGCACCCACGCGCCCTCCAGTCCGACGATCGGCTGCCAGCCGTCGGCATCGATCCTACCCACGCCGCTGCGGTAGGTCCCGACCCAAGCGCTGCCAGGTCCCGCGCAAGCCACGTCCATGACCCAGTCCTCGGGCAGGCCATCGAGCATATTCACCTGACGCCAGCGCGACCGGCCGTTGCGACGCCCGAGGTCCCGCAATCCGAGCACGGCCAGGCCGTCGTCTTCGCTCGCGACCCACACCTCACCGGTGTCGCAGGCCTCCACCGCCTGGTAGGAGTGGCCGCTCACATGCCAACGATACCGATCCCAGCGCCCGTCCTGCCGGACCCGGACAGGCCCGAGTACGTCGGCCACCCACAGCTCCCCGTCGCGCACGGTGACGTCGTTCACCCCCGCGTGGTTGAGGCCGGGCATGCCGCGGACCGGATTGTCGGGCACCGTGCCGAAGACCTCGATGCCCGCGTCGTCCACGCGAGCCAGGCCGTCGGAAGTGGCCACCCACAAGGCGTCGTCTACGACGGCGACTTCGTTCACCATCTGGGAGGGCAACCCCTGGAGGCGGGTCCAACCGTCGTCGGTCTCGACGCAGACGCCGTGGTCGAAGGTGGCGACCACGAGGCGACCATGCCATCGCTCGATGCCCGTGACGAACTCCCCGCAGCGCTCCGTGGGCTCGTCCAGCCTCCGGGCGTGATCCGCATCCAGGCGCCACAGACCCTCGGTGGTGGCGATCAGGGTGCTAGACGGGCCGGAGGCCATCGACACCACTGCGCCCCGAACACTCGCATTCCGCTCGCCATCACCGCCGATCAACGCGCCATCTACGGTGCCCCAGTGTTCTCCGGCGGCCGTCGCCAGATGAGCGAGGTCCACCCGAGTGCCATCGGCGGCGACCGTGACCGCACCGGTGTGGGTCGCGATGCGGAGCTCGCCGTCGACCACCGCCAACTCGGCGACGGGACCCGGCATCACCACGATGGCCTGGTCGAGCACCAGTCGTCCCTCAGCGGTGGCGATGGCCCACCCGTCCTGCCAGTCGACCGCGTCCACCACCGCCGTCCCGACGTCTCCGTAGGGGAAGATGCGCCCCGAGCGGTAGAAGACGGCCCCGTCGACGATGGCCGCAACCGGGGCGGCCCGCCCCAGGAGCTGCCAGCCATCATGCCACTGGAACGCCCCGCACTCGGTTCCCAGGGTCAACTCGCCTGCGTACCGTCCGAGCACCCGAACGTCCGAACATGGCAGATCGTCGACCTCGGCGAGGAGAGAACCGTCCTCGTCGTACACGTCCGCGCCGGACGAGGTCGCCACCCAGGCCACTCCGTCATCCCAGAGTACATCTCGGATCTCGACGGGCGCCAGTTCGACGGGTACAAGCATAGGGAACATCGCAGAACCTCCTGCCCGACATGGAGCAGGATCCGTGCCACGCTCAGAGGCTCGAGACGCCTTCGAATCTACGGAAGCAAGATCTGCTGCAATCCAACCGAGCCGCAGCCAGGCTCAGCCGGCGAAGATCAGCCCCAAGAGAACGACGATGGCCACGATAGCCACAAACGCCACCAGCCCAGCCACCACGTACAGCGTGGTGTCGGCTTCCACCTCCTCATCCGCTTCTTCGGCGACCGGCTCCACTTCTTTGGGAAGTCGCTTGGGCGGCGGCACGTAGGACGCGTCGATCTCGGGCGGAAGCAGGTCGGCGCCCATGCCGCTACGGAGGATCTTCAGCACGGCGCCGGCAGGGGGGCGCTTGCTGGGGTCCTTGGACACCATCTTGGTCATCAGATCCGCCATCCAGGCAGGGACCCCAGTCACGGCCTCCGGCTGCTCCTGAACGTGGGCCTTCATGACCTTGGCCGGGGGGCCCGTGAACGGAGCCTCCCCCGAAAGCATGTGGAACATCAGCATGCCGAGGCCGTAGACGTCTACCCCGGGCGCCGTCGTCGCCGACTGGATGTACTCCGGCGCCATGTACTCGACCGCACCGACCCGGGTGCCGAAGTCGGTGATGTCGGGATCCCCCACCTCGGCCGCCGCATCGACCAGTCTGGACAATCCGAAGTCGCGCAGCTTGACATAGTCCCCCCGCACGTTGTCGAGCAGCAGTACGTTGTCGGGACCCAGGTTTCGATGGACGATCCCTTCGCCGTGCGCCGCTTCCAAGGCGCTGGCAATCTGCGCTGCGATATGCGCGACCCGATCGAAGGGCAGGAACTTCTCGGCCGCGAGCTCTTCTGTCAGGGTGTGGGCCGTGATGGCCTCGAGCACGATGTACTGAAACAGCTTGTGGTGCGAGCCAAAGTCGAGCATTCGCACGGTGTTCGCGTGCTCCACCGCCGCTGTCGCCAGCATCTCGCGACCGAATCGACCCATGATCTCCTGATTGTCGATCTGCCCGGGATCCAGGACCTTCACATGGACGGCGCTTCCGCTCTCCACATCGGTGGCCCGGTACACCGTGCCGAGGGACTCACGACCGACCAGGTCCTTGATTTTGTAGGTATCGGCGAGGGTATAGCCGAGAATCGGATCATTGGACATCGTCCTGCCCCACTGTAGAGAACGCGACGATAGCCTCCGCGGCCGACACCACAACACGCCGGGTACATTGCCGACTGTGACGCAGTGAGCTCACCCGCACTCAGCCCTGCCCGGCGCCCCATCCGCGGCGCGCACCCCCAGTCGGGTGCGCACCGAGATCGGCTCGCGGCCTGTCGGGGCGACCCTACTCGTCAGTCGCCTCGGCTTCCATGCGATTCGAGTTGGAACGCTGGGCCTTTCCGCCCTTCCGGTTCTTCAGCTCATTCATGATCCGCCCATAGGGCAACAGCTCGGAGAGCTCGGGCATGAGCACGATCTCGATCCGCCGGTTCGCCGCCTTGCCCGCGCTCGTATCGTTGGCACCTACCGGGTTCTGATCGGCGTAGGTGGCCGCGGAGATCTGGCCAGCCGGGAAGCCCGCGTCGATGAACGCCTTCGTCACCACGATGGCGCGGTCCGCCCCGAGATGCCAGTTGCTGGGAAACGCAGCGGACGAGATGGGATCACTGTCGGTGTGGCCTTCCACCTGGAACGCGGCGCTCGACTTCTTCAGGTAGCCAGCGATCTCGGTGATCGATTCCTTGCCCTTGTCGGTCAGGTCGGCGGAGCCCGACGCGAAGAGCACATCCGACTCGAGGCCGATCACAGCCCTGCCGTCTTCGATCGTGACCTTGGCCACGCCTTTGTCATGGATGATCATCATGTCCTTGAACAGCCCCTTGAAGGCCTCCATCTGAGCGCTGTCCCGAGCCTTGGCCTGGCCTCGCTTGTCCTTGGCCTTGTCCAGGTCGCCCGCGAGCTGGTCTCGCTCCTTGGCGGCCTGGTTGTACATGTCTTCGAGCTCGACGTACTTCGACTTGGACACGCATCCACCAGCGGCGGTCAACAGCACAACGAGGGCTAGACTTCTCATCGGATCTCCTCCTTCGGTTCAAGGCGAGCGCACGTTATCAGAACCGCCCGGTTCCGGGCACACGCCAGGGGGTTCGACGTGATTTTTCGCCAGCTCTTCGACCGAGATACGTGCACGTACACATACCTTCTGGCCGATCCCCATTCCCGGGATGCGGCGCTCATCGACCCGGTGCTGGAGCTGATCGACCGGGACGTGCAGCTCCTGCAGGAGCTCGAGCTGGACCTGCGCCTCGTCCTCGAGACCCATGTGCATGCGGATCACGTCACCTCGGCAGCAGGGCTGAAGAAGCGCCTCGGAGCGCGGATCGTGTCGAGCAGCCTGGCCGGGAACCGATGCGACATCGGTGTGGAACACCGCCAGACCGTGAAGGTCGGCAAGATCCAGATCGAAGCGCGTCACACACCGGG
>Ga0114933_10006025_pt1 | contig 10869 bp, 9 predicted proteins | sample 4SBtaG_FD_89691 | JGI IMG/M metagenome (GOLD analysis project Ga0114933, IMG submission 89691) | Deep subsurface microbial communities from Kolumbo volcano to uncover new lineages of life (NeLLi) - 4SBTROV12_W25 metaG | ecosystem: Environmental > Aquatic > Marine > Volcanic | place: Kolumbo... | reverse complement strand
ACTATCGACATCAGCACCATTCGCCAGCCAACAATTAGAAAATCAGTCGCTTTCAGATAGCCAGAAGCATAAACAATTGTGCAAGCCGGCGTACCAACAACGGTTAGATAAGCGAATGCGGATGAAATCGCTGTAATAAAGCCAAGCACGATGGGACTTTCATTTGCCGCAGAGGCTAAGTTAAGAACAATTGGGCCTAACACGGCGACGGCAGCACCATTCGACATCGTGTTCGTAACTAAGGTCGTCAAAGCGGATACCGCCGCCCAAAGCCCAATGCCCTCACCTGCACCAAACGGCGATAGAAAGCCAAGGAAACTCTCCGCAACCCATAGTGCAGCGCCAGTGTCCTTCATTTGAACGCCAAGCGAAATCGCGGCGGCGTAAAGCAAAACGACACCCCAGTTCACACCGTTATTAACGTCTTCCCACTTAACCAATCCAACAATCAGAAAAACTGCCGCACCGGACACCGCAACGGTCCCCATTCCGTAATCGCTGGAAAGAGTGATCCAACCAACTAAAATTAATAGAAAAAATATAATCGACAACCAATCGCTCGGCTTCATAGGGCCTTCAACAATAATCTGTTGGCGCAGTTTCGTAACGGCTCGTGACAGATTTAAGTATTCTGGACGGAAGGTACGTAACAAAATAAATGTGACAAGTGGCAGTTGTATAAGAAATACAGGATAGGCGAAGGTAATCCAGGTGAGATAGTCCACAAGAAATTTGCGTGTTTCTGGGTTCGTCGGATCAAAGAAAAATTCCTTCCAATATCCAATCATGATCGCGTTACGGGCACCACCGGAAGGTGTTCCAATACCTGCCACTGAACATCCATAGCAAATTGAGAACAGTAAAACGGCCGCCAGGCCGCGAACTTTCCTAGGATCATCTGATGTCAGCGAGATTAAAGTGATACCAACCGGCAACATCATTGCCGCTACCGTGTGTTCGCCGACAAAAGAAGCCAACAAACCAGATACCACAGAGATCCCGAAACAAATACGCGAAGTTCGAGTGCCTGTAATTCGGACAATCATCCATGCTATGCGTTTATCGAGCTTTTGCTTGACCACTGCGACTGCAAGCATGAGCGAACCCATAATAAAAAGGACAGAATCCGTCATGAGGGTTTTGGCGACGGCCGTCGAATCCAGTCCCAATAGCGTTACCTGCCCAACAATTATCAAGAGTGCCACTGTCGGTAACGGTACAGGTTCAGTCACAAAGAGGATAATTGCGACTATTGACATAGTCAGGACAATTTGTCCCTCCCTGGTCAAACCCTCCGGCTGAGGTAGCGTTAAAAGTATGGCACCAACTAGTATTGCGACGAAGAACCAGCGTTTTTCCCAAAAGTAATAGAAATTAATTTGGGATCGCATTACCAGTATCTTTTGGTAACTGCGCCTTCTTACTTTCAGCGACCAAGGATCATGAGGTTCCGGAGCGCGAAAGCTATCGCTAACCAGACTAAACGACATTAAGTATCACTTCCTTCAACCCGAGTAGTAATCTGCCAAAAGCCTGTCAGGAATTTAACAGGGTTCTGTACAGCAGTATTTGCTGTTAAATCGCACCAAAATTTCGACTCTCTACGAGAGAAATTGAGATCTTTTGATCAATACATCTCAACGATTAGCATATGTTTTATTGAATATAAATAATTAAAGGTAAGTATTCGACTTTTAAATCACTTCTATCGACTAACAATTATGGCCTTTTGTTAATTTTGCCAAAGTACCCTCACTTTCTAAGATAGTGTCGGCGACGCCGATGCGGAGACAATAGAATGACGCAAACACTTATCCTTACTGGCGATATGAACTTTACTGGCGTTACCGACCCTTCGGTTCCGTTTGCCAAAATTAATAAAATTACCCGTAGCGCAGACATCGTCTTTGGCAATCTCGAATGTTGCTTCTTCGATAAACCGGACCACGACCCAGCGAAGCGGGAAGGCTTCTATGCACCACCAATCGCCGCCGAAGCACTTGTTTCTGCTGGCTTCGATGCAGTCGGAACTGCAAATAATGTCACCTATGGCGAAGAGGCGATAATCGCGTCATTGGCGCGCCTCGACGCATTGGGCATCAGACATACCGGTTCTGGAGCCAACCACGCGGCTGCATACGCGCCAGCGTTAGTCGAAAAGGATGGATTCAGGTATGGGTTCGTCCAACGTACTTCCGCCTATTGGCCCAAGAACCAGCAGGCAACAAACGACTCGCCTGGCGTTGCAATTCTGAAAGGACACACAGCATATCGTCCACTTCAGGATGATCTCGCGCCAAACCGTCCCGGTCTGCCGCCAGAAATACTGACATGGACCGACCCACAGCAGCTTGCAGATTATCGTGCGGAGATTGCAACACTGTCGGAAGACCTGGACTTCCTCGTCGCGTCACATCACTGGGGCTACAAGACCGAAATTCTCGACTACCAAATTGAAATTGCCCACGCTGCGATCGATTCTGGAGCTGATGCGGTAATAGGCCACGGACCGCATTTTGCGCTTGGCACAGAACTTTATAAAGGCAAACCAATTTTCTATGGCGCCTGCAATCTAACGTTCAACCTGGGGCACAGTGACGCCCATTTGCACTGGATCGGTTATTTCGCAACGATCAAATCGGACACGGACGGCATTGTTGAGGTCAATCTCCATCTAGTCCGCCGTACTCCAAAAAACGAAACGATTTTGCGGCGTCCTGCCGAAGAAACGGCGACAGTACAAAACCTAATTGCACAATCTGAAGGCTTTGGCACCCCGTTGATGGTGGAGGACGATAGACTTGTCATGTTCCAGCGCGCATAAGTTTTGGGCTTTGATGTAGACACCAATACTCGTAACGTAGACCGGCACTTCCGGAGGCTGCCATTGCCGTCAGACCAATCTCCATCGCCTTCTTCTTCGACCCCTCCCGGTCCGTTCGAATTAGCGATCAAATTGGGCCTCATCGCCCTACTGATACTGCTGTGTTTTCAAATCATGGCACCGTTCATTCTACCGGTTCTATGGGGCGTTATCCTAGCCATCGCCCTTTATGGCGGGTTTACGAAGATTTCCCAATTGCTGCGCGGGCACCCAAATTGGGCTGCGGCATTAATTACGGTCCTAACCTTGGTTCTTCTGCTTGGGCCTGTCGGTATCCTAGCTGCAAAGTTGGTCGAAAACCTTCAGGACGTTGCAACTCGATTACAATCTGGTGCAATCGAAATCCCGGCACCGCCGCTTGCGATCATAAGTTGGCCTTTCTTGGGCGAACCGATTTACAATTTCTGGACACTTGCCGCCACCGACCTTGAGTACGCGATATCAGAGCAGGCAAGCTATTTGGAGAATGCAGGCCGCTGGATGCTCGATCTCGCCACCGGGCTGGGCGGCGGCTTCCTCCAGTTCGTGTTCGCAGTGCTTATCACCGGCCTATTGTTACCCAACGCATCCAGCGCGCAGAAAGCCATCTTAGCCTTTGCCGACAAGGTGACAGAAGAAAATGGTGCCTATCTAGTCAACCTAGCCGGCGCGACAATCCGAAATGTTGCGATAGGCATCATGGGCATCGCCCTATTGCAAGGTCTATTATCCGGTATGGCCTTCCTGGCGATTGACGTTCCTGCGGCAGGCCTTCTCGCGTTTCTTGTGCTGTTCTTTTCCGCCATACAAATCGGTCCTTTGATCATAGTCGTTCCGGTGATTGGATACGTCTTCTGGACGGTCGAACTTCTACCGGCGATTTTGTTCACAGCCTGGATTATCCCGGTCAGTTTTCTCGACACCGCACTCAAACCAATACTCGTCTCTCGTGGCCTTGATACACCGATGATCGTGATTTTTATTGGGGTCATCGGTGGCACCCTGTCCTTTGGTATTATCGGATTGTTTGTGGGGCCAGTGGCACTCGGTATCGGCTACAAGTTGCTGACCGAATGGACCCGGCGAAAGGGTGACTAGAACGCGCTGGATCCGCGAGAGTAACCGATGCCGGGAACAATCGAACGCCAAATGTAGGGAAACTGCAGAAAGAAGGCCTTTTATTATCTTCAAGCTAGATCGCTAATACCGAACAATAGCAGCCAACGTGATATTTAAATCGTCGCCTACTAAGGCACATGCCCCGTAAACGACAGCTATAAATGTTCTTAAGTCTACCGTGAGAATGCTACTCCCGGGGTAACTCGTGTTTCAGTATTTTGCCAGTCGCATTATGGGGTAGTTCGTCCATCAGGCGGACCTCTTTAGGCACCTTGAAACGGGCTAGTTGCGAGGAACAATGGTCGACAATTGCGGCTTCATCCAGATTGGCACCTTTTTTTAGGACGACATAAGCGCGCCCGACTTCACCCCATTTGTGCTGAGGGATACCAACGACCGCATTCTCCAATACACCATCCAATTCGTAGATCACGTTCTCAATCTCGACTGGATAAACGTTTTCACCGCCAGAGATAAACATGTCCTTATAACGGTCGACGACGTAGTAGTAGCCGTCCAGGTCCTGGCGTGCCGCATCGCCAGTGTGAAAATATCCGTCGTCAGTGAATATTTCCGCATTTAGTGCAGACCGGTTCCAATAGCCCGGTGTCACGTTTGGTCCCCGGATCAGCAATTCACCCGTCTCGCCCTGCGAAACATCTTTACCGTCGTCATTGATAATTCGCAATTCGGTATAGAGTGGCGGAAGACCCGATGAACCCACTTTATCCAGTGCCTTGTCGGCACTAAGAATTAAGCCCAGCGGGCCGGTTTCAGTCATACCCCAGAGCTGCTGCAGCTTTAGTCCTTTTGTGCCGAACAACTCAATCAAGGCCAGCGGCGCCGCCGCGCCGCCGATCCCAAGACTAACAATGTTCGAGAAGTCAGCGTCTTTGAAACTTTCTGTTTCTGCAAGCATGAGAAAGTTTGTCGGTACCCCTAGCGCGTGAGTGAGAAGCAACTCCTTATCGCTCAGCAGGGCACAAAATTTATCTGGATCGAACACGCGCATCACTACATTCGTCCCGCCGGTATGAAAGACCGGATTGGCATAAACGTTAAGCCCGCCAGTATGAAATGTGGGAAGAAATACTAAGTTCTTAGACTGCTGAGTTAGTTCAACCGCGATCGAGCAGTTTACTGCGTTGAACACACACATTTCATAGGTAATTATTGCTCCTTTTGGCCGTCCTGTTGTGCCAGAGGTGTACATGATCGTCCAGACGTCACTCGGAAGATTACGGCGCTGTGGAAGTTGGCCTACCGCCGCCGCTATACCAGTTTCGTAAGCACTGTCATCGCCATTGGCGAGTTCGATCGTTTTGGCAATATCGGCCAACTCTGCCACCCGCACCGCATTCACTGCGAACTCTTTGCCGTAAAACAAAACCATTGGCGTCGCATCTTTGGATATGAACTCGAGTTCCGATACGGCAAGGCGCCAATTAAGTGGCAAAAAGATTGCCCCTAGCCGGGAGCAAGCAAATTGAATTTCAAAGACGTCTGAATCATTGTGACTTAAAACCGCTACCCGATCGCCTTCGCCAACACTCAGGGATCGCAGATATAGGGCAAGTTGAGTGATGCGGGTATCGAACTGTTTATAAGAAAAGCGGCGTCCTGATGCGAGATCGTGGATGGCCTCGCGTTCTGGCGAGATGCGCGCGTGATGGGTGATCCAATCATGTGCGATGATCGGCATGCTTCTTCCTATTCTGGCAATCTCTTTGCCTCATTACTTTATTGTCATAACGTCGAATAGACAAAACACGAACGGAGGCGGCAATGGAATATGGCATTTGTATGTTTGCGACAGATTATTCGATATCGGTTACAGACCTCGCCGTCGCGGTCGAAGAACGAAATTTCGATGCACTGTTCATTCCCGACCACACGCATATTCCAGTCAGCCGAAAATCGCCTTTCCGTGTTGGAGGCGAACTTCCAACCGACTATTCCCACAACCTAGACATGTTTGTGGCCCTCACAGCAGCAGCAGCGGTAACAAACCGGATACGTATCGGCGCCGGCGTCTGCCTAGTCGCGGAACGCGATCCAATAATTACCGCTAAAGAGGTTGCCAGCCTGGACCAGGTATCCAACGGCCGTTTTGATTTCGGCGTTGGCGGTGGCTGGAACGTTGAGGAATTCGAAAACCACGGCCTACCTTGGAATCGACGCTGGAAAATCGTGCGCGAGCGTATCGAGGCGATGCAAGCAATCTGGACCCAGGAGGAAGCGAGCTATGACGGCGAATTTGTTAAGTTTGAGAAGATCTGGTCCTGGCCCAAACCCTTACAGAAACCCTATCCACCAATTTTCGTCGGCGGCGATGCGCCCGGAACTTTCAAACGTGTCTTGCGCTATGGTGACGCTTGGATCCCAATGCTGGCCGAAGCAAACAATCAGTTTGACCTGAAGACCGCACGCATATTGGAACTTAGCAATTTGGCCAAGGATGCTGGGCATGCCTCCTACCCAATTACCACATTCGGTACGCCGCGTGATCCTGATGCCATCGAAACACTGGCAAACTCCGGCGTAAACCGCTGTATTTTTGGTCTCAAAGCAGCAACTAAGCACGATGTCTTGCCTCGTTTAGATAGATTAGCCCGTTTCGTCGAGGGTCTGCAGCACAACGCAATTTCGGCATGATCTCAACTCAATAGAAGGGATTAGGTTGACGCAATTAAGGCTTATCAATAATGCGAAGTTGATCAATTTTTCTCAACCGGCACTTCCTATTCCGCTCAAGAATTTCAAGCTATCAACAATCGAAGTCGCGCAAAAAATAATGGAAGTATAATCTCTTTAGCTTTTTCCGCTTTTTTTGGAAGGACCGCACATGACTGTTGCAGAAACCCTCGCCGCGTTTCTGATCAAAACTGAATACGAAGAACTGCCCAAACAAGCAGTTGATCATGCGGCGATGATAGTCGCCAGCACCATCGCAAGCGCAGCCTGCGGTACTAATATAAAGTCTGCTGACATCATACGCGGTCTCGCCCAAGATCAGGGTGGGCGGCCCGATGCATCAATATGGTTTAACGACAACCCTAAATTACCAATCGTCAGCGCCGCCCGCGTCAACGCAATGATGAGCGATGCAGCAGCCTCAGATGATAGCGATCTGCGTAATATCGTGCATGCCGGTACTCCGCTTACAGCAACAGCACTGGCCGTCGCGGAACGAACCGGCGCTAACGGTAAGGATATTCTGGCCGCAATCGTTCTCGGTTACGAAGCAGCTGGCCGTATCGGCGAAGCAATCATGCCGCGCTTCAACTACCGAGGACATCATGGCTGCATGGGCGCCGCGTTCGGCGGCGCTGCGGCAGCCGCGCGTCTGCTCGGTTTGGACGCAACGCAAACTGCGCATACCATCGCTCTGACGGCGACCTCGATCGGCGGCTTAACCATTGCGGCGAATACCAGCGTCGCGCGCGAATATCATGCGGGCACCGTCACCTTGTTAGGCCTCGAGGCGGCCCTTTCTGCGCAGCGCGGTTATACGGCCGAACTATCTGTCCTAGAGGCCAAGCGCGGCTTCTGCGATCTCTATGCCGGAACCGACGGAAGCAATATCACCGAGGGATTGGGCGATTCTTGGGATATCGTGACCGATATGGCAATCAAGCTGGTTCCCGGCGGACACCCCTATCACGCGCTCGCTGAAGCGGCCGCCAACGCCGCACGGGAGGGCGATATCGATGCCGCTGACATCACGGCGATCACCGCGAGCCGGCCCGGAATGACTACCCTCACAGGGCCTCTACATCCGAAAGACCTGATCGACATGGCACACAGCCCCGCCTATTTCCTCGCTGCGGGCGCCGCCGACAAACAGTTTGGCTGGGCCAACGCGACGCAAGAAAAGATTGACGACCCGGTAATCCATGGGCTGATCGACAAGGTATCGGTCGGAACGGAACCAACGGAAAATGTGGGCGCCTACCGGCAGGGCGCGACCGTGACCATCGACACATCGGATGGGCGTTCCGCGACGAATACGGTGTTGGTCCCGACCGGTGCCGGCTGTCTTGGCATCGACTGGGCCGATATCGACGCGAAGTACCGCGCTCTCACCCGCAGCGCGCCCATGACCGACGGCCAGGTCGAAGCGAGCCTCAAAACGATTCACGGGTTCCGCGAAGTGGCACATATCGCCACACTGATCGACCTGTTGCACCAATCTTAGGAAAGCTGATGACAGTATTTAGCAACACAACCGTGCGCTGCGCCGCGCAGTTGGACGCAAATCATCCTCTGGCGGCGGCCCTCGAAGACCGCAGCGCCATTTTCGCCATGACCGAACAGGCCCAAGATGCGGCGCTCCGTCCAAGAAACTCCGGCGGACTATCGCACTCTGAACGCGCCGCCCTCGCCAGCCGTATGGCTAGGCTCAACGGCGAGGACAGTTTGGCCGATCACTTCGCATCTTTTCTGATCGACGGGAATGCAGCGAAGATTGCCGATCCGACGTTCGACGGCGCATCGAACCCGCGATACGCAGCCCTGATCCGGCATACCGATCTGGTGACCCGCGACACTAAATCTGTCACCGCTGCAGACATCACAGAACTAAAAGACGCCGGCATTTCGGAAGACGATATCGTACGGCTCTCTGAACTAGTCGCTTTTGTGAACTACCAAGCGCGCGTTTGCCGAGGTTTGCGCCTGCTGTCAGACGTGTCATGAGCAGGGTCATCCAAGACTTCACGACCACGGTCCCGTTCTGGCAGCCGCGGGTCACCCCCATCGACCTGGATGATGCGTCCAAAGAACAGCGCGAAGCACTGCAGGTCACACCGTCAAACCAGAAAGTTTCGGAATATGTTCTTGTGCTGGCGCGCGATGCGGAAACCTTGAAGAAACGGACACCACTTTTCAATGCGATCATGTACAACCGCGGCGGCATGTCCCGCGCCGAACGCGAGCTGAGCGCGACTGGCGCCTCCGTCGTCAATCACTGCGTCTACTGTGCCGCCGTCCATGCTAGCCGCTACAACCAGTTGACCAAGGACGTTACCGTGATGGAACGGGTCTTCGCGGATGGCGCGACGGCGAAGCTTGATGTGCGGCAGTCTGCAATCCTGAAATTCGCGATGAAATTGTCGCGAACACCGCCCGAGGTGACGGCGGACGACATGCAAAGGTTGCGCGATGCCGGTTTGGAGTCGGACGAGATCCTCGATCTCATCATGTCCACATCGCTATTCGGTTGGGCCAACCGCCTGATGCACACGCTGGGCGACCCGGTCGACCAATCGGAATAGGCGCCGTCCCTTGTATTCGCTGTTTCCCGTTGAATAGTATTGCGACGACCGAAGTGAAACTCGCGCGGCAAACGGTATGTGCCGACCGAGCCCAAGCGCTGGAGGAAGCATGACCGTCTATAAGGGCGCCTGCCATTGCGGCGCCGTCACCGTCGAGCTTGAGACAGACACGGCCCCCGCAACCATCGATGTCCGTGAATGCCAGTGTTCTTTCTGCCGCGCCCATGGTGCCGAATCCGCAAGCGATCCTGCTGGCCGCATCCGGTATATCGAGCGCGAACCAGGCGATATCAATCGCTACCAGTTCGGGACCAAGACCTGCGACCTGTTCCTGTGCCGCCACTGCGGTGTCTATATGGGTGCCGTGATGGATGATGACGAGTCTCCCGGATTTTCGACGACGCAGATCCGGCATTTCGAAGACCGAGCTCTGTTCACCAAGTCCGCCCGCCATCCCGACTATGACGAAGAGCCGCTAGAATCCCGGCTTGCGCGGCGGCGCAAAACTTGGACACCGATCGCTGACTTGTGATTTAGAAACGATGGAGAACGTATGACCGCCCCCGACCTCGCCTATGTCGCCCTCGTCGTCGACGAACCAGAGGCCAGCGCCGCGATCTTTGAGAGGGATTTCGGACTGCCGCGTAAGGACTTCGATTGCGGCAGTTTTAATGTTCCGGCTATTTCGGTCGGTCGCTCGGCTCTCGCGCTTTTCCAACCGGACAACCCTTTCCTCGGTCCCGATGCTAAAAAGGGTGTCCATCACATCGCCATCGCCGCTGCTGATCCGGAGACGGCCGCCAAGGACACCGGCGTGCCAATAGATAATGGCCTCGCCAACGGATTGGGCGGCAGGACGAGCATTGAGCTGGCGCGGGACGCCACTTGCGGCATAGGGGTGCGCTACACGGAGTCACTGGTCCTCGCACCAGCATCGTCCGACCTCGTGGAACGGATCGACCATCTGGGTGTCGCCTCGGCCGACAATCAAGCCGCGCGCAAGGTCTTCATCGACAAACTCGGTTGCGTCTACGAAAGCCAGCAAACCGACAGCGAGGTGGAGACGATCTCGGAAAACTTCACCTCGGACACCTACGACTACATTTACCACACGCGGCCCTCGCAGCTCATCGGCAGCATGCGGGTTACCTTCATAACCATCGGGGATACGGAGTTCGAGTTCATCCAAGACCGGACCACGAACGTCCAAGCCGATGAAGCACGCCACGACGCGGCCGGTACAACGCGTGGCGATCGCAGTGCCATCGCCCGATACATCGCCGCGCGCGGCCAAGGTTTGCATCATATCGCCTTCAAGACGCCTGATGTGAAAAGTTCACTGGCAAAGATCAAGGCGGCCGGCCATCGGACGATAGACACGGTCGGCCGCCCCGGCTCGCGTCGCGCCCTGATAGGTTTCATGCACCCGACGATGATCGGTGGCGTCTTGATGCATTTCGTACAGCGGGAGGAACTCTAGGCCTTGACCGGTTTTGCGCTGAACTATCTGGCGCTCGTCGCCCGCGACACCGAGGCAGTCTGCCGTTTCCTCGGTGGCTCGCTTGGGCTGATGCGGACCGATCTCGCAATCGAGGGCCGGGCGATACCCTT
>Ga0114933_10006021_pt1 | contig 10873 bp, 10 predicted proteins | sample 4SBtaG_FD_89691 | JGI IMG/M metagenome (GOLD analysis project Ga0114933, IMG submission 89691) | Deep subsurface microbial communities from Kolumbo volcano to uncover new lineages of life (NeLLi) - 4SBTROV12_W25 metaG | ecosystem: Environmental > Aquatic > Marine > Volcanic | place: Kolumbo... | reverse complement strand
TGGTTCGCTTCACGCCAATATTAGTGAATCCGACGATACGCCATGCCGGAATCCCACCAACTGCTTCTTCTTCAATAACACGATACGTGACAGCGCCTTGTTTCCAGGATTCATCTGCTTTGATTTCAGCCCCGTTAAGTCTGGGCATTGCAATTGGCACAAATCCGGTGCGTTCTTCCTCAAATTGATAGAGTACGGCAGGCCCGCGAATAGCGTCTACACCTACAAACAAGCCACGGCTATCGGTCGACGACCAGTCCGCGGTACCAAATCGCATCGGCCAACTCAATTCGCCACGACCATTCTCTGATACAACCCAATAACTTCTTCCCGACTGACCATCAGCACTCGTTTGCAAAACGGCTAGCTTTATCTTCTTTGTTGTTACTTCAGCTTCACCCTTATCAGCAATCATCGTCCCTTCATACAGATAAAGCTCTGCAGCCCCTGCAGTTGAAGCCATTTGGAGGCCTGCGACGACCGTCAACAATGCAAGACAGGATCGGAGTAAACGCAAGTTCATATGCAAGTTCTTTTTCTTGGGAATTGGAGGGTCGCGTTGAAACGAATCGAGTTCGTTTCAGTACCAGACATGGCAACAAATAACCTACGGCAGTAGAGTGAGCGCCATGTTCCTTTAATCACTCATTCTAACCCAGGGCGAATATCATTGCGACCATGCCCGTGTGCCGGTTGCAGCCTACAAAATCAAGGCTATACTACCTGTTTGCGGCATAAGTTATTTACAACGTCAGTAAAGACTCCGCTTGATAAAATGCCTGTAAATACAGGTTTAAACCTAAGATGGTTTGAAGGAATAAGCAAATGGCTCGCGTATGTGAGATTTGTGGAAAGAGAACCCAAAAGGGTAACTCAGTAGAAACACGTGGTAAGGCAAAATACCTTGGTGGTGTCGGTACCAAGATTACCGGAATCACTCGCCGGGATTTCAAACCAAATCTACAACGTGTTCGAATTACAACGGCAAACGGTACAAATAAGCGTGTTCGCGTCTGCACCCAGTGCCTGCGAAGTGGTGCTGTGACACGAGTCGTTCGTCGTAAACCGTTCAACCTAAACGATGCGGTTAAATCCGGCTAACTGAACGGACCACTTAGTTAGCTCGACCAGCTCAAACGGCGTGGTGCGCATAGTGCCACGTCGATTTTTTATGGACAATAACTCATAAGCGGCCACTTTATCTGATGAGTCTCTCAAAAGAAGATGTACAACGCGTCTCATTGCTTGCTCGACTGAAACTCAGCGACGATGAGCTTACAACGATGACCGAGCAACTCGGGCAGATCGTTAGTTACGTCGATAAGCTGTCAGAATTGGATACCGAGGGCGTTGAACCTATGGCGCATGCACTTGACCTGACCAATGCTCTGGTGGATGACGAGCCGCACGAAAGCCTTCCACAGGAAAAGGCTCTTCAAAATGCTCCGAATAGCGACGACGAATGCTTCCGCGTTCCGGCGGTCCTTGGAGAATAGTGCAAAACACGATGATCGACCTATCAGCCACATCGCTACTTGCCAAGCTTCAAAGCGGTGAAGTGTCTTCTGAGGAAGTCACCACGGCATTTCTCGGCAGAATCAACGCTGTCGAATCACGCGTTGGCGCCTTCTTAAAAGTAAATTCCGAATCTGCACTGCAGGCAGCACAAGCAGTAGACGAAAAACGCAGATCCGGCACACCGCTTGGCAAACTCGCGGGAATACCGATAGCAGTGAAGGATATCCTCTGCACAGAAGGGGAAGCGACGACCTGTGGCTCACGCATGCTTGAGAATTACGTCCCACCATACAATGCAACGGTTGTCGAGCATCTACTCGCCAGCGATGCTATCGTGATCGGGCGGACAAATATGGACGAATTCGCAATGGGTAGCTCCACAGAGAACTCCGCATACAAACCGACTTGCAATCCATGGGATCTTGAACGTATCCCCGGTGGCAGCAGTGGCGGCGCAGCAGCTTGTTTGGCTGCTGCCATGACACCACTTTCCATCGGCACAGACACGGGAGGCTCCATCCGTCAACCGGCAGCACTATGTGGAATCGTTGGCTTGAAGCCAACGTATGGTCGTGTCAGCCGTTTTGGGTTAGTCGCCTTTGCAAGCAGCCTTGATCAGGTTGGTCCCATGGCGACGACCGTGGAAGATACTGCATTGCTCCTTGAAACCATTGCAGGGCATGACCAGCGAGATAGCACATCAGCCAAAATCGATGTACCTCAGTACACCGCCAGTGTTAATTCACCGCTTGAGAATCTCACCATTGGCGTCGTACCGTCGCACTATCAAGATGGGCTGGATACCGAGATAGAATCCTCCGTGAAAGAAGCGATTCGCGTCTATGAATCACTTGGTGCAACAATCAAAGAGATTGAAATGCCCCACGCGCAATACGGTATTGCGACGTACTACATCATTGCACCATGTGAAGCATCCGGAAATCTTGCCCGATACGATGGAGCACATTACGGTTACCGTACTGACCGACAGACTATGCTGGACGAACTCGCAGAGGAAGCTAACCAAACTGATGGAGCAGGGGAGTCACCGCTTGTGCGCATGTATCGCAAATCCCGTTCCGAAGGATTTGGCTCGGAAGTACAACGCCGCGTTATGCTTGGTACCTATGCTTTGAGTGAAGGTTACTATGACGCTTACTATCTCAAGGCACTAAAAGTGCGTCGGTTGATCCGCGCAGATTATGACGCTGCCTTTGACCAGGTCGACTGTATTCTTGGGCCGGTAACTGCATCACCGGCATTTCGTCGCGGGGAGAAAACCAACGACCCGCTCGCGATGTACCTGGAAGACTTGTATACCGTAAATGCCAATCTTGCCGGTGTTGCAGGCATCTCTCTGCCGTGTGGATTAACTTCTGAAAACCTGCCGATCGGACTCCATCTTCAAGCCGCTCCTTTCCAGGAAGAAAAGCTGTTGCAAGTGGCAAACATGTATCAGTCTGCAACGGACTGGCATACACGGAGGCCGGAAATCCAGTGACAAATCCACCCTATGATGTAATCATCGGACTCGAAGTGCATGTACAGCTACGTACGAATACAAAGCTATTTTGCCGGTGCCGTACGGAGTTTGGAAATCCACCAAACACGCTGACATGTCCTGTTTGTCTGGGTTTACCCGGGGCCTTGCCGGTTATGAATCGTAAGGCATATGAGTTGTCCGTCAAAACCGCACTCGCACTTAACTGCAATATTCCTAACTTTACAAAGTGGGATCGCAAACAGTATTACTATCCGGATCTGCCCAAGGGATATCAGATCAGCCAGTTTGATTTACCGATGAGTGAAAACGGCCACCTGGCCATCAGTTCTCCTGACGGAGAATTCGAGGATAAGAATGTGGGAATCATTCGGGCTCACCTCGAAGAAGATGCCGGCAAGAGCATGCATGATGAGGTGCAAGGACTTGCTGATACAAGGATTGACCTGAATCGAACAGGCACACCACTACTGGAAATCGTCAGTGAACCTGATATGCGAAGTGCCCAAGAAGCTCGTGCGTATCTTCAGGAACTTCGACTATTGCTTACCTACCTGGACGTTTCAGACTGCAATATGCAGGAGGGTAGCTTACGAGTTGACGCAAACGTCAATCTACATGTGCACACCGAAACCGATGAGAAAATCGCCACTCCCATTGTCGAAGTAAAGAACATGAACAGCTTTCGGGCTGTGGAACGAGCACTTCACTACGAAGTAAAACGGCAATATGAAATCTGGCAAGAGACGGGCAACCGAATCGGCGATGTTCCAAAGCAAACGCGTGGATGGGATGACAACGCTCAACTCACACGCGCTCAGCGTGAGAAAGAGGAGTCGTCGGATTATCGATACTTCCCGGACCCGGACCTAGTACCTGTAACGATTACAAACGAACAAATTGAAGCATTCCAACGACAGATTCCAGAGTTACCAGCTGCGCTACGCGAGAAGCTGGTTGATGAGTTTTCGCTCACTCCATACACGGCTGATGTCATCGTCAATCAAGGCCCGGAGGTAGTTACTTACTTCCAATCGCTTGCTGAACATACAGGAGATGCGAAGCAAGCTGGAAACTGGGTACAGGGTGAAGTCCTGAGAGTCTTAAAAGAAGAAGATTGGGAGCTCAGTGAATTCCCTATTTCAGCCGAAGGCCTCGCCGATTTACTTAAAGCCATTCAGCAGGGTGAATTGAATAATTCGCGTGGTAAGGAAGTATTCGCTGAAATGCTATCTGCCGGTACCAGCGCTGCCGATGCCATGGCTGCACTTGGAATCGAAAAGGTTGATGATTCGGCACTGGAAGACCTTTGCCGCGAGATCGTCATGGCGAACCCCAAAGTCATTGACGATGTGCAATCCGGCAACGAAAAAGCTGTCGGAGCCTTGATCGGGCAGGCCAAACAGAAAAACCCAAACGTAAACCCTGGTCAGGTTCGTCAAATCTGCCTCGACATTATCAACGCATTGTAGCCCGCGAGTTTTTTGAGCCTGCTGCATGAATGACTTTGCTAACCTTTCACCTGATGAGCTGAACGAGATCGACAAGAGTCGAGTCTGGCACGCGTTTACGCAGATGTCGGAATATCAGCCGTTCATCATCGAGCGTGCAGACGGCGTGTATCTCTATGATGTTGATGGCAAACAATACATCGATGCGGTTAGCAGCATTTGGTGTAACGTGCATGGACACTGCCATCCGTATCTCAATGAGGCGATTTATGCGCAGTTGCAAAAAGTCGCCCATGTCACTTCCCTCGGTATGTCTAACCCTACGACCATCGAATTTGCAAACCAGTTGGTCAACATCACTCCCGACGGACTTAATCACGTCTTCTTTTCCGGTGACGGTGCAAGTGCTGTAGAAGTTGCCTTGAAAATGGCGTTCCAGTATTGGCATCAGCGGGAGAATCCAAGACCTCTAAAGACCAAGTACATCGCGTTAGAACTTGCATACCACGGAGACACCTTAGGAAGTGTCAGCGTCGGCGGAGTGAAACGCTTTCACGAGATGTTCGAACCTTTGCTGTTTGATTGCATTCGCATCGATTTACCCGATACCTACCGATTACCTGAGGGCATCGCTGCCGATGAATGTTGCAATCATTACCTCGAGCAGGTAGAGGCGGTCCTAAAGAGGGATCACGAAGAAATCGCCGCACTAGTCGTCGAACCAATCGTTCAGGGTGCAGCCGGACTTGTAATGCAACCGGCCGGATATCTTGCCGGCCTGCGCAAATTGACAAGACAATACGACGTGTTGTTGATTTGTGATGAAGTGGCGGTTGGCTTCGGTCGAACCGGCACCATGTTTGCATGTGAGCAGGAAGACGTTCAGCCGGATTTATTATGTCTGGCCAAGGGAATCACAGCGGGCTATCTGGCCATGAGCGCCACGCTTGCGACGACACAGATTTGGAATGCTTTCCTAGCACCAAGTCATGAAGCAAAAACGTTTTTTCACGGACATACCTATGCAGGCAATCCCGTTGCGGCCGCTGCTGGAATTGCATCTCTGGATTTATTTAAAACAGAAGCGACGCTTGATAACGTCAATCGACGAGCCAAACAACTAACCGAGCGACTCGAGACTCTAAGCAAACATGAAATCGTCGGTGACATTCGTCAACGCGGGCTCATCGCGGGCATCGAACTTGTTGCTGACCGTGAAAGCAGGCAGCCCTTTGATGCTCAGATGTCCGTAGGACCTAAGATTTGCAAGCAATTGTTACGGCACGGTGTGTGGATACGGCCATTACGCGATGTGTTGGTTGTCATGCCACCGCTGTGTATCTCGGAAGAACAATTAAATGAAGTCGTCGACGCAATCGATAACGCGATTGGCGAGTTTTGTCAAAACTGAGCGCCGAGAAACCGGGTGCGATCGAGTGAGTCACTGGGCACGAGATCTGGTGCCCTGTGGTGAACCAGAAATCGCGATTCCTGTTGGCAGTGGCCGACCAGCACAACTGTAACCAAGTTTGAAAAGCTTGGATTGGATGAGTCTGAATTTCTCAAAGCTCTCAGGATAAACCCAAATGGTAATTGTCGTCGTTTCCGGTCGGTGCCCTTGTACTTGCCGTAAAAATGCAGAACCGGCGATTACTGCACTCTCAGTCTCTTCTCCCATATTCGGATCGACCGGATGAAGCTCAAACCGCCGCAGCCCAACATAGGATCTCATGTGAGGGGTTCCATGTCGGGAGCGCTCGACTGCCGTGGTTGTGCCAAGTTCATAGTGCATCCGAAAGCCATCAATCGGACCAAGCGTCTCTTGCACCGTGTCGCCTTCGTGTAATTCTTGAAGGAATCGCGGCGCATCACGCTTGAGCGCCGCAATTAGATCATCCCAGGGAATCATGGCGATTCTGTTATTGTACAACCGAAAATGCATTTCCTCTCCGAAGACGGTTTGAGCACGCGGAGTCGGTTTATGTTCGATGATCTTGGTCTTCGGAGCCATGTTTCTCACCACGCGCTTGCTCTGCTCAAGCGATACAAGCTGTTGCTCTAACGTTCGGCGTTCATTGGCCCTGACAAGTTTTCTTTGAGCGTCTTCTTCAAGTAACTGCTCCTGTTCGATGGTTTGTAATTCGAGATTCTCAATAACCTCCATCAGTTTATTCCGCTCAGCAGACCGATATTCCGTTTCGAATTCCTGACGCTTAATGAGCTTCTGTATATCGATAATATCGGAGTTGACCTTGTTAACATCCGCCGCAACTGCCATCACATGCAGGTCTTCTGCAGGCTGCGCCTCAACGGACTGGCTTTCCACGAAACTGTCGCGTGCGCGCACGGTGACAACCATAACGAGAATCGCGAGGATTCCAACAAGATTGGCGACAATGTCCAGGAAGGAATCCTGACCACCAAGCATGTCGTCATAGTTCTGTCGTCTAGCCATTACGTTTAATCCCGTTACGCGGCGGCAATATCTATCGCCGCACCTGCACTTCCACTCCGCTTCCTTGCAATACCGTTCTTAATTCCCGAAATCGTGCACCACCTCCGGGCTTGATTTCGACACTTAATTCCGGCTTCCATTGTCCACCCACAACCGACAATCCCCAGGTATCCATGTACGTATGCAATGACGCAATAAACTCATCAATGTTGTCATACACTGTGTCATTGATCTTGGTTACTAGGGGTTTGATCTGCTCACCACGCCCAGGAACAATCGTCAACTTGTCGATCTCACAGACTACATGGACTGGTCGATGTACACCGGTTCGCGGCACCTCTCCATCTGGTAATGCCCAACCGGGTTTACGGCTTTGGCCTGTGCCTGACATGGATGACGCACCACCGTTTCCACCACCACCGGCAATATGTGTTTCGCTATCTTGTTGCCCGTTACCGGAGCTTGCCCGACCACTATTCGCACCACGGTTCGCTCCAGGTGATCTTCCGCCTGGATACTGTGGCCGCGCAGTTGGGTCTGCCGATGTTGACTGCGTGCTACCGCGAGAGCTGGAGTTATTAGAAAATCCGGATTTAGAACCAAATCGACTCGGCATGGCTGCGATGAGAGTCTTCTGTCTTTCCTTGGCACGTCGAAGCGAAGTTTGGATTTCCGCAGCAAGTAATGGCTGAGGATTACCGTACGTCAGATTCACATCCTCGTCGATCAACTCGTACCCGAATTCATCCTTCCAGCTCTTGATCGCCGCCATCGCTCGTCCATAGGATTCGACTCCATCGGGACGAACAACGATCAGTGGATATGGTTTGAAGTCGTCCTGAAAACCAGCATGCTTATCGTAAAACTCTCTGATGGTACGCAAGCCAGCATCTAGTGGATTTCCAGGGCCCAGGGGACCTTGCAAATCAGAAAGTGGCAGCAGCACACCTTCGGGCTGAAACACCACGCCCTCTGACGTGCATTCCAAATAAATAGGCCTATGAATGGTTCCATTGAGCCCCTTATAGGGAAGGATCGCGAACGTGTCTTTTCTTTTGCTCTGCCCGTCCTGAAGTGCCTTTAACGCAGCGGTCGCAGATTCGATTTCCTTGCGCAGCGCATCAAGTTGCTCCTGGGTGGTGTCGTCCTCATCGAGTGCATCACGGTTTTGTAAAGCGTCTCGTCGGGCTTTGAGGAGGCGCACCTTGTCGTAAAGTTCGTTGATGTGCGTTTCGACATTTGCAAGTTTTAACCTCGATTGGCGAAGCTGTTCTGCCTTTTCCTCGCGGTTCGCAATGAGCACTTCCTTTTCCCATTGGTAATCTTCCAGTTGAATTTGCTGCCTGCGCAAGTCCTCTTCCTTTGCCAACTGCTCCTCTGAACGCTGGTCAACGAGGTGATTTGCATGCACGCGAGCCTGCTGCACGCCGATCACTAGTAGCGCAATCAGCGCACCCATCGTGCAAATCAGCACAGCAAGAAATGGAAACATGGTCGGCGTTACATCATTACGCCGTTTGCGACGTCTCATGCAGCTCGATCCTGTCCATTATGGAATTCCGGTGATTCAACCGCGTTTGTTCGGGCAGCAAGCAACTGTACCGCAGCCGACAAACTCATCACCGCCTGTTCAAAGTGGCCGGCCTCTGACAACAGACGCAGGTTGTTATTTAGTGCAGTCTCTAGACGAATGACATCGCTCGTTGCTTCAACTGTCTTATGCATTTGAGATTGGTGATCCACAAGTTGTTGCAAAACGACCTGCTGAGAATCTACAAGTCCCTGAGAGGCCGCAACGACAACGTCACGCATGCCGGAACCAGTTGACGCTATCCATTCCTCCCAGTTTTCCTGCACACGTTGCATGGCTGATGCGAACAGTTTGCCTTGAGATTCCGATAGTGCAGCTGCGATATCATCACTACTGAGTTCCGCTGTCTCATTCGATGACTCGGTAGCAAATCGACTCCCCAACTGATCCAGGCAGTTTACGGATACGCAACTGAGCAAGTGGGAATCCACACGGTCGACCAGAAATTGGGTGAACATCAGACCTATCGAGAGGGTTAGTGCCAGAGCTGTTGTATCAAAGGCAACGTATAAACCGCTGAGTAATCCCTGCATGGCTCCTTGTAAATCAGCGCCAAGTTGTTGAGTTGCCATGTCTCCCAATGCAGCCGTGATTCCAATTACCGTTCCAAGGAAACCAAGCATCGGGGTAGCCCAGATGATAATTCTTGCGAGTCCATAGCCTTCTTGTTGGCTATCTAAGTCGTCTTCTGCGAGATTACGAAGTTGTGCATCCAAATTGTCTGCAGTTCCATTGCGCTTCACAGCACACAACGCTGCGTGGAGTCGCCTCCACATGTATCCCTTTCTCAACCGACGGGGCATTTCTTCCAATTGTGAAATCAGCGTATCTGAGTCATTAACTGAATCACCGCCAACCTTGTTTTCCGGTAACTCAACTTCATTAAGTGTCGTGATCTCTCCAAAGACGCTGACAAACCTCAACAACAATGCGGAAAGACCGACAAAGAACATACACGTTGTAGCGACCGCAACCGGATGTCCCAGGAAATATCGCTGAGTAAATTCACTGGCGAGTGGTCCGTCTTGGATGAGCTTAAAAAATCCCATACTCAGAAGCGCGCCCCAGAAGAGTGGCCAACCGAGTGATCGAAGCATGCCGGATGTTGTATGCGAGTTGCTCTTACTCATTAAGTGTCACTTGCCTTGCTGTCTTGGCTAATTACATCATGCCCACAATACATGCGCGCAGCTACAGCTTGTCGCGCAAGGGCACTCAATCATAAAAATCGGCACAATCCCTACAGATTCTCAAGAAATGTCGAACGATTGGGGTACCAAATGGGCACTTTTTTAGGGTTATAGAACGACAACCCTATATAGCAGCGGCCTATCCACGAAAAGTCGCATAGCACTTTGGAGTTTCCCATAAGCTAGCTTCAACGATTGGAAATCCGTGATTGGCGGTTACTTCATAAATTAACTTGGCAATATTTTCAGCCGTTGGATTTGTATCCATCAAAAACATTGGTTCGCCCAGTTCTTCCAGAATTGGCACGACCGGGTCATCCTTGCAGAGTAGCATCCGGTGATCGAGATTTTTATCAATCCAGGTCGCGACCGCTTTTTTGACATCAGAGAAATCAAACACCATGCCTCGGTCGTCAAGCGTATCGGCAGCAATCGTAATAATTGCACGGCCATTATGGCCATGTAAATGACGGCATTTACCGTCGTAATTAAGCAATCTATGGCCGTAACAGAAATCAATTTCCCGAGTAATTCCGTACATATAAACGCCTTTTTCTATTCGATCCGTGGCAAATCCGTGTAATTTACCACTGAACCACTGGTCACCTAAGGTGTCGACTTGGTTGAGCAACAATTCTGTCAATCGCGCCAATCAATATTGTGTGAATTGACTCGATATATAGAATGTACCATCGCGAAACGCCTTACCAAGGTAGGGTTAGCAGACATTTCATGGAGGAAATGCAAAAATGCGCAATGTGACAGTTACAGGCAGCCTCGTTATAGCTTTATTGGCAGCGATCTTGCTGATCTATCAAAATTTCGAAGCCGATGCGCATGCCCAAACTAATCAACGTACGCCGGGAACCAAATTGCTGAGTATCTCCAATCCTACTAACACTGGAACTCAGCTTATTCTCGTCGATCCGGATTCTAAGCATATTTCGGTGTATTCGGTCGATTCTGGGAGTGGCAAAATAACGTTACAGAGCTCACGCAATGCGTATTGGGACCTTCATCTAGATGAATTTAACGCGACCAGCCCTACACCGCGTGAAATCCAGAGCCTAATACGGTAACAGTCCGGAAACGGCCAAACTCTGCATATCAATCATTGGCTTTTTTCTTCGGCAGGCCTAATAATATCTGCGTAGCAGTTGCCATGCT
>Ga0114933_10006015_pt1 | contig 10877 bp, 7 predicted proteins | sample 4SBtaG_FD_89691 | JGI IMG/M metagenome (GOLD analysis project Ga0114933, IMG submission 89691) | Deep subsurface microbial communities from Kolumbo volcano to uncover new lineages of life (NeLLi) - 4SBTROV12_W25 metaG | ecosystem: Environmental > Aquatic > Marine > Volcanic | place: Kolumbo... | reverse complement strand
GGAAAAGGTAATAAATTTCCTTCGAGAATTAGAATTTCATTCAGTGATACCACGACTGCCTGGTGTTGCACCCTCCAATGTTGGTAGCTCGAATGATCTTGGCCCTGGGCAAATGTCACTATTTCAACAACCTTCCATAGAGACGACGAAATTTGAGATAGTTACAAGTAATGGCGACCTTCAACGCTTGGTAGCAGAAATAGATTCCGATGATGGATTTTCATTTGATACCGAAACCACGTCGACAGATCAAATAACTTGTGACTTGGTAGGTATGTCTTTCTCCACAAGCAGTGGAACAAACTGGTATCTACCTGTCGGACATAATGAATCGGGACAATTACCTAAGGATGAAGTTCTTAACGTCCTAAAACCCGTCTTCGAAAACCCCGATGTTCCTATCAGAGCCCACAATGCCAATTTTGATGTAACAGTCATGGAACAAACCGGGGTTAAGGTCAAAGGACTTCAGTTTGACACTATGATCGCTGCGCATGTGGGTGGAAGACGAAATATCGGATTAAAAGAGCTCACCCTAGAATGTTTTGGCGTTGAGATGACACCTATAACAGATCTTATCGGCAAGGGGAAAAACCAAATCACCATGGCAGAGGTCCCCATAGAAAAAGCAGCGCCATATGCCGCTGCTGATGCCGATTTCACACAAAGACTTTACAGCTTGATGAAAGAAGATCTTGAAAACAAGGATATATCTAGGCTATTTGAGGAGGTAGAAATCCCTCTAATACCAGTATTGGTTCAAATGCAACGTAACGGGGTATCCCTAGATACACAAATGCTGTCAGGGATGTCTGTCACCCTAGGAATCCAACTTCAAGAAATCCAAACTACTATGTTTGAACTGGTAGGACATGAATTTAATTTAAATTCTCCCAAACAGCTCAGTGAACTTCTATTTGAAGAGCTAAAGCTACCACCAACAAGGAAAACGCGAAGTGGATTTTCAACCGACGCTCAATCTCTAGATGATCTGAAAGGATTACTAGACAGGGGTGAATCCGTCGACTCAGATCCAAGATCTTATGAGGTTCTAAACAGAATCCTGGAGCACAGAGAGATATCTAAACTCAAGTCAACATATATTGATGCACTCCCCAACATGTTGAACCCTGATACCGGAAGAGTCCATACATCGTACCGACAAACAGGAACCACGACGGGTCGCCTATCAAGTAACGAACCCAACCTTCAAAATATACCAGTCCGTACTGAATTAGGAAGGCGCGTTCGAGAAGCGTTTATCGCAAGAGACGGACACTCACTCGTGGCGGCCGACTATTCCCAAATTGAACTACGAGTACTAGCTCATTTTTCACGAGACCCCGGCCTGACACAAGCTTTTCACAACGGGGAAGACGTACATAGCGCCACAAGTGCTTTGGTTTATGAAATCCCCATTGAAGAAGTCAAACCAGAAATGCGGAGAATCGCCAAAATACTCAATTTTGGAGTCATATATGGACTTAGTGCCCATGGCATATCTCGTCAAACAGACCTAACACAAAAAGAAGGAAAAAGATTTATTGATATCTATTTTGAAAAATACCCTGGTATTCAGAAATATCTTGATGGCGTAAAAGAGAGTTGCCGAGAATCTGGATATGTTGAAACTCTCTTGGGAAGAAGAAGGTACCTTCCAGATGTAAACGCTCGCAACTTTAGAATTAGAAGTCAGGCAGAGCGCGCAGCGATCAATATGCCTATCCAGGGGACCGCCGCCGACTTGATCAAAGTAGCAATGATTAGAATTCAAAAACGACTTCAGGAATCCGATATGAAGTCACTTATGATCTTACAGGTACACGATGAATTAATTTTTGAAGTTCCCGACGAAGAAATTCCGCAATTAGAATCGATTCTATCCGAACTAATGCCTTCATCGATTGAACTTGATGTTCCTGTCACAATTGAGATAAAAAAGGGTAAGGATTGGGGAACACTAAGATGATTTTATAAATTTGTTGGAATGTCTCATAGAAAAGCCGTAATTTAATTGGCACCTAGCGGGAGTTAATATATGGAGAAAATAGAAGACGAAAAATTAGAACTTCTATCACACCTGATTAGAAGAGCCGGATTTGGGGCAACTCGCCGCGAGTTAGAAGATTATGGAAAATACTCATACGAAGACGTTGTAGAGACTCTGGTAACCCCCAAAGAAACCAATTGGATGGGGGATTACCTGGTAAGACGATTTGATGGAGAGGCTTCGGGCATGATAAACGCCCCAGGCTCAGCCAGGCGTTGGATATACAGAATGATGAGTTCCGATACCCCCTTAAAAGAAAAAATGACTCTTTTCTGGCATGGGATTTTCGCAACTGGAGTGCCCAAGGTTATTAATGGAAGGGTATTGTCAGACCAGATAGAAATGTTTAGAGATCATGGACTAGGTCGCTTTGATGATCTACTCCTACGCCTAGCCAAGGATCCGGCAATGATCGTCTGGCTAGATAACCAGGAGAACCACAAGAATTCAATCAATGAAAACTGGGGCCGTGAGCTATTAGAACTCTTTTCCATGGGAGTAGGAAATTACTCGGAAGACGACATAAAGGAATGTGCAAAAGCGTTCACTGGATGGACAATTGGGAACACAGAATACATGATGGTTCGTTCCAAAAGAGATTCAGATTGGCCATACGGTCGGATAGCCTATCATTTTGAATATCTACCTAACGATCATGATGATCAAACCAAGGAGTTTTTGGGCCATCTAGGTAATTTCAACGGAGAAGACATTATAAAAGTCATATGCAATCGGGAAACTACCGCTAAATTCATCGCCAGACATCTGTACCACTTTTTCGTTGCAGATGAAGTTCCTGTTCCTTCTTGGAATGAGGTAGCTCCCAGGGATGAGGAAGCTATCGACGAATTGGTTAAGGCCTACTTTGACACAGACCACAATATTGCGGGAATGCTTTCTTATTTATTCAATTCTGATTTTTTCAAGTCAAAGAACGCCAGATATAAAAAAGTAAAAGGCCCAGCTGAATTCGCTGTTGGTCTCCTAAAACTTTCAAGAGAGTTCGAGATACCAGATAGAGATATGATTCCCAGGTACAGGCAAATCGGGTGGATGGGGCAAGAGCTCAATAATCCACCAAGTGTGGAAGGCTGGCACGAGGGACAAGAATGGGTTAATACTGGCTCATTAATTGAAAGAATCAATTTTGCTTCCGAACTTTTAGGTAACCAAAAAAATGCTGGCATAAAAGAGCTAATAGATACGGTTGAAGAAGCAATCACTGAAAATTCGACACCTGAACAAATTGTGGATGAATGTTTAACGCAATTAGGCTTCCTAAAGCTATCTAGCAATTCCAAAACTGCGGTGGCAGACTTCGCAAATGGGGTGGAAGAAAACAGGGCAAAAATATCAGGTGTGATAAGGCTTATCGGCTCGACTCGAGAGTTTCAGATGGCCTAGGAACAGGATATTAATTGACACCATTACAGAAACCCCATTTAGATTACCATCTAACCCTCGGCATAGTAGCCATGGAAGGTAGAGGATTTGAGTACCCAAGTGATTCCTTTGTCGCCGAAAATGACAAAATTTATGTCACCAACAAGTCCCGAGATTATGGTGAAAGAGGTGTACGAGTAACCATTCTAGATATGGATAGTGAATATTTCGGAACTTTTGGTCACTATGGAGTTTCAGAAGGACAGCTAATTTCACCGGCGGGAATAACCGGAGATGGTAACGGGAATTTATATGTGACAGACGACTACGCCAACATGATTTCTCAATTTGACCTTGAAGGGAATTTTATTCAAAGGTGGGGTACTGGGGGGAGTAACTTAGGTGAGCTGAATGGGCCTTCTGGTATAGCTGTAGGGATCGATAGCTATATTTATGTATCAGACACCAAGAATCATAGGATTCAAATATTTACTTTATCGGGTGACATAGTGTCGGCTATTGGATCACAAGGAGAGGAAGAGGGAAACTTTCATCTCCCCTGGGGAGTGGATGTCGGATCCGATGGGAAAGTGTCAGTAGCAGACTGGGGAAACAACAGAATCCAGAGGTTCGACTCCAATGGAGAACATGTTGAAACTATTTCAGCAGTGGGTACTAGCAAAAGCCAATTAAATCATCCCTCCAGCATAGTAGTTGACAGCAGAGGTAACCGATATATAGCGGACTGGGGCAATGAAACAGTAAAGGTATTAAATAGCTCGTCAGAATTGATTCAAGAAATGAAAGGTCAAGCTGCCCTATCCAAGTGGGCAAGTGCATTTCTTGAAACAAACAAGGAAGAAGGTCTTTCACGAGAAAACGCAAATTTAGATAATCTGAGTGCTCTTGAGGATACGGAAGACCCACACACAGTTTCAGCTCACATTGAAAAATTATTTTGGTCTCCTGTTTCAGTGAAGCTCCAAAAGGAGAATCTGCTTCTAATCACAGAATCAAACAGACACCGTATACAAGTGTACGAGATCAAGTAATCGCAATAGCTGTTGATATGAGGGATTAAGTCGCTTTTATAATCTATACCTTTATAAACCGGTCCTCACTTATTATTGGATATGAATCGGTAATAAGTTAAAATTAACTTCCAAGCGGGAGTAACTCAGTGGTAGAGTTCCTGCCTTCCAAGCAGGCTGTCGCGGGTTCGAATCCCGTCTCCCGCTCCATTCCTAGCGAAAAGCTATTTCCGAAACACATTTTTCCTTTCAAGTCGATATCACAGCCCATTTCATATTAAGTTACTTGACTCACCTAATTATGAGAAACTACCTATTTAAAAAAAAACTCTTATGGTTTCTAATACTAGTAGTATGCCTAGTGGTTAGCATAGTTGCCTACGGTAAACTTACATCATCCAAAATGGAATCTGCTGCAGGAAGTCATGGATTTTCAATTTTTCGCTGGGAACTTCAAACAGTCCCGTTAAAATGGATGCACCTACTTTGGGAAATGTACCCGGGAAACAGACCTTCTCATTCTGAAAGATATTTAATCGTTAAAGAATATCTGCAAGTGGGTAAAAAGCTCACAAAAGAGAGCTCAAGAATCGAAACCCAACTCATAGCTGGGGGAATAACCGAACCCGCAAATATCACAGAAATTGTAGATGACAAGGTATCTCACCTAGCCAATCAGAAAAAAATCTTACGTAACCGTGCCGAGGAAGCAATCGAAGCCGCAGTAAGCCAAGCCGCCACAGATAATGGGTTGGGATTGGCTTTCGGGATACTTTTTCCTCCCACTGACTTCAGACTCGAAGAACCTCCACTTATTCTAGTTTCCTCACCTAGAAATAAAATCAGATTAGAAGAATCACATCTGATCGAAAACAATATTGATTTCGAAGAAAGGTACCTTATTGAATCTAGGGCAGAGTCAGACGGAAAGACATCTGCACTGGTTGACAATCTTTCAGGTCTAGGAACTTATCCAGCTTTTGTTTCAGATAAATATGACCTCAGATACTTGATGAGGACGGCGGCACACGAATGGTTACATAACTACTGGATATTTCATCCGCTTGGCCGAAATATGTGGTCCTCACCGGATATGTACACACTCAACGAGACTGCCGCAAATATCGCTGGGAACGAACTGGGAGATCAGGCTTTTGAATTCCTGGGAGGAGATATCAGTGAATATGAGTATAAATATTCTAAAAGCGAGACTGCCAATCCACATCTGACAAGAATATTAAGAGAAACCAGGCGCGAAACTGAAATTTTTTTGGAGAATGGAGATATCGAAGGAGCCGAGGAATACATGGACCGGCAGCGTTGGCAACTTAGACTTGGAGGCTACTCAATTAGAAAAATAAACCAAGCTTATTTCGCTTTTAGAGGAAACTATGCAGATGGACCTTCATCAATAAATCCGATCGGTTCTGAACTAGAAGAATTCAGAGAATATTTCGATAATGTCGGGGAATTCATTAAAACGATCCGTGGAGTAAAAAGCTATAAAGAATTTACATCTTTGCTTGAGTCTAAGAGGAAATCAAACACCATAGTGAAGTAAACACCAAAGCTCTAAAGAATCCCTGCATCAAATTCCAAAGCCCCCTTACTCACAGATAGCCTGAGTACATCGGTTGCACCGCCTGCTAGCCTCATGGACCTTATTTTTCTATAAATTACCTCCAAGGGATGACCATTTATTAAACCTCTTCCCCCAACTAATTGAACAGCTGAGTCTATTATCGAAGAAGAGGTCTCTGTACAAAAAACCTTGGCGGACGTAACCTCATTTATGGAGTCTTGATCCTTTTCAAGTATCCTCGCAGCTCTATACAAAGTAGCCCTCGTGGCAAATGTATTAATCCTCATTTCTCCATAACGAAGTCTTACCCCTTCTAAATCCCCCAACGTTCCCCCAGATCTATGGGAAATCATTAAATTTTCCGCTACAAGCGACATGGCATATATAGCCATGCCAGTTGCTATGGCTGCCTGTTCCAGGCGCTCTTTTAAAATTCCCCCAATAGCTCTTGGAATACCCTCGCCAATTGCTCCCACAACGTGATTAGAACTCACAATAACATCGTTGAAAGTTACTTCTGAATGGGCACTACCATCTAGACTTACAAACGGTTCACCGATAACAACACCATCAGTAGTTGTATCTATGACCAATACAGCTTGTCCCGATGGACGCGAATTATCATTATGTTTAACGTTTAACACCACAGACATGAAATCCGAGTTATGCACAGAGGAGACATACGACTTTTTCCCAGTAATCCTAAGATCGCCTTCAATCCAAGTTGCTACAGTGGGATTTGATGAATCAGATTCAGTAAACGCAAACGACCCTGTTTTGTCCCCCCGGAGCATCGGATAAAGATAGTTTTTTGAAATGTCATCGTTGGCTCCCGATAATATGCCAGGAGCTGGACCAATTACATCGGAAATATTTGATATACCCGCGGATGCGACAGTTTCATAACATACCGCAAGCTTCAAAGGTCCCGCATCCGAACCTCCGTATTCAATCGGTTGAGGAATCTTATAGATCCCCTTTGCAAGACAGGCATCCTTGAGTTCAATTGAAGAAAGATTAACTTTGTCGATAAGGAAATCTAAAAGATCAGCACGAAATTCTTCTAACTCTTTGGGAAGAAACTCTGGCATTCTCGGAACAACCCCCTATTGATGCTTATTTGTCTACCTTATCCGGTGACCTTAATCAACGTTTTGCCAAAATTTTCCCCATTCAACATACCGATAAATGTTCTAGGAGCGTTTTCGAGACCGTAGACAACATCTTCTCTATAACGCAATTTACCTTCTTTAATCCATTTCGCCATCATATTTAAACCCTCTTCGTACCTATTTTCATAGGCAAAAACCAGGAATCCCTCCATCTTCGCCTGGCTTCTTGTAAGAATTCCAAGGTTTCGTGGGGCAAGATCAGGTTCTTTGAGATTATATTGGGAAATCTGCCCACATACGGCAATTCGGGCCCGAATGTTCAATCTATCCATAACAGCATCAGTAACCAAACCTCCCACGTTATCAAAATAGACGTCTATTCCTTCCGGGCATTCTTGATCTAATGCATCACCTACGTTTTGTGTTTTATAGTTAATACCAGAATCGAAACCCAGTTCTTCCACAATGTACTGGACTTTAGAATCTGACCCAGCTGTACCTATTACCCTACAACCCATTATCTTTGCTATCTGACCTACGACCTGACCAACAGCACCTGAAGCGGCGGAAACCACCACTGTCTCCCCAGGGTTAGGTGAACAAACGTCCAAGAACCCGAAATAAGCGGTAAGTCCCGGCATACCAAGAATTCCAATACTCGTCTGAAGTGGACCCAGAGATTCATCAACCTTCCTGACTCCAGATCCATCCGACAAAGCATAACTCTGCCAACCTAACCTTCCCTCAACAGAATCTCCAACTGAAAACGCTGGAGACCTAGAATGAACGACTCTTCCTGCCGCCCCACCAACCATAACTTCGCCTATCTCTACCGGTGAGGCATAGGACTTAGCATCATTCATACGGCCTCTCATATACGGATCCAAGGAAAGCCATTCGACCTTGACAACAATTTCCCCCTCTTCTGGCTCCGGTATAGGGGATTCCACTATTTGAAAATCATCTTCTGTAGGAAACCCAACAGGACGGGACTTCAACAGAACTCTAATGTTTATTTCGTTATTCAAATGATATGTACCTACAATTTTTAAAATTTAATAGAGCCTGGAGCAAGATCTTTCGCCTATCATATCTTTTCAATAAAACGACAACAATTCCTGTTTAAACCCTGCTATATAATCAAAGTATAATTATTCTCACTCTTTTGCATATCCAGTCATAAATACAAAGGCGTATTAATTGAAGATTCTTGGAATACATTTACTTCTAGATTTGGAGAAATGTGACCCTAATAAGCTGGATGACCTCGTAGTTATGAAAAAGTTGCTAACCAAAGCTGCGCTAGACGCCGGGGCACATGTAGTCGGAGAAACATTCCACAAATTTGAACCAATAGGAATCACTGGTGTTTTGGCAATAGCTGAATCTCATATATCTGTACATACTTGGCCTGAATATAGTTATGCTTCAGCAGATATATTCTCATGTGGAGACGACTTCGATATAGAAAAAGCTTCAAATGTATTGATTGAAGGCTTGAACTGCCAGAAACCAACCATTATCAGGAAAGAGCGCGGGCTGCATGAGTGATCCTCTTAGTTTCCCTAAAGGGGAATGGCATATTGAATATATAACTCCTAAGCTTATTCAGGCAGAAAAACGCGGGCAAATATTGTTCCAACAAACCACTCCATACCAAGAAGTAGTTATTTTGGAAGGTGCTGAATTTGGAAAATCACTAATATTGGACGGGAAGACACAATCAACTGAAATGGACGAGTTCATTTATCATGAAGCTCTCGTGCATCCAGCGATGACATCCCATGACAATCCAAGGAACATTTTTATTGCCGGGGGAGGAGAGGGAGCTACAGCAAGAGAAGTTCTGAAGCATAATACGGTTCAAAATGTGGTTATGCTCGACATAGATGAACAGGTCGTTAAAGCATGCCAAGAATTCCTTCCATCACATCACAAAGGATCATTTGAAGACCCACGAATGAACCTAATCATTGGCGATGCTGCCCATTTTCTCGAACAGACTAAGGAATCATTCGACATAATAATAATTGACGTTCCTGACCCAATAGAGGACGGACCCGCCCACAAAATATTTACCAGAGAGTTCTACCAAATTGTCAAAAAGAGACTTAACAGTAACGGATTTATCGTAGTCCAGTCAGGGCCAACCGCCCATTCTTTTGCGACCGATTGTTTTACAGTGGTAGCAAACACAATAAGCAAAGAATTCATATCAACAGCAAACTACCACGTATTTGTACCCGCTTTCGGGTCAACTTGGGGTTTCACTATAGGCAGCCCTTCTGGAAACAAGTTTCCCATGAACTTCAAAGAATTAGATCAAATACTATTAAAAAGAGAGGTAAGAGACCTTCTTATGTTTGACGGTAAGACATCCGACGGTTTATTTGCTCTTCCAAAATATCTTAAGCGAGAACTACAAAAAGAAACCCGTATTATCACCGAAAATAACCCTCTATACGTTGTTTAAACCTCCTGTAAAAAGAACATAGTTTCCACCAAATATCAGAACAATAGTGCTACAATTGCACACATAAAACTATGGACACCAATTTCCTCGACGAACTCAATATTGCGCAGAAGAAAGCTGTTGAAAACACGGATGGCCCTGTCCTCATAGTTGCAGGGCCTGGTAGTGGAAAGACAAGAGTAATTACCAGCAGAATAGCCTACCTAATCCAGAGACAAGGGGTTAACCCTTATAACATTGCTGCGGTCACTTTCACCAACAAAGCAGCATCGGAGATGAAGGACCGTCTATCTTCCATGTTGGGAAGTGATGCTGCCCGGGTGACTGCCAGCACTTTCCACTCATTCTGTTCTATGGTGCTCCGTCGTGAAGGAGCAGCAGTAGGTCTTGACAGAGATTTCGTAATTTTTGATGACGATGATCAAATTGATACTATCAAGAAAGCAATGAAGGATTTGGATATAGATCCAAAATCGTTCGCCCCTAGAAATATTCTCTCCAGAATTTCAAACTCCAAAAGTCAACTCATTGATTACGAACAATTTGTAAAGCAAAAAGGGAATTATTACGACGAAGTCGTTGGGCGCGTTTTTGAAAACTATGAAAATACTCTTTCTCAAAGTAATGCAGCAGATTTTGATGACTTGTTGATGAAAACACACGATTTGTTTTTGAATAATCCAAGTGTTTTAGAGAACTATCAAAATAGATTCATTTACTTAATGGTGGACGAGTTCCAGGACACAAATATTGCTCAATACGGTATAGCCAAGCAAATCGCTGGTACTCATAGAAATTTGTGTGTAGTTGGTGACCCGGATCAATCCATTTATTCCTGGAGAAACGCTGATATACGAAACATATTGAGCTTTAGAGACGACTTTCCTGAAGCAGACCTCATTCCTCTTGAAGAGAACTACAGATCGACGCAAACAATTCTTGAAGGAGCGAGAGAGTTAATTTCTGCCAACAAGGAGCGTGTGGAAAAAAATCTCTGGACCAGAAATGATAAAGGAAATCTCATCACGGTTGTGGAGGGGTATAACGAAGATGAAGAAGCACATTTAGTTCTGAAAGAGATTGTAAGAATTCTAGATTCTGGGAAACATTCTCAAAAGGACATTGCAGTAATGTACCGAGTAAATGCCCAGTCGCGAACTTTTGAAATGGCTTGTCAGAAATACAGAATCCCCTACCAAATAGTAGGGGGAATAAAGTTCTACCAAAGAAAAGAGATAAAAGATAT
>Ga0114933_10006014_pt1 | contig 10878 bp, 5 predicted proteins | sample 4SBtaG_FD_89691 | JGI IMG/M metagenome (GOLD analysis project Ga0114933, IMG submission 89691) | Deep subsurface microbial communities from Kolumbo volcano to uncover new lineages of life (NeLLi) - 4SBTROV12_W25 metaG | ecosystem: Environmental > Aquatic > Marine > Volcanic | place: Kolumbo... | reverse complement strand
CGCGACTGGCCCGCAAGCACGGCAAGGCCAAGTCGCTGAGCATCCTGGCCCACAAGATCGGGCGCGCCGTCTACTACATGCTGTCCAGAGAACAGGCCTTCGATCTGAGCGCTTCTTGGCCACCACCTGACCCAGAGAAGCGGGTGAGCCCGAAAGCAAACTCGAGCAACGTGGGCCGAACTCGATGCCGACTCGCCGAATGAACTGTGCCACCGAGCACATCAGGCGGGCGTGAGCCAGACAGCCCGGCAGCCCTACGTCGTGATTGGACGCTCGCTTCTCTCTTCCCACGACCGCTTGTCTTCCCCACATTCAACGACTCTGCCCCTCACCCGAGCCCGCGGATTGGCTCCGATGACCGACCCACCTCTGGTCATTGGGCCCGTCCTCCTCTTGTTGCGGGCCAGCGTACGCTCGGCTTGGTCCCTGGACAAGGCCGGGGCGATCTGCGGGTCTGTAGAGCGTGGTGGTCGGGGGTGTTAGGCCGACGAGGGAGCCGGGGTGGGATCGGTGACGGCCGCGGCCCGGCGGTGCAGCATGCTGGCTGCCCGGCGAGACATGGCTTGGTCCCTCTCTTGTCCCGGATTGCACAGGGTCAGCCAGCACGTGCCCGGTCCTCCCTTCGCCATGGATCGGGCCCGTCTCGGTCCTTGTGCGTATCGCACGGGCACACAGGGCGAAGCCACACTGGGAGGCCTCGTCGCGGCGACATGATCACGCGCGATTGGTCTTGCCGTGTGTGCCGCCGCTTCGGGCCCCCGAACGATCGGGGGAACGCCTGACACGCCCCTTCCTCGGTGAGTGAGATCTGTCTCATGACGCGCACCAAGACCCTGGTCATGGGAGCCGCCGGCCGCGACTTCCACAACTTCAACTGCTTGTTCCGTGAGGATGACACCGTCGAGGTCGTGGGCTTCACGGCCACGCAGATCCCCAACATCGACGGGCGTCTCTACCCTGCGGTGTTGGCCGGCAGGCTGTATCCGGAGGGCATCCCGATCCTCTCCGAGGACGACCTGGAGACCATCATCATCGAGCAGGGCGTGGAGCAGGTCTGGTTCTCCTACTCGGACGTGAGTTATCAAGAGTTGATGGACAAGGGCAGCCGCGTGGTCGCTGCGGGGGCGCACTTCGGCATTCTGTCAGCCGGGCGCACCATGCTGGCTTCGACCAAGCCGGTCATCGCCGTGACGGCGGTGCGCACGGGCGTGGGCAAATCACAGACCGCCCGCTACCTGAGCCGCATCCTCAAGGACATGGGCCTGAAGGTCGTGGCCATTCGCCACCCCATGCCCTACGGCGACCTGGCTCACCAGGCCTGCCAGCGCTTCTCCTCCTACTCAGATCTTGACGCCCACGAGTGCACCATCGAAGAGCGCGAAGAGTACGAGCCCCACATCGACAACGGCTTCGTGGTCTACGCAGGCGTGGACTACGAACGCATCCTGCGCGAGGCCGAGAAGGAAGCGGACGTCATCCTCTGGGACGGGGGCAACAACGACAGCGCGTTCTACAAGGCCGATCTCTACATCACCATGGTCGACCCTCACCGCGCGGGGGACGAGCTGCTCTACTACCCCAGCGAGGTCAACATGCTCTTGGCCGACCTGTTCATCGTCAACAAGGTGAAGACCGCCGAGCCCGAAGATGTGGAACTGGTCGTGGCGAACTGCGCGCGGCTCAACCCAGGGGCGAAGGTTGTGCGTTGCGCCTCGACGATCACCGTCGATGAGCCCGAGCTGATCATGGGCAAGCGAGCCCTGGTCGTAGAGGACGGCCCGACCCTGACCCACGGTGGCATGACCTACGGCGCCGGTCTGTTGGCGGCGGAAACCGCTGGTGCGTCCGAGATCGTGGACGCTCGGCCCTACGCCGTGGGTTCGATCAAGGAGACCTACAAGACGTACCCGAACGCGGCCCGCATCCTGCCCGCCATGGGCTACGGGGATGCCCAGGTGCGCGAGCTCGAGGCCACCATCAACGCGGCCGATGCAGACGTGGTGGTGGAGGGCACGCCCATCGACCTGAATCGCATTCTCAAGGTCAACAAGCCCCTGGCGAACGTGCGCTACGAGCTGAAAGAGCTCGAAGAGGGCGTGATCGAGTCCCTGGTGCGCGGTGCCTTGGAGGGCGTGAAGGGGAGCGAGCCCACGGCGACGACCGTCTAGAGCAGGCTCTCCTCACCTGGACGGCCAGCAGACTGTGCGCACGGTCTGCTGGCCCCTCGACTCGCGTGGGGCGTCCCGAGGTGATGCCGAGGAAGACACGCGGATCGTGTTGCGCTCAGTCGCCCTCGCCGCCCAGCCCCCAGAGCTGCAACGCCCGTCCGTAGATCACCGGCAGCACGAAGAGCACCAGCAAGGTCGAGAACGCCAGCCCGCTGATCACCGCCGTGGCCAGGGGATGCCACATGGGGCCTCCCGAAGCGTAGAGCACGGCCATGCTGGCCATGGCGCACAGGCTGGTGAGCAGGATCGGGCGCAGGCGATGGGCGGCGCTGTCCATGAGCGCCTCCTGGCTGTAGGCGCCGTCTTCCGAGAGGCGCCTGCGCACGCTGGCCAGGAGCACGATGGCGTTGTTGACCACGATGCCTGCCAGGGCGGTCATGCCCACCAGGGTCATGAAGCTGAACGGCTGCCCGGTGACGTAGAGACCGGCCGCCACGCCGGTGAACGACAGGGGGATGGTCAACAAGATCAGGCTGGTGTCGATGAGCGAGCGCGACTGGGCCAGCAGGCAGAGCAGCACCAGCAGCAGGGCCCAGGGCATCTCGTCCAGCAGGGCCTTGTTGGCCTTGCTTGAGCTGGCGGACAGGCCCGTGACCTCGAGGGTGAGCTCGGGGTGTCGGGCGCGCAGGTCTTGCAGCCAGTGGTCGATCTGGCCCTCTTGCACCAGGGCGTGGTCGGGGTGGTCGCTCTCGGCTCGCACCGTGACCGCAGCCTCTCCCCGATGTCTTGCGCGCACGGGAGGCGCTTGGGCCTCGACGAGTTCGGCCACCTCGTAGAGCAACGCCGGGTCGCCCTTGGCCGGGTAGACATACGCGTCGGTGAGCGCCTCGCGGATGTTGGCCCGGCTGGTCTGGGCACGCAACATGACCGGCGTGCGGGCCTCGCCTTCGAGCAGCTCGAAGAGCGGCAAACCATGGAGCACGGTGTGCATGCCCAGGGTCAGATCAGACACGGTGAGGTCGGCGTCCGACAGGGCCGCACGATCGGGGAGCACCTTGAGCTTGGCCACGGGCTCGCCCCAGTCCGTGTTGATGTTGCGGCAGTCGATCTCACGGAGATGGGCGGCCACCTCGCTGGCCACCGCGGTGATCTCGGCCAGCGGTCCGCTCAGCTCGACCTGGATGGGCCACTCCAGCTGGGCCCCGAGGCGCACCGGGCGCAGGCGCAGCTGGGCGTCGCCTTGCCGTGCGGCCATCCACTCGTGCAGCCGCGTGCGCAGGTTGCTTGGGTCGCGCTGAGGGTCCAGGCGCAGCAGGACCTGAGCGTAATGGGGCGCGAAGCGACGCTGGGGGATGCTGCTCTGCACCGGCGGCGCCGATCGTCCGAGGAAGGTCAGCCAGTGCTCGAGGGCCGAGCCGTCTATGGCACGCTCTTGCACCAGGAGCTTGTCGAGGTCATCGACAAGGGCTGACGTCTTCTCGACCGCCGCGCCGTGATCGAGCTCGATCTCCAGCATCCACAGGGGTCGGGCCGACGCGGGAAAGAAGACCTGGTCTGCGCTGTTGAGCAGCTGGTATCCGCCGAAGCACAGGGCGCCCACGAGCAGGATCAGGGGCACGAAGAGTCGGAAGCTACCGGCCAGCAGGCGCTTGTAGAGTCGCTCCATGCGTTCGCCACGATGCACGGTGCGTACCTCGCCCCCAGGCAAGGCCAGAGGCGTGACCGCGAAGCAGAACACCAACGAGACGGAGAGGGTGATCAGCACCACCCAGAACAGGCTCGACACGTAGTCGCCGATGGCGTTGGCTGTGAGCACCAGGGGCAGGAAGCCCAGGACGGTGGTGGCCGCGGCGGCGAGCAGGGGGCCGAGCAGCTCGCGCCCCGCGCGCACCATGGCGGCGGCGTGGGAGCTGCCCTGCTCTTTCAGCCGCACCATGCGCTCGGCCATGACGATGTGGTTGTCCACCAGCAGACCCAGCACCAGGATGAAGCTGGAGAGGGTCACGATGTCGAGGCTGAAGCCCGCGGCGTAGAGCACGATGAAACTGGTCAGGACGACGAAGGGCAGCACCACGGCCACCGCCACGCCCGTGCGCAGTCCCAGAGCGAGCAGCAACAGGACGAGAATGACGGCGAAGCTCTGGGCCAGGTTGGTGCCGAAGCGCTCGACCTCTTCTGCCACCCCGTCGGGGGAGAAGACGACCAGCTCGCAGCTCAGACCGAGGGCTTCACTGCTGCTCTCCAAGGCTCCGCGCACCTCGTCGGCGAAGGTCTCCAGGGGCGTGCCCAGTACGCGATGCACCGTGAGCGCCGCCGCCGGTTGGCCGAGCGCCTCGACCAGGTCGACGGTGGGGCGTACAGGCTCTCGGGACACGTCGAGCAGGCGGCTGAGGTTGACCGGGTCGCCGTCCGCCGGATCACGAACGGGCAGCTGTTGCAGGGCCTCGTAGCTGGTGATGCGGGACAAGGTCTCGATGGGCACGATCTGACCGTCCGCGTGCAGGTAGGCCCCGGGCGCGGTGATGTGCTGGGCGCGCAGGTACTCGCTGAACTTCAGCGGGGTCAGCCCGGCGCGGGCCAGCTCGCTGTCCTCGTAGGTGAGCACGATCTGGTCCTGAGCCTGCCCGAGCAACTCGACATGATCGACCGAGGGCAGGGCTGACAGGGCGTGAGCGAGGCGCCGGGCCTGCGCAATCGGGGGCGCGATGGGAGGGGCGTTGAGAGCCGTTGCCGCGTCGAGGCCGCCCTCGCTCCCTGGCCCTGAGATTCGGGGCTCTGCGGCCGCCACGCTGATCAAGGCCGCCGCTGTGGACTGCAACGGGCGCTGCAGCTCGGGGCCATGGAGGCCGATGAAGCCGTCAGCCAATCGCTCACGTTGCCGGGCCAGCTGGTCTTCGATGCTGGACCAGGCGCTGCCCGAGGCGACCGCGTCCCCGTCACACTCCACGGCGATGAGCACCACCCCGTCACGGGTCTCGCTGCGGCAGTCGAGCACTTCTGGCAGGCGCAGCAAGGCCTGCTCGATGGGCTCGGTGAGCACCCGCTCCAGCTCAGCTGCAGAGACGCCGGGCAGGCGCGACTCCACGAGGCCGAACTCTGACGGCACCACGGGCTCCAGGCGCCGAGGCTGCAGCTGGTAGGCGTAGGCTCCGGCGAGGGCCAGGGCGAGCACAGCGACAAAGAGCGCGGCGCGGCGCGCCATCAGCGACGAGAGGATCAGTCGTTCTCCGCTGCAACGCGTTGGGGATAGAGCAGCACCCGGTCGTGGCACAGCAGCACCAGATCGCTGTGTCCGTCCGAGTTGAAGTCGCCCACGAGCATCTCACGAGGCTGGATGCTTCCGCCACGGTTGGAGCGGTTGAAGCGGTTCTTCTCGAAGATGGTGAAGAACATCTTGTTCTCGAGAGGTGACGCACAGCTGCCGCTGAGCACCTCCAGCACATGCTCGCTGTTGTCCAGACCGATGATGTCGAGCTGCCCGTCGCTGTTGAGATCGGCCAGGACGAAGTCGGCGTACTTGATGTCCTCCAGGTCGGTGCGATAGCTGCGGCCGCGGCCGTGGGCGTCGCCGCCGATGTGCCGCGGGGGCACGGACCAGAAGCGATCGCGGCCGAAGAACATGAGCCGCTCGCCCGCCTGGCCACCCAGGTCGTGCATGGCCACGTTGAGCAGGGCGATGGGGGCCATGTCGATGGATTCGGCGTAGCTGTAGAGGCCGGTGTCATCCCGCTGAAGCACCTGCAGTCGGGACTCTTCGCCGAAGTAGGTCAGCAGCTCATCGGTGCCGTCGCCGTCGAGGTCGAAGAGCATGGGGCCGCTGAGTTCGTCGAGACTGCTGCGGGCGTTGGCCTGGTCGACGATCTGCAGTGAGCCGTCTGGCTGCACCCGGTAGGCGCGCACGAAGCCCTTGCCCGCCACGAGCATCTCTGACTGTCCATCGCCGGTGAAGTCGCCGATGCCGAAGCGGTCGGGCAGCACGCCTTCGAACTGGCTCGTGCGCAGGGAGTCCTCTTCGGCGATCTCCCGAAACACGTCGTCGCCCTCGGCCAGGAACATGCGCGCGGCTTCTCGGGGGATGAACATGACCAGGTCCTGGTCACCGTCACCGTCGAGGTCGCTGCTGATCAGCGCCGTGGGGCTGCGCTTGATGGAGCCTAGCTTCACCGGCGGCGCGGCGGCCCAGGCGCCGTCGCTGTGGCGCAGGACCTCCAGATCGAACCGTCGCCCGTCCTTGGCTGCGATGATCACCTCTGACGTGCCGTCGCCATCGAGGTCAGATCCCACGGCCACCAGGGGCTCGCCAGGGAGGCTCAGATTGACAGGGAAGCCCAGGCGGCCGCTCTCGCTCACCCGGGAGATGCCCACCATGCCCTCCTTCTCGCTGCACACCAGCAAGGCGGCTCGGGGCTCGGTGGCGAAGTGCACCACCGAGAGGGACGAGATGGTCTGCAGCGAGGGGTACTCGGTGGGCTGCCTGAACTCTCCCTGCTCGCCTTGCAGGTAGAGGTAGATGGCGGCTCCGCCCGTGTCGGCCACGGCCACGTCGCCCTGTCCATCGCCGTTGAAGTCGCCCACAGCATAGAGGGCTGACTCGACCCCCGACTTGGGCACCGGGTAGTTGCGGATGGCCAGGGACTTGGCCGCGGACAGGGCGCCGGGCTCGTCGCTGAGCGGAGTGAACTGCAGCTCGGAGCGGGTGCGTTTGACGGTCAGCAGATCAGACGGGCCATCGGCGCAGGGCAGCACGTCCCAGGCCTCTGTGCCCACGGCGACGGGCACGCCCAGCTCGGGGCCGAAGCCGCCCTGCTGATCCTGGTAGCGCACACGCAGAGCCCGCTCGCTGCTCTCCGCCATGTAGGCCAGGTCGAGCAGCCCGTCCCCGTTGAGGTCGCGTACGCCGAGGCGCTGAGGGTTCTCTTCGCTGACCCTGTACTTGGCCGGCTGGGGGAACACCTGAGCTTGCCCTTCGCAGAGGAACACCAGAAGGGAACCGCTGCTGAGCACCACCAGATCGTCCCGCCCGTCGCCGTTCACATCGGCCACGGCGAGGGAGCCCACGTTGGCGCTGGGCGTGTCCCGGTCGTAGGACCACTCGTCGTCGAAGAGGCCGTCACCGGTCTGCAGCTTCACCGCCAGGCGATCGCGCTTGCCCGTGTACACCAGATCGTTGCGCCCGTCGCCGTCGACGTCGAGGACGGCCAGGTCGTACATGAAGTCGCCGGTGGTCACCGACTCTTTCAAGAAGGGCGCATCTTCGATGATGGGTTCCCAGCGTGGCGTGGAGATCTTGATCCGGGCGGCCGCCTCCATCTCAGCGGGCGTGCGCTGGTAGAGCAGATCGATCTGAGCCAGATCGTTGTTCAGCACGGCGAGATCCTGGCGCCCGTCACCGTCGATGTCACCGACGCAGAGCGCCCGGGTGTTCCAGTTGAGCTTGGCCACCAGGGGCCCGGTCAGCGAGAAGGGCTTGTCTGCTGCGCTGGCGGGGGGCAGGCCGAGGCCCACCATGACCAGGGCCAGGGCGGTGCGCTTGCGAATCTGGATCATGCTTCCGGTTCTCATCAAGATCTCGCCGGAGGTCTGACCGACGATGGGTTCGGGGTCACGTGGGCGTCGCGCGCAGAGCGCAGCAGCTGCTAGAGGTTTGGTCGCAGCACCATGCGTTGGACGAACGCGTCGTAGGACTTGTAGGTCTTGGACACCATGTAGTAGTGGATGCCGTCCGTGTCCGGCAGCTGATCCAGCAGCTCTTGCGCGTCAAGGATCTCTTCCAGGTCATCGTCTGGCATGGGCTCCATCATCTGGAGCTGCAGCGCCTCGTCGCCGGCTCGGCGCATGTTCTCCAGCAGGCTGGCCACGTCGACGAAGCCGATGCCCACGCAGTCGTCTTGGGGCAGAGCGTCGAAGGCGTCCATGAGATCGACGTCTTCGAGCAGGGACTCCCCCGGGTTCTTGAGGTGCGAGATGATGTTCTCGACCATCTCCCGTTGGCCCAGGGAGAGCAGCAGCGAGTTCTCGACCACAGCATAGAAAAGAGACTTGTTGCCGCTGCCGGGTGGAAAACCCGAAGGCAGGGGGATCACGTGAATCTGCTCGTTCATGAACTCGACAGGCTCCTCTTGCGTGAGCTCTTCGCCGATCTTGGCCAGGGCCTCTGAGAGCGACTGGGGGTCTCGCACCTTGATGATGTAGGCCTGGGTGGGTGCGTCGTCGGGCCCGGCGACGGTGGCGTCCGGGTAGCCGAGGACTTCTACGAAGAGGCTGTCGAGATTCTTGAGCAGGCCGTTGGTCAGCTCGAGCCCTTCGCTCTCCAGCTGACTCACCTGGCCCTGGAACATGTTGTGCCCGGTGGGTGAGGCCTTCAGCAACAGCTTGTCAAAGGCCTCGTAGGCCGCGCCGAAGTCAAAGCGACTGATGGACGCCGAGTGGAAGTCCGAGCTGAAGTACTCGGGGATCTCCACGCCGCCGTCGCCGTAGGTCAGCAGGGTGTGCAGGCCCAGCTCGGTGTCTGCATGGGTGAAGCCGAAGACGAAACCCGCCTCGTCGTCCTCGACGAGGAGTCCAGCGAAGAGGCTCTTGATCGCGTCGAGTCGCATGGCGGCCAACAGGTCTTCGGCGCGGACGAACATCTCGATCATGGCGCCTTGTGACTTGATCTGGTGCTCGATGAGCTGATCGACCAGGGGCAGCAGCTCGCCCAGATTGACGTACAGCAGCACATCGTGGGGGCCCACCGTCTCGACAGCTTCGATGTAGCGGGGGTCGTCGCTGAGCCGGTCTTCGCTTGGCGCACCGTTGCGGGCCAGGTCGGCGAAGTCCTTCAGTGTCTCTTCTTCGTTGGAGGCGATGAGCAGATCATCAACCAAGGCCAGCCAGGTGCTGTCGTCGACCTCCATGTCGGTGTCGAGCTCTTCGATGTTGTAGAGCCGGATGTCCTCGTACTCGTAGCTGACCACCTGAGAGGTATGGATCGCCTCGTCATCCTCCCGGTACTTGGTGACGTTCTCCAGCAGGCTCTCGAAGCGATCGCGGGTGGCACCGAAGTCGGCCATGAGCACCATGCCCCGTCCGAGATCCAGGCTGAGTTCAACCCTCGCCGACGAGCTGCCCTGGACGTCTACATCGCTCTCTTCGAGCAGGATCTCAGGGATGGCCAGCATCACGCGCCCGCTGAACAACTGGGCCAGCTCTTCTTCTTCAAGGTCGAGGGCCAGCAAGAACTCCTGATCTTCGAAATCGCCGAAGAACTCGTAGGCGCCCTCGAAGGCCTCCTTGACGGCTTCTTCTTCCAGCAAGGTGCGGAAGGCGCCGTCAGGGTCGAGCAGGAAGGCCTTGTTCAGCTCTTCGATGGAGGCGAAGACCATGGTGCCGCCAGGCAGCAGCTGAGCCAGATCTCCGCTGGGCACTTGAGCCGCCGCGCTGAGCGCAGAACCCAAGAGAAGCAACAGGGTCGCAAGGGGCTTGTTCATCGGAAAACCTTTCAGCCTTCGTCGGTCTTGGGAGGTGCGTAGTAACGGTGCCCGCTGTTGGCGTTCAGAGTGTCGAAGGCGTAGGCCTCCTGGTCATCGATGAAGGCCTTCACTTGATTGATGGGGATGCTGAAGCTGAGCCCCTCCGCGCCCTGGGCCACGACCTTGAGCGAGTTCACGCCGATCACCTCGCCTGCCAGGTTGAACAGCGGGCCGCCGCTGTTGCCCGGGCTGAGGGCCGTGGTGGTCTGCACGTAGGTCTGCCCCCCGAGCAGGCGGGACTTCAGGGCCACGATGCCCTCGCTGAGGCTGCGTTCGAGCCCCATGGGATTGCCCACGGCGAACACCTTCTGCCCCTGGGTCAAGGTGCGCGAGTTGGCCAGCGGCACCGTGACGAACTCCTCTTCGGTCTCGGGCTCGATCTTGAGCAGGGCCAGGTCGAGCAGGGAGCTGCTGGCCACGATGCGGATGTTCTTGTACTCGTCCTTGCGCAGGCCGTCCGTCGATTGTCGGTAGACCACGACGGTGAGTTCGGTCGAGCCTTCGATGACATGATCGTTGGTGATCAGGTAGCCCTCGGCATGAATCACGAAACCCGAGCCCAGGCCCACGGGAGTGCGCACCAGCACCACCGCTTCGCCCACGGTCTTGATGTTGTCGTCGAGTGACTCTTCGTTTCTGGTATCGGCCTCGCGAAAGAGGCGCAAACTGTCGGGTTTCGACCCGGAGTCGATGCGCTCGATCGCATCGTGAGGCACGGTCACCGTGTCGTAGCCCAGGTCGATCTCGAGTCCGGCCTCTGACTCCGTGTAGGCCAGCGCTTCAATGACGCATCCATTGCTGAGCACGATGCGGTCGGCGGCGTGGGCGCTGCCGAGGAGCAGGAGCGAGCAGAGCAGGGTCAGAGCTGATGGTCGTGGCACGGGCAGAGTCCTCACGGGGCGGAGCGGGTCGGGGGCGCATGGTACGGGTTCGGCGCTGACACATGCTCGGACGGAGCTTGCCTGCGATGTGCCGATCTGGCCAGTGTCGGGATGCTGGCGCTCACAGCCCGTCGTCGACGTCACCGGCCCCCGCAGGGTCTGCCTCGAAGCCCATGCCTATGTAGCCCAGGGCCTTCAGCGCCGCCTGCTGGGCCGGGTCGTCGACAGAGGCCTCTTCGCCATCGAAGAGGTCGAACCCTGCGTCAGCCTCTTCTCTGAGGCGGGAGAGCTGGCGGAAGCCGTCGGCGTCGCTGGTGG
>Ga0114933_10006012_pt1 | contig 10880 bp, 6 predicted proteins | sample 4SBtaG_FD_89691 | JGI IMG/M metagenome (GOLD analysis project Ga0114933, IMG submission 89691) | Deep subsurface microbial communities from Kolumbo volcano to uncover new lineages of life (NeLLi) - 4SBTROV12_W25 metaG | ecosystem: Environmental > Aquatic > Marine > Volcanic | place: Kolumbo... | reverse complement strand
TCTGATAATAGGGAGAGCTGCAGCGGCTCGGCGGCGCGGATCTCGATCTCGCACTCCTGGCCAAGCCCGCCGCGGTGCAGGCCTGCGCCGCCAGAATCGGTCCGAAATTCCTTTTTCCAGACGACCAGCGGTGAGACGCTCTCGAAGGCCTCGATACTGCCCGCTCCTGCATTGGTCGGAAAGGCAGTGGTCGGCAGCCCATCGTTGAGGGCGCTCGCCCCCATGCCGCCACTAGCAAACAGGATCTGCGAGAAGCGGTTGCCTTGCGGGTCAAGGCCGCTGAACACGGCGCGCATTGACGGGGCGCTGCCGCTGTCGGCGATTATCCGATCTGGGATCGCCTCGGCGAGCGCGCGATAGATGACGCCTGACAGCAAATGCCCAGTCAGCTGGCGAGCGTTGCACGGGGCAGGATAGCGAGGGTTGAGGATGCAGCCTTCGGGCGCCTTGACATCGATCGGTCGATAGGAGCCTTCGTTACGCGGCGTGTTGGGATCTAGTGCGCATTTCACAGGATAGGTGGAATAAGCGTAAGTGTAGTTCATCACCGTGTTCAGGCCGCGGTCGATTTGAGGCGAGGTACCGTCATAATCGATCGTCAGGTCGGAGCCCTTTACGGTGATCGTGCATACCAGATGGGTCTCCGCTTCGTCAAAGCCATCCGCGTCAAGCGTGGCGTGGTAAACGCCGTCCGGCACGTTTTCGATCGCCTTGCGCATCGCGGTTTCGGCACGCTGAAGCAAGGTTTTGGACAGCTCGGTCAGGTCTGGCAAGCCGGTATCGTCAAGGAATTCGTGTAGTCGCCGGCCACAGACCTGGTTGGCGGTGACCTGCGCGTTGAGGTCGCCCAGGACCTGGTCAGGTATCCGGACATTGCTCAGTATCATTTCCTGCAGCAGTTCGTTCGGCTCGCCCTCTATCAGGAATTTAGTCGGCGGGATACGCAGTCCCTCCTCGAACAACTCCCGGCAATCTGCAGACCAGAGCGAACCCCCGATATCGGGTGAATGGGCGATGGACCCGGAAAATCCAACCAACGTGCCGCCATGAAAAATTGGCATCGCCATGGTGATATCCGGCAAATGCCCCGTCGCCAGCCAGGGGTCGTTGGTAATTACGCAGTCACCAGGCTTCCAGGTTTCCTTTGGAAAACGCTTGAGGAAGTGTTTAAGCGTGCGAGGTAGGATGCCGGAAAAGGAAGGGATGCCGCCGGTATTTTCCGACAGGGAGTCGCCATTGGCGTCCATTAACACGGTTCCAAAATCATTCGACTCGCGAACAATGGTCGAGAAAGACGTGCGGAGCAGCGCGGCTGCGGACTCGTCAGCGATCGAGATCAAACGGCTCCAGAAAATCTCCAGAGTGACGGGGTCGAATTCGTCGTGCACGGCAATTCCTTACTGGGAGTGGTCGAAAAACCTGAGACTATCGTTGGTACTAGGGGAGGTCAAAGCGGGTGCTGGTTCCCCAGTTCCTTTCCGTCTGATATAACGCGGCCTTCCAAATCGAGAGGATTTTCCATGACGCAACCATCCGCCGGCGAAGATTGGTCGGCGACTATGTTCCGCCAGATGGCGGATAGCGGTGTTGATCTCTTTGCCTATGTACCGGATGCAGGTAACAAACGGCTTATCGAGTGTGCTGACGCAAGTAACGAAGTTCGCACCGTTTTGCTGACGACCGAAGAGGAAGGGCTGGCAATCTGCGCCGGTGCTGACCTTGTGGGCAAGCGCGCCGTGCTATGCATGCAGTCCAGCGGTCTCGGTAATTGCGTCAACTATCTGTCATTGGTCAATGGTGGCAAGTTCCCGCTGCTGATGATGCTCTCTATGCGAGGCGACTACGGTGAACAGAACCCCTGGCAGTATCCGATGGGGCAAGCAGTGGATGCGATCTTCGAAGCGATGGGCGTGCTTATCTTCAGGGTGGAGACGCCGGACGACCTGGAAAAAGCGACGGCGGCAGCACTTCACGCTACGGGCGCGGGTGCGCAGTCGGCGGCGATTATTTTAACGCAGAAATTTCTTGGAGCGAAAGCATTCTAGGTGGAGAACAGATATGACCGAAGCGAAGATCGACCGCCGCGAGCTGCTGCCGCAACTATTTGAAAACCCGGATGACTATTTGTTCGTCAGTGGTCTCGCAGGCGCGGCGAAGGATACTTCTGCGCTGACTGACGATGGCGATAATCTCTACACAATGGCTGGCACGATGGGCGCTGCGGTGCCGATGGGGCTCGGCGTGGCGCTGAACGCGTCTGACCGTAAGGTTGTCGTGGTAACCGGCGATGGTGAGTTGCTGATGGGTATAGGCTCGCTGGTTACGGTGGCTTCGATGGCGCCGGCCAACCTGTCCATCGTTTGCATCGATAACGCCCAGCATGGTGAGACGGGTGGTCAGCCAGGACACACTGGTAAGGCGACCGACCTGGAGACGATTGCCAAAGGTGCCGGTTTCTCATCGACCATGACAATCACTTGTTCGGATCAGATAAAAGATGGAGTTGGATTTCTGGCAACGGCGACGGGCCCGCGCTTCCTCAACGTGCGGGTGACGGACGGCATGCCCTCGACTTACAAACGCAACATGGACCCAGCCGCCTGCCGGCACCGCTTCCGCAACGCATATTTGAGCGATGGTTAAATCACTTGATTGAACAATGTGTTCTCGCCACGGGACAGTCGCTCCAGGTTCTCAATTAGGTAGTCGATCACATTCTCTTCGTATTTTCGCGTTTCACCGCCTGTGTGTGGGGTAATCATAACTTTCTCCAGGCCCCAGAGCGGCGAATCTTCGGCCAGTGGTTCCTCGACGGTGACGTCGATGCCGGCGCCGGCGATTACGTTTCTGTGTATAGCGTCGATTAACGCGTCCTGGTCAACGCAGCCACCCCGCGCCACATTCACTAGATAGGATGAGCTTTTCATAGCGTCGAAAGCCGCACCGTCGATGACATTGCGGGTTCCCTCAGTCAGTGGGCAGGTCAGGACCGTGATATCGGCCCGTGGCAGTTGCTCCATCAGGGCTTCCGAAGGGTGTAATTCGTCGACATGATCGATTGGCGAGGATGTGTCTCGTTTAAGGCCGATGACCGTCATGTCGAAAGCTTTGGCTAGGCGGGCTAACCTGCCACCGATCTTGCCCAGTCCGAATATCAACATCGTTTTGCCGGGTAGTTCGTCCTCGCGTTGCGATAGGTCTGAGATCATGCCTCGCCAGTGCGGCTTGTGCTGATTGTCGCGCCCAGTGTGAATTTGCCTTGTCAGGGCCAGTAGCAGCGCCATTGCGTGGTCGCTGACCGCGTTGACGTTACAGCCGCTGGAATTGGCGAGTCGGATTCCTTTCGCGCCGATCGCATCCAGATCGAAGGCGTCGTAGCCGGCACCGCAGACCTGGATGAATTTTAGCCTATTGGCATTTGGCAACAGCTCGTTATCCCAAAAGCCGGTGCAGACCATGACGTCGCCGTCACCGATCCGGATGCGCGTTTCCTCGCGTGTCCAGGATTGGAAGCTGGAGACACCGGTGCCACGCGCATCGAAAGCAGCGGCCAGTTGGTAGGCGGGGTGGGCAAAGTGAACGGTGATCTCTTTAAGGTTCATGGTGAGGTTCTCAATCAAAAATTGTACGGAATTTTAAGCACTAACCCACTGTTCTTCTAGGTTCAACGACCAATCAACATTGTAACAACTTCATTATCGGGAAAAATTTTCTCATACTACCGCGAAGCGGAGGCGGGATCGTCTCACAGAATGTTTCCTCGGGCGGGGCGAGCGCCATCGACGACCTCTTCAAAACTTATGGCCAAAATTACCGGATCTACGTGACAGTCACCGGCATGCTGGCGGCATTTACGATGGTGATTGCGAGCACCATCGTAAACGTTGCCGTGCCCGATGTGATTGGCGCGTTCGGTGTGAGCCAGTCGGAAGTGCAGCTTATGGCGACCGCATTTAACATCGCCATGACCACCGGGCAGTTGCTGAACGCCTGGGCTGTCTCTGTTTTCGGTCAGCGCTACGGTTATGCAGCGACCTTGGCGCTGTTTAGTGTCGGCAGCGTTTTTGCCGGAGCAGCGGATAGTTTCGACATGATCGTGATCGGCCGCGTCATGCAGGGGGCGGCAGCGGGCATCATACAGCCGCTAATTATGGTCACCCTGTTCAGGGCCTTTCCGGAAGGAAGGCGGGGTCAGGCCTTAGGCCTTTACGCCATGGGGTTGGTCTTCGCAGCATCGGTTGGGCCGGTGTTTGGTGGCATTGCGATCGAATCCTTCGACTGGCGGGCCATTTTCTATATGCCGTTGGTATTGGTCGCGTTTTGCGTGCCGCTCGGCATGATCTTCATGCCGAACGAGCGCGGCGACAAGGCGGTCGCCTTCGATTGGGTCGGCTATGGGCTCATCGCCGTGTCGATGTACTGCCTCATCACGGCTATCTCAAACGGCCTACGTGACGGTTGGACGTCGGACTATATAGTTGGCCTGTTTGTTGGCGCTTTTGTTTCCGGGGTAGCCTTTCTGTTATCGCAAACGCGCAAAGCCGCCTCGCTGCTCGATCTTAGCCTATTCCGAAGTAAGATGTTTACCATGGCAATTTTGGTGACCATGCTCTCTGCGGTTGGCAATTTTGCAACAGTCTACGCTATTCCAGTAGCTGCCCAGTTGGTGCAGAACTTGACAGCGCTCGACGCTGGCCTTGCCCTAATGCCGGCGATGATGATGGCCGTCATTTTTATGCCAATCAGCGGTCACTTGTCCGACAAGATGGCGCCACACAAGGCACTGTATTTCGGCCTTACCGTCCTCGCTCTCGGCGCGCTGCCCTTCGCCTTCGCCGACAGCAACACATCGTTTTACAAAATTGTCCTATACGGAATGGTCGGGCGTTGGGCGACTGCATTTGTACAACCTTTCATTATGAACACGGCACTCAGGACCTTGCCGCCGGAGAAACTCAACGCCGGTGGAGGCACGGTCAATTTCTGCCGCCATCTCGCTGGCTCGATTGGGATGAACATCTGGGTTGTCTTCGTCGACTGGCGAATCGAGTTCCATAGCGATCAAATCTCGACGCTAACCCGGCAAGGCGAGGCAAGCAGTAATCTGTTGCGTGGCGTTTCTCAGATATTCCGCGAGGCTGGTGTGCCCGAAGTTATGCACGGCTCCGGCGGGCTACACTACCTTGGTCAGATGATTGAATCGCAGGCGACCGCGCTCGCTTTCCAAGATGGCTTCTGGGTACTAGTCGTCTCCTACCTTTTGGGCATCATCCCAGCAATTTTCCTTGGCATAGAATACAACAAGCAACGCAAGAATTAGTTTGCCTTCGCGGCCTGTATTTTCTGGAAATTTTATCCAATAACGTTAGAGAGACTGTTTTGGCCATTTTAAAAGGAGACAAAAATTTATTTTGGAGATCATGGTTTCGAGCCTCATTGTGCCTTACGCAGCGCATCGCTGGCGGTCCGGTCAACTTTTCCATTTGCGCTGACGACGCAACCATAATCGGTTTTGGCGCCACTAGCGGTGACATATCCCTCGTCGAGGTCTCTTTGCACATCGTCGTAATCTCGGCTCCAAGGGTCGCCGTAACCCGATCCGCCGCTGAGGATAAGATCGCCCCTCTGGTGGGTTTCGGTGAAGTACGCCAACGCGCCGACGCCAAGATCGCGCACGGAGCCGTCGCTTTCCATGAAGCGGGCTGAGCCCGAACGGCCGGGCCTGCCACCATATAGCCCCTGCATCGGCGCTTTCACCCCGTTCGGGTAAAGCCCAACCTGACATAGTTCATCGTTGTCACTTAGCTTCCGCGTTGAGACGATTTGCGCCAATCCGCCCCGTTTGCGTCCCGGACCTCCGCTGTCCGGCAGGAGCGCCTTCTCGATTACTACTACTGGAACGCGGGTCTCGAAAAGTTCGACGGAGGTGTTGGCTGCGCTCGTGGGGTAGAGCAGCGCAGATTTGCCATCGCCCTGCGAAGACCCACCCTGGCCCCCACCCTGGAACAGATGGTCATTGTAATACTGACCGTCGGCCCCTTTGCCATGAAACAGGGCGCTCGAAGGGATGCCGGTAAAGCCCTGGACACGGTCGGGTGCAGCATCGGCCAAGGCACCGAAGACATTTGGCGCAATGTACCAACCGGTGCGCACGCGGGTATCTACGGCCTTGGGTTTGTCGCAGTTGAAAATACTGGACTGAGGCGCTGTCACTGACATGGGACGGTAGCATCCCGCATTCCCCGGAACGTCGGGCGTCAGCATGCATTTCAGGGGGTAGGTTGCGTGCGCCATGGTATAGCCCAAGGTGCAGTTGCTGCCACCGCGTTCCGTCTGTGGCGGCGCGCCATTGAAGTCGCCTGCGATCTCGTCGCCCCGAATAGACCGTTTTATTGGATAAGTCATCACTTCGTCGATGCCGTCGCCCTGAACGACATGCTCGTAGTCACCGTCAGGCAGTGCGGTGATAGCGTCACGCATTGCTGATTCGGCCCGGTCCTGCACTACGGTAGCGAGTGCTTCCAGATCGTGCATCCCGTAATCGTCCATGAATTCGCCGATGCGCTTAGCGCCGGTTAAGCCGGCTGCGACTAGGGCGTGCACGTCACCTAAAACCTGATCTGGACGCCTAATATTTTCGCCCAGCAATTGGAATAAATCCTCGTTTGGTTCGCCGGCCTTGAACAGTTTCAACGGCGGGATCTGAATGCCTTCGTCGTAGATTTCCCGAGCATTCAACTTGTCTGTCGTGCCGCCAATATCGGCGACATGCCCGACGATGCCTACGAAGGCGACAATGCGCCGCTCGCGGAATACCGGGACGGCAAGCGCGATGTCGTAAAGATGGCCGGCGCAGAGCCACGGATCATTGGTGATCAGAACATCGCCTTCCACAAGTGTCTGTGGCGGATGCCGTTCGATCATCGCATTAACCGCTATTGGTAAGGTTAGATTGAAGACTGGCATGGCACGTGGCGAATGGGCAATCTGATTACCCTTAGCGTCAAGAATTTCGCAGGCGAAATCCTGCGCTTCGCCGATGATCAACGAGAAGGCGGTACGAATAACTGTGTGCCAGCATTCTTCAGTGATGTTGATGAGGCGGCTCCACATAATTTCAAGGCCCACCGGATCGGAGGCGATCCGGTCGATAGCCGTGCCCAATTCCGTGTCTGACGTGATCACGACATCGTAGGCCTGGGTGTTGTCGAGGCGGATTCGGAGATTAGCCTCGCCGTCGACCGTAACTGTACCGCCCATCGGAATGATCGTGGTCGCCTCGCGCTCCTCGATCACCGCAGGTCCTGTGATAATGTCTTCGGGTTGCAACGCATAGCGGTCGTAAATTTTGGCTGAAATCATTGCGCCAGCATCTGGTGCATAGATTTTGCGCCTACCTTTCAGGGCTTGCGTGTCGTGCGCGCCGGGCAGTTGCGCATCGAGCGCTTGTGTCGCGCCGCTGCAACGGACGCGCCAATTAACAATCTCGATGCGCGCTCCATCGTATAGGTGGGTGTAGAGCCGTGTATATTCCCTTTCGAACGACGCCGTTAGATCGTTGATATGACTGGCTGTTAACGATGTTTCCGGGAGCGGTACCGTGATCTCGTGCAATTGCCCCTGCAGACGCATTTCAGCAAACCGTTCTACCTGCGCTAAGTCGCCACCCGCGTCCCACAGCTTGTCGCGGCACGCACTTTCCATTTCCGCCAAAGCCGCGTTAGCGGGGTCAAAGTTGGTGCCTTCCAGTGGCATCGGCAGTGAGCGTGAAATTTCGTAAGCAATCGGGGCGGTAAGGAAACCTAGTGCGGACGCCGCACCTGAAGCCGGCGGGATGACGATTTCCGTTATGCCTAACTTGCGTGCCACATGGGCGGCGTGCACGGGGCCGGCGCCACCCATTGCAACCATAGCGAAGCGCCGGGGGTCGGCACCTTTCTCAACGATATGTACCCGAGCTGCGCTTGCCATGTTTTCTGCAACGATGTCATAAATGCCCCAAGCCGCTTCGACCAGACTCAAGCCCAGCGGTTCGGCGACGCCTCGGATAGCACCCTCCGCTGCTTCGAGGTCGAGCGTCATGTGGCCACCGAGGAAATAGTCTGGGTCGAGATACCCCAGTAGCAGATTAGCGTCGGTCACCGCCGGGGCCGTTCCTCCCAATCCGTAGCATGCCGGGCCCGGGTCTGCTCCAGCGCTATCCGGACCAATCTTGAGCAGGCCTAGCGAGTCGATCCGTGCGATCGAACCGCCACCGGCGCCGATCTCGATCATGTCGATCACTGGTGCACGGACTGGCAGGCCACTGCCTCGCTTGAAGCGATGCACACGGCCGGCTTCCAGTATTGCCGCAATATCCGGTTGGCCTCCCTGAATTAGGCAGGCTTTCGCGGTAGTGCCGCCCATGTCAAAGGACAGGATATCCTCATGCCCGATCTTTCCGCCGACGAAGGCCGTCGCTTGCGCACCACCGGCAGGACCGCTCTCCAGAAATCTCACCGGAAACGCTATCGCAGTTTCCGGCGCCGTCAATCCTCCGGATGACTGCATCAGATGGAAGCGCCCGGCGAAACCGTTCTTGCGCAAGGTAGAGTTGAGAGAACCTATATAGCGGCCCATTAATGGTTGGACATAGGCGTTAGCCGTCGTCGTCGAGCCTCGTTCGTATTCTTTGAGCTCGGGATCAACTTCGCTGGAGAGCGATACCGCTATGTCCGGATGATGCGTCTGGATGATCTCCCTGGCAAGCCGTTCATGATTTGGGTTCCGGTAGGCGTGCATGAAGCTTATGGCCAAGGCTTCGGCACCATTGGCGATCAAGTCAGTCGCCGCGTCGCGTAGTTTGTTCTCGTCGAGCGGCGTAAGGACTGTTCCATTGAAAGCTATGCGTTCGTCGATCTCGCGGATTTGCTGTCGGGCGACGAGCGGTGTTGGAAATTGTAGGAATAAATCGTGGATGTCGTAGCGCTGCTCTGTGCCCATTTCGAGGATATCGCGGAATCCCTTCGTCGTCAGAAATCCGAGCCGGCACCCGCGCCGTTCGATAATTGCATTCGTGACAAGCGTGGTACCATGCACGATGTGGCTAACATCCGAGAGTGGCACTGCAAGCTGTTGCAACAGCGTTTTCATGCCTTTCAGTGCGCCGACAGAGGGGTCGGCGGGGGTCGTTAGGCACTTGTGCAGATGAAGTCGGTCTTGCACGACATCCACCAGAACGAAGTCGGTAAATGTGCCGCCGATATCGAATCCCAGACGATAGCGCTCAGTCGTCATACTTTGTTTATCACCGTTTCAAGCTTAACCAGGGATCAGCATGGCATAAGGTGCCGCTGCCGAGAAGCTGCTTACGTTCAAGGAGACAGATCGAAATTTCGGCCCGGAAAATACTTCGCCAGCCGGACGTCTCCAGTGCGCGCGTGGCCTTCCATTCCCTCCAGGCGTGAGATCCGAGCGGTGACAGCGGCCACTTGCTCATTAGCCTCGCGGGTCATGCGCTGAGTGGTCACGACCTTGATAAACTTGTGCACTGACAGGCCACCCGTGTAGTGGCCGGCACCTTTGGTGGGAAGGATATGGTTCGTGCCGGAGCACTTGTCGCCAAACGCCACAGTGGTTTCCTCGCCGATGAACATGGAGCCGTAGTTGCGCAGTTGCTCGATGAACCAAGGATCGTCGACAGTCTGCACCTGCAAATGTTCTGGCGCATATTCATCGCTGATAGCTACAGCTTCTTCGTTCGTATTACACAGCACCACCTCGCCGTAGTCGCGCCAGGCGGCTTCTGCGGCGTTACGCTGCACCTCCGGTAGCGCTGCGATTAGTCCAGGCATTTTGTCCATTGTTTTTTCGGCCATGTCTCTACTGGTGGTGATCAACCAGGCCGGTGAATCTGGGCCATGTTCTGCCTGGCCGACCAAATCGTTGGCGACGATGTCGGGATCGGCATTCCCATCGGCGATGATCAGGATCTCAGTTGGTCCGGCGAACAAATCAATTCCGACGCGGCCGAACAGCAACCTTTTGGCTTCTGCGACGAAACGGTTACCAGGGCCGACCAGAATATTAGCCTTCTTCCCAGTGAATAGACCGAAAGCCATGGCAGCAATTCCCTGCACGCCGCCCAGTGCTAATATGTGATCAGCACCGCATAGGTCCATCGTATAGAGGATAGCAGGATGGATGCCGCCTCGATCTTGGCTCGGTGCCGAACACGCGATGATGTTCTCTACTCCGGCGACCTTGGCGGTGGTAATACTCATGATTGCCGAGGCGACATGGGCATAGCGGCCGCCCGGAACGTAACAGCCCGCCGTGTTGACCGGGATCAGCCGTTGGCCTGCCCAAAGGCCGGGCGATAGCTCGGTTTCAAAGGGTTGCATACTATCCTTTTGTTTCTCGGCGAACAGCCGCACCCGATCGTATGCGAATTTTAGATCGTCCTTTAACTGCTCGGACACTTGCCGTGCAGCCATTTCGATCTTGTCGGAGCCGACAACGATATCGCCGTCCCAGGCGTCAAGCTTCTGCCCATAGGCCCTGGCGACGTCTTCGCCACCTTGCTCAATCTTGGACAGCATGTCGGCAACAATTTTTCGGGTCTCTTCTTCGCCGGTAGCGGAAGTTTTTGTCGCACGTTTCAAATATTCGACCGCCATTGCGATTCCCTTCGTACGTCGATGTTAGAGGTTCCCCTTCGCCTTTGCGTCTGGAAAGAATGGCCCCAATATCGTTTCTTTGCCTCCAATGGTAGTGCGCCGCAGGACCCGCCGATAGCGCTCGAAGTCGTACTCGATGGCCCGGTGCAACAACACTCGGTTGTCCCACATCACCAAGTCGTTTTTTCGCCAGCGGTGGAAATAACAAAATTTGGGCTGACT
>Ga0114933_10006010_pt1 | contig 10881 bp, 9 predicted proteins | sample 4SBtaG_FD_89691 | JGI IMG/M metagenome (GOLD analysis project Ga0114933, IMG submission 89691) | Deep subsurface microbial communities from Kolumbo volcano to uncover new lineages of life (NeLLi) - 4SBTROV12_W25 metaG | ecosystem: Environmental > Aquatic > Marine > Volcanic | place: Kolumbo... | reverse complement strand
GGGAGGAGGATGGCCAGGCCCCCCAGGCCGATGGCGATGCGTCCGAACATCAGCGCGCGACCTGGGCGCTCGTCTTTCCGAAGCGACGCTCCCGGTTGCCGTAGGTGGCGAAGGCCTCGAGCAGCTGCGGCTTGCGGAAGTCGGGCCAGGCGACGTCCGTCACGTAGATCTCCGCGTAGGCGAGCTGCCAGAGCATGAAGTTCGAGATGCGGACCTCGCCGCTCGTGCGGATGAGCAGGTCGGGGTCCGGCAAGCCCGCCGTGAAGAGGTGGCGGGAGACGCAGTCCTCGTCGATCTCGGAGAGCTGGAGGACTCCGGCGGCGACCTTGCGCGCGATCTCCCGGTTCGCCTCGACCAGCTCGGCCCGGCCGCCGTAGGAGAGGGCCAGGTTCAGCGTCATCCGCACGTCGTCGCGGTCGGACTCGCGCATCAGCGCCTGGAGCGGCTTGCGCACGAAGAGCGGCAGGCGGTGGAGCTGCCCGATGCCGCGCAGCCGGATGCCGTTGTCGAGGATCTCGCGACGCTCGCTCTTCAGGTAGTTCTTCAACAGCCGCATCAGCGCGGCGACCTCGTCCTCGGGCCGGTTCCAGTTCTCGGTCGAGAAGGAATAGAGCGTGAGGGCCTCGACCCCCAGCTCGCGGCAGGTGCGGACGATCTCGCGGACGCTCTCGGCGCCCTCCTCGTGCCCCTTGATCCGCGGCAGCCCCTGGGCCTGGGCCCAGCGGCCGTTGCCGTCCATGATGATGGCGACGGACTTGGGGACCGCGTCGGTCAAACCTCGAGGATCTCCTTCTCCTTCGCGGAGACGATGGTGTCGATCTTCGTGACCGCATCGTCCGTGGCGCTCTGGACCTGCTTGAGCATGCGGGAGAGCTCGTCCTCGGAGATCTCCTTGTCGGACTGCAGCTCGCGGAAGAGCTCGTTGTACTCCTTGCGCACACCGCGCACGCGGACCTTGTGGTCCTCGCCGTACTTCTTGCAGAGCCGGCGAAGCTCCTCGCGGCGCTCGCCGGTCAGGGCGGGGATCGGCACGCGGATGATCTGGCCGTCGCTGCTGGGGTTGAGGCCCAGACCCGCGGCGCCGATGGACTTCTCGACGTCGGCGAGCGTGCTCTTGTCCCAGGGGGACACGACGAGCAGGCGCGCGTCCGGCGCCGAGATCGTCGCCAGCTGGTTGATCGGCATGGTCGCGCCGTAGCTGGAGACGTGGACCTGGACGCTGTCCAGGAGCGCGGGGCTGGCGCGACCGGTGCGGAGCGTCGCGAGCTCGCGCTTGAGGTGGTCGATCGCACCCTTCATGTCGTCGTTCATCGACGACAGGTACTCGGCAGACATGGGTCCTCCTCGGAGCTTGTCCGGGTCTAACCGGCGTCCACGCGCGTGCCGATGGACTCGCCGCAGACGACCCTGGCCACGTTCCCCTTCTCGTTGAAGTCGAAGACGATGATCGGCAGGCTGTTCTCCATGCACATGGAGATGGCGGTGACGTCCATCACCTTCAGCTCGCGCGCGATGGCGTCCTTGTAGGTCAGGTGCTCGTACTTCACCGCGTCGTCGTACTTCATCGGGTCCTTGTCGTAGACCCCGTCGACCTTGGTGCCCTTCAGGATGATGTCGGCGTGGATCTCGGCAGCCCGGAGCGCGGCCCCGGTGTCCGTCGAGAAGTAGGGGTTGCCCGTCCCGGCGCCGAAGATGACCACCCGGTCCTTCTCGAGGTGCCGCTCGGCCCGACGCTTGATGTAGGGCTCGGCGACCTTGTCCATGGGGATGGCCGACATGACCCGCGTGAAGACACCCCGGCGCTCCAAGGCGTCCTGCAGGGCCAGCGCGTTGATGACCGTCGCGAGCATGCCCATGTAGTCGGCGTGTCCGCGGTCCATGCCCTTGGACGCCCCGGCGAGCCCCCGGAAGATGTTCCCGCCGCCGATGACGATGGCGACCTCGACGCCCAGGGCCTTGACCGCCTTGACCTCGTCGGCGAAGTGGCCGATGGCCTGAGGTTCGATGCCGAAGCCCTGACCCCCGGAGAGCATCTCGCCGGAGAGCTTGAGGAGCACGCGGTTGTACTGGGCGGTCATCTGGGTCCTGGGTTCAGGGCAAAAAAAGGGGGCCGCGAAGGGCCGCCAGAGCAACGAGCGAAGCGAGGCGCAGAGCTGCTTGGGGGGTAAGCCGGCGAGGCCGGCGTAGGGGGGCCTGCAGAGGCCCCCCTATTGACAGCTCAGTTGAGACCGGCCGTTGCCGCGACTTCCGCCGCGAAGTCCTCGACCTTCTTCTCCAGGCCCTCGCCCAACACGTAGCGGGTGAAGCGGCGCACCTGGATGTTCTCGCCGATGGTCGCGACGGAGTTCGTCACGAGCTGACCGACGGTCACGCTGTCGTCCTTGACGAAGGGCTGCTCGAGGAGACAGACCTCCTCGTAGAACTTGCCCATGCGACCGGCGACGATCTTCTCGGCGATGTGCTGGGGCTTGCCCTCTTCGACGACGCGGGCGATCTGTACCGCCGTCTCGCGCTCGATGGCGCCGTCCGGGACCTCGTCCTTGGAGACGTACTCCGGAGCGGCCGCGGCGATGTGCATCGCGATGTCGTTGACCAGCTCCTGGAACTGCTCGTTCTTGGCCACGAAGTCGGTCTCGGCGTTGACCTCGAGGAGGACACCGATCTTGCCGCCGGCGTGGATGTAGCTGTGCACGAGGCCGTCGGTGGCAGCGCGTCCGGCCTTCTTGGCGGCCTTGGCGATGCCCTTCTGGCGCAGCCAGTCGATGGCGGCCTCGAGGTTGCCCTCGTTCTCGGTCAGCGCCTTCTTGCAGTCGAGCATGCCAGCGCCGGTGCGCTCGCGGAGGGTCTTGATGTGGGCGAGGGACATGAGGACTCCTAGACCTCTTCGACCGCGTCGGTGTCGACGGGGCCGGAGGAGGCATCGGGCGTGGCTTCGGGGGTGTGGACGCGCTCGACGACCTCGACATCGATGTCGCTGTCGGTGGTCACGGCCTCGCGGTCGTCGCGGCTGGCCGCGGCGCCCTGGATGCAGGCGTCGGCGATGGCCGCCGTGAACAGGCGGATCGACTTGATCGCGTCGTCGTTTCCGGGGATGACGTAGTCGACGCCGCTGGGGTCGCAGTTGGTGTCACACAGCGCGACGACGGGGATCTTGAGCTTGCCCGCCTCCTGGATCGCGATGTGCTCCTTCTTCGGGTCGACGATGAAGATGGCGCCGGGGAGGGCCCGCAGCTGCTTGATGCCGCCGAGGTTCTTCTCCATCTTGGCCATCTCGCGGGTGAGGCCCAGGGCCTCCTTCTTCGTGAGGACCTCGAAGCGGCCCTCGTTGTAGGCCTTCTCCAGGGCGTTGAGCCGATCCAGGCTCTTCTTCACGGTGCCGAAGTTGGTCATCGTGCCGCCCAGCCAGCGGTTGTTCATGTAGAACATGTTGGCCCGCTCGGCCTCCTCGCGGACGATCTCGGCGGCGGACCGCTTGGTGCCGACGAAGATGACGGAGCGGCCGCTGGCGACGACCGAGGACACGAAGCGGCAGCCCTCGATGAGGCCGCGGGCCGTGGCCTGCAGGTCGACGATGTGGATGCCGTTCTTCTGCCCGTAGATGTAGGGCTTCATCTTCGGGTTCCAGCGACGCGTCTGGTGGCCGAAGTGGACGCCGGCTTCGAGCAGCTGGCGCAGCGAGACGTTGACCATCGATTTCTCCTTTTGGGTTGTGCGACCGCCGGCGGCTCACCCGACCCCGAAGGGCACCCGAGGGCGAGTCCGTTGCTCCGACGTGGAGTTGAGCTCTTGCGAGCGCCGCGCGATTAACCCGTGGGGGGCGAATCCGCAGCCGAATCGGCAGACGTTTCTGCGGGAGGCTCCGCCACCGGCGGCTTCCAACCGGCCTGGTAGCAGCACTTCTTGTACTTCTTGGTGCTCCCACAGGGACAGGGGTCGTTGCGGCGCAGCCCGGCCTGGGCGGCGTACATCCGGGCGGGCTCGCCGGCGTCCGGGCGCTTGACCTGCTGCGGGGTGGCCGGCGCGGCGGCCTTTGCGGCGGCGGCGGCCTGCTCGGCGGAGAGACCGGGCGGCAGCGCGGGCGCGGCCGGCCCCTTCTGCTCGAGGGCCCCACCGGCGACCTGGCGTGCGGTGCGCTTGTCGCCGCGGGAGGCGGCCTGCTCGGCCTCGGTGGTCAGCTGCACCCGGAGGAGACGACCGACGACCGACTCGTCGCGGAGGGCGGTCATCATCATGAACATGTTGAAGCCCTCCTTCTTGTACTCCAACAGCGGGTTGCGCTGGCCGTAGCCACGCAGGCCGATGCCGTCGCGGAGGCGGTCCATGGCCAGCAGATGGTCCTTCCACAGCTGGTCCGTGAACTGGAGCAACAACATGCGCTCGATCTGGTGGCAGCTCTCGCCGAGCTCCTTCTCCTTGACGTCGTAGCAGTCTCTGCCGACCTGCATGAGCCGGTCGCGCAGCTCCGTGTGGGCGAAGTCGCGGATGCCCTCGTCCTCCTCGGGCCAGTCGTAGGCGAAGACCGCCTTGGACTTCTCGCGGAGGCCCGCCACGTCCCACTCCTCGGGGTGCACGCCCTGCTGGACGAAGTCGTCGAGGAGGTCCTCGACCACGCCCTCGAAGGCCTCGAGCGTGATCTCGCGCAGCTCGTCGGCGTCACCGGTGAGGATTCGCCGGCGCAGGTCGTAGACGAGCTTGCGCTGCTGGTTGAGCACGTCGTCGTACTCGAGCAGGTTCTTGCGGATGTTGAAGTGGTGGCCCTCGACCTTCTTCTGGGCGTTCTCGATGGACTTGGTGATCCAGGGATGCTCGATGGGCTCCTCGTCCCGCATGCCCATCTTGTCCATGAAGGCCATCATCTTGTCGGTGCCGAAGATGCGCAGCAGGTCGTCTTCCAGTGAGAGGAAGAACTTGCTCGAGCCCGGGTCGCCCTGGCGTCCGGAGCGGCCGCGGAGCTGGTTGTCGATGCGACGCGACTCGTGCCGCTCGGTGCCGATGATGCGCAGCCCGCCGGCTTCGAGCACCTTCTCGCGGGCCTCGGCGCACTCGATCTCGAGCTCCTTGACCTTGGCCGCGTAGCCCTCGGCGTCCTCGGTCGGGTCGATGAGGTCCTTGGCCATCGCCTCGGGGTTGCCTCCGAGCTTGATGTCCGTCCCTCGACCCGCCATGTTCGTCGAGATGGTCACCGCGCCGACCCGCCCGGCCTGGGCGACGACGTGGCCCTCGCGGGCGTGCTGCTTGGCGTTCAGCGTCTGGTGGGCGATCTTGCGCCGCTTCAGCATGCGGCTGACGAGCTCGGACTTCTCGACGCTCGTCGTACCGACCAGCACGGGCTGGCCGCGCTCGTGGCTCTCGACGATGTCCTGGAGCACCATCTCGAACTTCTCTTCCTGGGTCCGGTAGACGATGTCGTTCTCGTCGTCGCGGACGAGCGGCTCATTCGTGGGAACGACCACGACCTCGAGGTCGTAGATGTTCGCGAGCTCCGGCGCCTCGGTCTCGGCCGTACCGGTCATGCCGGCCAGCTTGTCGTACATGCGGAAGAGGTTCTGGAAGGTGATGGTCGCGTACGTCTGCGACTCGTTCTCGATCCGGAGCTTCTCCTTGGCCTCGACCGCCTGGTGCAGGCCGTCGGACCAGCGGCGACCGTGCATGAGGCGACCGGTGTGCTCGTCGACGATGACGACCTTGCCCTCGCGGACCACGTAGTCCTTGTCCCGCTTGAAGACGGTGTGGGCCTTCAGCGCCTGGTTGACGTGGTGGAGGATCTCCATGTTGTGGGGGTCGTAGAGGTTGTCGATGCCCAGCTTCTTCTCGACCTTGTCGACGCCCGCGTCGGTCAAGTGCACGCTGCGGCCCTTCTCGTCGACGGCGTAGTCGAGCTCGTCCTGCAACAGGGGCACGACCTGGTCGATGACGTAGTACTTGTCGACCGAGTCGTTCGTGGGGCCGGAGATGATGAGCGGGGTGCGGGCCTCGTCGATCAGGATCGAGTCGACCTCGTCGACGATGCCGAAGTTGTGGCCGCGCTGGGTGTAGTCCTCGGCGCGGAACTTCATGTTGTCGCGGAGGTAGTCGAAGCCGAACTCGTTGTTCGTGCCGTAGGTGATGTCGCAGCCGTAGGCGTCGCGCTTGATCCGGTCGTTCCGCTCGCCGGAGAGGATGACGCCGGTGCTCATACCCAGGAAGCCGTAGATGCCTCCCATCCACTCGGCGTCGCGCTTGGCCAGGTAGTCGTTGACCGTGACGAGGTGGCAGCCCTTGCCCGTGAGCCCGTTGAGGTACATCGGCAGCGTCGCGCAGAGCGTCTTGCCCTCACCGGTCTTCATCTCGGCCACCTCGCCCCGATGGAGCACGATGCCGCCGAGCATCTGCACGTCGTAGTGGCGCAGGCCGAGGACGCGCACGCTGGTCTCGCGAACGGCCGCGAAGACCTCGGGCAACAGCTCATCGAGGGGCTCGCCGTTCTCGACGCGCTGCTTGTAGCCGGCGGTCAGCCCGGCGAGCTCTTCGTCGCTCTTGGCCTGCATCTGCGACTCGAGGTCGTTGATGCGCGAGACGGTGGGCCGCATCTTCTTGAGGACCCGGTCGTTGGAACTCCCGAAGACCTTATTGAACACGGTTTCGACGGCGCCGAACATGACTCTCCCGAGGGATGTACAGAGACAGCCCTAAATGGCCACTTTGGGCCGCCGCGTCAAGGCGCTACTCCGGCGTGGGCAGGTACTCCAGGGGATCGACGGCCTGGGCTTCGACGAGCAACTCGAAGTGAAGGTGGGGTCCTGTGGTCTGTCCGGTCGTGCCCACGGTGGCGATGATCTGGCCCTCGTCGACCCAGTCTCCTTCGTTCACGAAGACCGAGGAGTTGTGGGCGTAGCGGCTGACGATGCCCAGGCCGTGGTCGATCTCGACCATGCGTCCGTAGCCCGAGTTGTACATGGCCATGGTCACCAGCCCGCGGGCCACCGCAGCGACCCGTGTGCCCCTCGCAGCGGAGAGATCAATGCCGGCGTGGAACTTCCTGCGCCCGGTGATGGGGCTGGCCCGGTAGCCGAAGCCGCTCGTAAGGATGGCGCCCTTCACCGGCCACACGCCCGGGAAGGCCCGACGCCAGGAGAAGAGGTCCTCCATGTCCTCGGCCATCAGCTCCATGCGCGGCTCGAGGCGCTCCAGCCGGGTGACGAAGTCGTCGGTCCGCGCGGCCACGCCGTGGGCCCAGGCCTCGGCGGGGCGCAGATCCTCGGGGGTCAGCTCGGGCTCGGTGTCCGGCTCCCACTCCCAGCCGTCGTGGTCCTCGTCGGGGGCGAGCCCCAGGGCCTCGACCTCGTCGGCCTCGAGGGGGCCGTAGCCGCCGGGCACGGTCGGCGCCTCGCGCAGGAGCTCCCGCAGCTGGGCGTCGTAGAGCCGCACGCGCTGCAGGGTGGCGTCGATGTCGTCGAGCTGTCCCTCGACGTCGTGGAGCTTCTCTCGGAGCGTGACGTTCTCGGCGACCAGCCCGTCGTGCTGCAGGAGCGCCGGCATGGAGGCCACGCCCAGGAGCGTGCCGGCGATGAGCAGGCCCAGGACCGCTCCACCGCCCACGACGAGCTTGCGCACGGTGGCGACCGTCAGCTTGATCTGGCGGACGTCTCCGGCGCCCTCGTCCGGGATCAGGAGAATGGTGAACCGCTCGGGGATCACCGCTCAGCCCTCGTCGACACGCACCGCCACGACCGTGATGTTGTCGTCGCCGCCGCGGTCGCAGGCGAGCTGCACGAGCTGCCGAGCGGTCTGCTGAGGCGAGTTGCGGTGCAGCAGCTCGCCCATCTCGGCGGTGCTGACGTGGTTCGACAGGCCGTCGCTGCAGAGCAGGAACTTGTCGCCGCGACGGATGGCCCGGACCTGGATGTCGACCTCGACCTCCTCCATGTAGCCGAGGCTGCGCGTGATGATGTTGCGCAGCTTGTGGGTCTTGGCCTCCTCGGGGGTGAGCACGCCCTCCTTGACCTTCTGGTAGACGAGGCTGTGGTCCTCGGTCAGCTGCTCGATGCGGCCCTCGCGCAGCAGGTAGCCGCGGGAGTCGCCGACGTGGGCGATGTAGAAGTTGCCCTGGTCCAGCAGGAGCGCGAGGGCGGTCGTGCCCATGCCCTTGTACTCGGGCTCGGCGCTGGCCTTCTCGAAGATGCGCTTGCCGGCGAGGCGGATGGCGTAGCGGAGCTTCTCGCGGGTGCGCTCGACGGGACCATCGGCCTCGGGGGAGAGCGCGTCGGGGTCCGACTCGATGGAGGCCAGGACCTCCTCGACCGTGTTCACGGCGATGGCCGAGGCGTACTCGCCGCCGACGTGACCACCCATGCCGTCGCAGCAGACGAAGAGGTTCAGCTCGTCGTTGACGAGGTAGTTGTCCTCGTTGTTCGTCCGCTTCATGCCGACATCGGTCATGCCGCAGGAGGTGATTCTCATATCTGGGGCCTACTTGTAGTCGCCGGGGTCTATCCCGTGCTTCTTGAGGAGCCCATAGAGGTCCGCCCGGTACTTGCCGGCCTGGCGCGCGGCGGCCGACACGTTGCCGTTCGTCGAGCGAAGCAGCCGGGCGAGGTACTGGCGCTCGAAGGCGTCGCGGGCCTCGCGGAGGGGCACGATGTCTTCGCCGTCCACGCCGATGGGATCGCCGAACTCCTCGAGGTCCCGAACGGTGACGCGGTCCCCGTCGCAGAGGATGATGGCGCGCTCAAGGGTGTTCTGGAGCTCGCGCACGTTGCCAGGCCACCGCGCGGACTCCAGCCGCTGCATGGCCTCGGGCGAGAAGCCCTTGATCGGCTTGTCGTGCCGGGTCACGAACTCATGCAGGAAGTGCTGGGCCAACAGCGGGATGTCCTCGACCCGCTCGCGCAGCGCCGGCAGGTGGATCGGGACGACGTGAAGGCGGAAGTAGAGGTCCTGGCGGAAGGTGCCCATCTCGACCTCGGCCTTGAGGTCCTTGTTCGTCGCGACGACGACCCGCACGTCGACCCGCACCGGCTTGTTGCCACCGAGCGGGGTGACCTCGCCTTCCTGGAGCGCCCGCAGCAGGCTGCGCTGCATCGTGGGGCTGATGTCGCCGACCTCGTCGAGCAGCAGCGTGCCGCCGTGGGCGCGCTGGAAGAGCCCTTCCTTGTCCGTGCGCGCGTCGGTGAAGGCGCCCTTCTTGTAGCCGAAGAGCTCGGACTGGAGGAGCGTGTCGGGCAGGGCCGCGCAGTTCACCGCGACGAAGGGTCGGTTGGCCCGGGGTGACAGGGCGTGCACGGCCTTGGCGACCATCTCCTTGCCGGTGCCGGAGTCGCCGGTGACCATCACCGTCGTGGTGGTCGGTGCCACGCGCTCGATGAGCTCGAAGACCTTCTTCATGGCCCCGGAGCGGCCGACGATGCCCTCGAGCTCGGCGCGGGTCTCGACCGCTCGACGCAGCCCCGCGACCTCCTCGGCAAGCTGGTGCTGCTCGACGCAGCGGGCGAGCTGGGCGAAGAGCTCGTCCCGGTCGACCGGCTTCGTCAGGTAGCCGGCGGCTCCCTTGTTCATGGCCTCGATCGCGTTCGGGATCGAGCCGTGCGCGGTGATGATCAAGACGGGGATCTGATCGTCGACCTGGTGGATGCGCTCCATGACGTCGAGGCCGTTCTCGCCCTCGAGCCGCAGGTCGCTCAGCACGACGTCCGGGTGCTCGTCGACGGTGAGCCGGACCGCGTCGTCGCCGGTCTTCGCGGTGACCGCGCGGTAGCCGCCCGCCTTCAGCCTCATGCTCAGGACGGTCAGGATGTTCTCGTCGTCATCGACGAGCAGGACGGTGGGGTCCACGTTCCCTCAGGTGTATGAACGAGCCTACAGTGTCCCGTTTTTCATACACCTGCAAGCTCACACGTCCAGCAGGCGCCCCGGGACGAGGGTGAAGCAGAAGCGGGAGCCCCCGCCGAAGTTGTCGTCGACCCAGATGCGGCCGCCGTGGGTCTCGACGATCTCGCGGCAGATGTAGAGCCCCAGGCCCGAGCCGCCACGGTGCTCCTCGCGGGGCACCTGGTAGAAGCGCTCGAAGATGCGCTTCTGGTGCTTCAGCGGCACGCCGGGGCCCTGGTCGGCCACGACCACCAGCACGCCGTTCTGCGAGGCGCGGACGAGCTCGGTGTTCTCCAGGAGGCTGACCTGGACGCTGACCACGCCGCCGTCGGGGCTGAACTTCACGGCGTTGCTGACCAGGTTCATCACGACCTGCTCGACCATGCCGGCGTTGATGACCACGTTGGGCAGGTCGGGCTCGATCTCCGCCTCGAGCGCCACGTCCCTGGACTGGGCCAGGAGCTGCAGGTCGTCGAGGACCGCGTAGACCGCCGCGCCCACGTCGCCGGGGGTCAGCTCCGCCTGGGAGCTGCCGAGCCGGGACAGATCGAGGACGTTGCTGACCAGGCCTCGCAGACGCCGCACGTCGGCCTTGAGCACCTGGACGAGCCGACGCTGATCGGCGGTGAGAGGACCGGCGACCTCCTCGTCCATGAGATCCACGGCCTCGCTCATCGAGGTCAGCGGCGTCTTGAGGTCGTGGGAGACGTTCGCGAAGAAGTCGACCTTCATGCGGTCGAGGATGGCGATCCGGTTGGCCATGTCGTCGAAGGCCGAGGCCAGCTGGCCCAGCTCGTCGCTCCGAGCGAGCTCGATCCGGTACTTGTAGTCGCCGCTCGCAAGCGCCGAGGTGCCCCGCTCCAGCTCTCTCAGTGCGTTGCCCAGATCGCGGGCCACCGTGTACGAGATCCACCCGCCGATCACCATCACGACGCCGACCATGAAGATGACGAAGGCGCCGGTGGTCCTCCCGGTCCGGGCGACCTGCAGGAGGTCGTCCTGGACGTCCGTCCGGTACTCCCGGTGGCGGCCCTC
>Ga0114933_10006009_pt1 | contig 10883 bp, 11 predicted proteins | sample 4SBtaG_FD_89691 | JGI IMG/M metagenome (GOLD analysis project Ga0114933, IMG submission 89691) | Deep subsurface microbial communities from Kolumbo volcano to uncover new lineages of life (NeLLi) - 4SBTROV12_W25 metaG | ecosystem: Environmental > Aquatic > Marine > Volcanic | place: Kolumbo... | reverse complement strand
TATCTTTTTCAATTTGGGTTGGAACTGTAGCTAAATATGCTTTTTCAAGATTTGTAGCTAGTTTATAGTTTCCAAGAGAATCAAAAAATGAGACTAGTGGAGCCTTTTTAACGTCTTTATCAATTCCAATAATCTTTTTAATAGTATCACCTTTTTGGCGAGATTTTATATATACAAGTGGGGCATTAAACCAGACACCAGGGTTATCCATTATAGATAATAATACTTGATCTGAATTTAGTCCATTGTATGAGTTAGATCTACTTACTTTCCTTAATAACTCCGAAGAAAAGGTGTTTGCAGGCTTCATTCTTCCACCACTATCCTGAATAACTATTTTTCCAAATTTACTGGCATGCTCCTTTGTATACGATGTAGTAGTAATTATTGAATCAATGTATTCACTCTTAGGAGCTGAGTTAATATTTTGACTAAAAAGACCAGAGCTAAAAAAAAGAAAAAACACAACAGCTGTCTTCTTATTCAATTGTTTTGCTAAAAATTTAAATCTAGAATTTCCTAAAAAGAAAATACCCATCATACTTAGATAGAGTAAAAAATAACCTGCATATGTTATAAATGTTCCCCAGAAGTCATTATTAACTGATAACACAGTTCCTTTTTCATCAGGGTCAAAAGAGGCTTGAAAGAATCTGTAGCCTTTATGATTTAGTATATTATTCATGAAAATATCATAATCAAATATTTTATCGTCTTCGACTGTTACCCTACTCATAAATGATGAGTAACTATTTTCAGTACCTGGATATTTCTCAGCAATAAAATCATTTAATTTTATGCTAAAAGGAAGTTGAACCTCATTCGATCCATAAGATAAATGAAAATCAAGGTCATCAATAGTTATTGATTTAGGGCTGTTAACATAACCCCTACCTCCTAATAAAGCTACTCTCTCATTCTTACCATTATAATTAAGGTTAAGATACAGAGCATCTTCTATTTCCCTATCTGTTACTTCAGCATCAACTATCTCAAAGACACCTCTTAAAGCAGGTTCCGGGAATACAAATTGAAAACCGGGTATTTGGTAAAGTGATCTTAATTCTAAAAGCTGTTTTTTATCTTTTAGCAAATTTCCATTCTGTTGAGTGGACATTACAGTAAACTGGGCATCAAATGGTGACTCAATGAAATATTCTCCAGCCTCAGAGGTAATATTGATTGCTCCTTTCTGATAAGAATTGAAAGAGAATAAGATATTTTGTATACTTGAAACTTGTCCTTCTTTAATGTAATGTTCACGTCTATTTCCATCAACAGCTTCAACTAATTTTATATATCTTTCACCTGATGGATCAAGTACTAAACCTTCCGTAACATTCTCCCTAAAATCATCAAATGAAATTGAAAAGTTTTTGTTATAAAAATTTTCATTAATTATAAAGTTATTGTTTACATGTTCAGATAGAAGAAGTTGAGATTTTAGAGTTTTCCTTTCAGTCAGACCTTCATTTTCCCCATCAATTAAAACGGTTAAGTATGTTTTTTCCGATAAATATGAATTCGAAATATTATTTTCTCTAATTGGCATGACTCCTTCATCACCGATATATCTTGTAACAAAAGCACCAAGTAGAATAAATATAAAAGATAGATGGAGGATAAGAACAGATAATTTTTCTCTGCTAAGAAGATTATACTTCTTTATATTACCCATAAAGTTCACCATCAACAAAAGCATTAAAGCTTCAAACCACCATGCATTGTAAACCCAAATTCTTGCTGCATCAGTTGAATACCAACTTTCTAAAAATGTTCCTATACCCATCGCAATTGGAAAGAGAATAAGCAACACAAGCATTAGTTGAGTTGAAAAAAGAAAATTTAGTATTTTAGATCCCATTTTAAAGCCCACAAAGATAAATATGAAATTTTAATATTTAATCATTTAGCTAATAATATCATGTTAAAGTTTATTTAAATTTGCATCAAAATATTATGGATACATACAAGACAAGACTAAAAGATATAACAACCTTCATTTTTGATGTAGACGGAGTAATGACAAATGGAAAAATTATATATACTCATGATGGAAAGATAGACAGACAATTCAATGCAAAAGATGGATATGCTATAAAACATGCCATTTCAAAAGGATATAGAATTGCTATAATATCAGGGGGCATGCAAGAAAATGTTAGAACTAGGCTAAACTCATTGGGTGTTGAAGATGTTTTTCTTAAGGCTTTTAATAAAATTGAAATATTAGAAAATTTTATGAAGGAAAAGGGTCTAGAAAAAAAGAATATTCTTTATATGGGTGATGACAACCCTGATATTGGACCATTAAAAGTCGTTGGTATCTCTTCATGCCCTAAAGATGCATCAGTTGATGTAAAGTCAATATGTGATTATGTATCACATAAAGACGGAGGTTTTGGCTGTGTTCGAGATGTGATTGAACAAGTAATGAGAATTCATGATAAATGGATTTAGTCAATAAATCAAATTATAAAATTATATTGGGCTCAGGATCATCAAGAAGGAGTGAGCTATTGGGTATGACTGGTATAAATTTTACAGTGAACTCAATTCCAGTTGATGAAAGTTTTCCTGTTTCTCTTCGAGGAGCAGAAATTTCAGAGCATATAGTTAAAAATAAATCTCATGCTTTTAATGACTTAATTAAAAAGAACGAAATTATAATTACTGCCGATACCCTTGTCTGGTTTGAAAATAAATGCTTAGGCAAGCCCAAGGATAAAAAGGAAGCAAAATATATGCTTCAATTATTTGCTGGTAAATCTCATGATGTAATTACTTCAGTTGGATTCTTGACTACTAATATGTTTAAAATTTTAACAGAGAGCACAACTGTTACTTACAAACATCTTACTGAAGAAGAAATCGATTATTATGTTGAGAATGTCAATCCAGTTGATAAAGCAGGAAGTTATGGTATTCAAGACTGGATAGGAATGATTGGTGTTGAGTATGTAGATGGAAGCTATACAAGCGTTCTTGGACTACCTGTCCCTCAAGTTACAAATGAAATAATCAAAATTATCAATGAAAATCTTTAAGTTAAAATATTCACAAAAGCTACCTATTAGTTTGAATGAAGCATGGGATTTTTTATCATCGCCAAGCAATTTGGAATTAATAACACCCAAGTCTATGGATTTCAATATAACTGATTATGATAAAAAGAAAGCCTACCCAGGTCAAATAATACAGTATACTGTTAAACCATTACTTGGTATTAAGATTAATTGGGTTACTGAAATTACTCAAGTTCAAGACAAAAAGTTCTTCGTTGATGAACAAAGATTTGGTCCTTACAGTTTCTGGCATCACAAACATTTCATTAAAGAAATTGAAAATGGTGTTTTAATGGAAGATGTAATTCACTACAAAATTCCCCTAGGGCCAATTGGGGTTCTACTTAATTTCCTTTTTATTAATTCTAAACTGAAAAGTATTTTTAAATACAGAAAACAAGAATTAATAAAAACTTTTGGAGATTATAAATAAATGAAAAATATACTTTTAATAGGAGGTTCAACTGGAATTGGTTATGAACTTTCAAAAAAACTCGTTGAAAATAATAATGTATTTGTATCTACTAGAAATACAGAAATTTTTGAAGGCACAGAAATTAAAACTCAGAAATTAAATTTAGATGATGATTTTGATTTAGATTGGTTGCCAGATCAAATAGATGGTTTTGTTTACCTGCCTGGCACAATAAATCTTAGGCCATTTAAGGGTATTAAGCCATCTTCTTTTATAGATGATTTTAATATTAATGTAATGGGCTGTGTCAAAATACTTCAAAAAGTTTTACCTAGACTACAATCCTCAGACAATCCTAGTATTGTTATGTTTAGTACAGTCGCTGTTAAATTAGGGATGCCTTTTCATAGCTCGGTTTCTACATCTAAGGGGGCAATTGAAGGTTTGACTAGATCGCTTGCAGCTGAATTTGCTCCAAAAATAAGAGTAAATGCTGTTGCTCCATCTATACTTGATACACCAATGGCAGAAAAGTTTCTTAATTCTGAGTCAAAGATTGATAATGCTAAGAATAGACATCCAATGAAGCAGATTGGATCTGCTCAGGACATATCTGAAATGGTTAAATTTTTATTAAGTGAAAAAAGTAAATGGATGACTGGTCAAATAATTCCATTTGACGGAGGCATGAGTTCACTTAAAACTAATTAATGAGAGGAGTTAAAAAGGAAAACCTTCCAACAAAAATATGTGTGATGTGTGGGTTAGAATTTTCATGGAGAAAAAAGTGGAAAAATAATTGGGATGAAGTAAAATATTGTAGCAAATTATGCAGAAGCAAAAGATAAATAGTCTAGTATGGTTCCGAAACAATATGAGGGTTGAGGACAATAGTTCATTAACTAAAGCGATCAACAACTCAGAAAATGTTATTGGCTTCATTAATATAGATCCGAAAAACTTTCTCTCTACAAAATATGGATTTAAAAAAACAGAAAAATATAGAGTAAAGTTTCTGCTAGAAACTATATCTGACTTAAAAAGCCAACTTGACAAATTAAACATCTCATTAATTATAACTCACAAAGATTTCGGCCAATCAATAAACGAAATAATTAATCAGTTTGAAGTAACAAGTATCTATACACAAACAGAGTGGACAAGAGATGAACTAAAAGAAGAGTCATTCATACCAGAAGAAATTAATTTGATAAAAGACTTTGATCAATTTCTGTTCTCACCTAATGATGTTAGAAGCTTGTATGACAATATACCTAGGGGATTTTCCAATTTTAGAAAAAAATGTGAAAAGTATCTATCTGTAAATGATACTTTATCAATACCTAAATCTCTTAATTCAGATAACAAAATTTCAATTGACTACCCTATACCATCATTATCTGATCTTGGATTTAAAGATTTCGAAGTACACAAAGATTCTGTTTTTAGATTTAAAGGTGGTGAAACAAATGCAAAGAATAGAATCAGAAATTATTTCTTTGAAACAAGGAATGTGTCAACGTATAAGTTAACACGTAATGGACTAATTGGTGAAGATTATAGCTCAAAATTTTCACCTTGGCTAGCAAATGGGTCTGTATCAGTTAAGTATATATTCAAATCATTAAAAGAATATGAGAAAGAGGTTGAAAAGAATGACTCTACATATTGGTTATATTTTGAGCTAATCTGGAGAGATTTTTTTAAATATGTCTCTATGCAACACAAGGACAAATTTTTTAATAAAGATGGTATTTATGGTGAAGACAAAGAATGGTCAGATGATCAAGATATATTATTAAACTGGATAAATGGTAAGACAAATGAGCCCTTTGTAAATGCAAATATGATAGAGCTATCACAGACAGGTTTTATGTCAAATAGAGGAAGACAAAATGTTTCAAATTACTTAACTAGAGAATTAAAAATTGACTGGAGAATTGGTGCTGAGTATTTTGAATCAATGTTAATAGATTATGATGTTCACAGTAACTATGGAAATTGGCTTTACAATGCGGGCATAGGTAACGACTCAATGCCATTCAGAAAGTTTAATCCAAAACTACAATCTGAAAGGTATGATCCTGATAAGTTATACGAAAAAATTTGGTTAAATGGTTAATAAGTGTTGCTTAGTTTTCCCAAATCAGCTTTTTGAGGAAAGTAAACTTATAAAAACTGAAAGCCATATTTTTTTAGTAGAAGAATATTTATTTTTTAAACAATATAAATTTCATAAACAAAAAATCTCATTTCATCGTGCGACAATGAAATTCTATGAGGATTATTTAAAAAATAAAAATCTGAGAGTTTCCTATATTAATTCATATGATGATCAATCAAATATTTTAAGCTTATTAAACACCGTTAAAGGAAAAGGATTTAATGTGGTTGAAATGTACGATCCTGTTGACTATCTTTTAAGCAAAAGGATTAAGAAAAAATGTAATGAGTATGGAATAGAACTATTGATTCATGAATCCCCACATTTTTTAAATACAAATGAAGACCTTAAAGACTTTTTCAAGGAATCTAAAAAAAAGTTTTTTCAAACCTCTTTTTATAAAAGTGAGAGAAAAAAAAGAAATATACTTATAGATTCTGATGGAACACCAGAAGGTGGTGAGTGGACATATGATATATTAAACAGAAAGAAATATCCTAAAGGAGAAATTCCTCCTAAGATTTATACTCCAGAAGATAGTAATTATACAATTGATTCTAAATTATATACAGAAAAGAATTATAAAGACAATTATGGTGAAGTTGGTATGTTTAAATACCCAGTCACATTTAATGAATCAGAAAAATGGTTTGATGATTTTTTAGAAAATAGATTCCTAATGTTTGGTGACTATGAAGATGCTATAGTTAAAGAAGAGGTCACATTAAATCATAGTTTATTAAGTCCATTAATGAATGTTGGACTTCTTAGTCCCAAATATGTTATATCTAAATCAATAGATTTTGCTAAAAAAAATAATATTCCTATTAACTCGACTGAGGGCTTTATCAGACAAATAATAGGTTGGAGAGAGTTTATTAGAGGTATTTACATAGTTAAAGGAAGTTATGAAAGGACACTAAATTATTGGGGATTTAAAAGAAAGATTCCTAGATCCTTCTACACTGGGGAAACAGGTATAGAACCAGTTGATACTTCAATTAAAAAAGTTCTTAAAACAGGATATCTCCACCATATTGAAAGATTGATGATACTTGGAAACTTTATGTTATTATGCGAATTTGATCCAGATGAAGTTTACAGGTGGTTTATGGAATTATTTATTGATTCTTATGATTGGGTTATGGTCCCCAACATTTATGGTATGAGTCAATTTGCTGATGGAGGATTGATGTCAACAAAACCATATATAAGCAGCAGTAACTATGTATATAAAATGAGTGATTTTAAAAAAGGTGAATGGGATAAAGCTTGGGATGGTTTATTTTGGAGATTTATGGATAAACAAAGAGATTTTTTTGTAAAAAATCCAAGACTTAGAATGCTTGTAAATACGTTTGACAAAATGAGTCCTGAAAAAAGGGAACTACATATTGTAAATGCTGAAAAATTTTTAGAAAAAATTGATAATGAAAAGTAAAAGTTTAGTTGACATAGACAGGATTATTGAAATGGCTTGGGAAGATAGGACTCCTTTTGAGGCAATATTTCTTCAGTTTAATATAAATGAGAAGGAATTGAAAACCATAATGAGAAATAATTTAAAGAAAAGTAGTTTTAAACTTTGGAGAGAAAGAGTTAGTGGAAGAAAAACTAAACATTCAAAACTCAGAGAAAACAGTGTAGATAGATTTAAGTGTAAACTTCAAAGAAATATTTCAAATAATAAGATCTCCAAAAGATAGAGCTATACCCTATCTATATCAGCTCCAATGGATTTTAATCTTTCTACAATATTTTCATAGCCTCTATCAATTTGCTCAACATTCTGAATAATGCTTTCTCCTGAGGCAGAAAGTGCAGCAATTAATAATGCAATACCAGCTCGGATATCCGGTGAGGTCATTATAGTAGGTTTTAAAGAGGATTTAAAGTTGTGCCCAATCACTGATGCTCTATGTGGATCACATAAAATTATTTTTGCCCCCATATCTATTAGTTTATCCACAAAAAATAATCTACTCTCGAACATCTTTTGATGTATTAGAGTACTTCCATTAGCTTGAGTAGCAACAACTAAGATAATTGATATCAGATCAGGGCTAAAACCAGGCCAAGGAGCGTCTGAGATAGTTAATATAGAACCATCAATATAGTTAGACACAGAATATCCATTAGGGTGTTCAGGTATTAAGATATCATCTCCCTCTCTTTTGACAGTAATACCTAATTTTCTAAATACATCTGGTATTTGACCTAAGTTATCCCATGACACATTTTTAATTTTTAATTTACTTCTAGTCATTGCAGCTAAACCAATCCAACTTCCGATTTCAATCATATCTGGGAGAATATCATGATTAGCTCCATTTAATGAGGAAACCCCATTTATTTTCAACAAGTTAGAACCAATACCTTTAATATCTGCTCCCATATTATTAAGGAGTTTACAGAGTTGTTGAATGTATGGCTCACATGCAGCATTGTATATAGTAGTTAGTCCTTCAGCTAGGACAGATGCCATTACAATATTTGCAGTACCAGTAACTGAAGCTTCATCCAGGAGTATATTTGCTCCTTTAAGAGAATTATTAGAGGTTACTGAATACATTCTATTTTTTGAATTATAATCAAGTTTTGCTCCTAGTTTTTCAAGATTTATAAAATGAGTATCAAGTCTTCTCCTGCCAATTTTATCACCTCCAGGTCTAGGGATTGAAGCTAAGCCAAACCTTGCAAGAAGAGGACCTACTAACATAATTGACCCTCTTAATTTCTTAGCGTTACTAATAAAATCTTGATTTTCAAGATATTTTAAATCAATTTTTTTTGAATTAAAAGAATATTTTCCTTTATCTAGTTCATTAACCTGAACTCCTAAACTCTTCAGTATATCAATTAGTTTAACTACGTCAATAATATTAGGAACGTTTGAGATAGTTATATCATCATCTGATAACAAAGTAGCACAAATAACTTGTAATGCTTCATTTTTTGCACCTTGCGGTGTTATTTCACCGGACAACTTTACTCCACCTCTTACTCTTAAATTAGACATTAATACCTTCTTTTAGACTTTTTGCGATTTTTATTATTCGTCTTATAATTATTATTTGTCTTGACTTTATTTTTAAGAAATTCACTTGAGTCAGTTAATGGAAGTTTTGATTCTGGAACCTTTAAAGCTCCATTAGATAGATCTGCTAAATGATCGAAAATCACTTTATCATCAACAGAATCTTTATTCCAATTCAAGAAACATTTTTTCATATGATTAGCAATGTTTGCTATAAGCTTATCCTTTAATTCTCCTTCTTCCCATTCTAAAGCAATATCAATCATTTTCTTGATATTATTTCCGTAGAATCTATACTTTGGATAACTCTGAGGATATTCAAGTTTATTTGGCTTACTATCAACATAAAGTTCTTTTGATGGCTTTTCAAAAGGACTATCAACATCAAGTTCAAAATTTGACATAATAAATAACTGAGCCCAAAGTTTATGTTGGAAATCAGGTACATCTCTAAGGTGAGGATTAAGGTTACCCATAACTCCGATTATAGCTTTAGCCATTTTATTCCTTTCATCCTTATCTTTTAGAGCTACTGCCTGGTCAATCATTTGGTGAATATGCCTTCCATATTCTGGAATTATAAGCTTAGTTCTCTCAGTATTGTATTCTAATGAGTTCATATACATGCAATTTAATAAATTAATTACCAATCTAAAGGCTAATTATGTCCTCTATGACACTTACTTCTTTATAAATTTTAATAACATCTGCGGGAGTTGAAGCATAAAAATCAAATGTTACACTTATAAATTTATTATTTGTTGAAGATTTTTGAGATATATTTCCCTTAAAACTATCGAGAATTGATTTTAATTTATCTAATTCACCTCCATCGTTTTTAAGAATAAATTTATATAGATAAGATCCTGGCCATGATTGAGATTCTTTTAATTGTTCTTCAAATCTTAAATAAAAATCTTCAGATTTAGTGCTTTTATTTGACAATGAAATTAATTTTGTAAATAATAGACAAATATAACCAATCTGATCTGGAGTAATGTCAGAAATAAAAATAAATAAAAGAATTGTATTAGCTGGAGGTCCAAGCACTGGAAAGACAAGTGTTATAAATGAGTTAAAGAAAAAAGACTTTTATTGCTTTGAAGAGGCCGCAAGAGAGATTTTTGATGAATTTAAATTAAAAGGATTAGAGTTTAAGACAGATCCAATTGAAATAAGTAAAAATATTTTTAAGAAAAGAAAACTTGACTTTGAAGCTGCTGACCAACTAGAATGTAAGGATAATTTAGTTTTCTACGATAGAGGTATTCATGAGGTGACTGCTTATCTTAGATCTATTGGTAATTCCACAAATTATTGGGATAAGCTTCCCTTAGAATATAAATATGACTTAATCTTTTTATTCGAGCCTTGGAAAGAGATATATAAAAAGGATGATAATAGAATTGAGGAATTCAGCGATGCTGAAAAGATTAGCCCTTTTATAATAAGAATATATGAACAATCAGGGATTAATATGATTAGAGTCCCAAATATGAGTATTGAAGAAAGAGTTAGATTTATTTTAAACAAAATATAATGAATGAGTTAAAAATAATTTTTTTTGGCACACCAAGTTTTGCAGTAGACTCCCTTCATGAGATCAATCTAAATTATAATTTAGACTATGTAGTGACAACACCTGACAAAAAATCTGGAAGAGGTCAAAAAGTAAATGAAAGCGAGGTAAAACAATATGCTAAAAAGAATAATATTAAAATTCTTCAACCTGAAAATCTTAATGACAAAGAATTTATTAATCAAATTGAAGCTATTCAACCAGACTTAATTATTGTCGTAGCATTTAAAAAGCTACCTTTTGAAATATTTTCTATTCCAAAGTATGGTACAATTAACCTTCATGCTTCATTATTGCCAAATTATAGAGGAGCTGCACCAATAAATTGGTGTTTAATTAACAATGAGAAAAAGACTGGTGTTACTACATTCTTTATAAACGAAAAGATTGACCAGGGAGATGTTATACTCAAAGAGGAAATTATTATTAATGATGAAGATGACTTTGGTTCTTTATATCTAAAATTATCATCTATTGGATCAAAGTTACTAGTAAAAACAATTAATGGAGTTGTCAAAGATACTCTGAAAGCATCAAAGCAATTAATGAATGAAGATTTAAGAATTGCTCCTAAATTATCCAAAGCGAACACTAGGATAAATTGGAATAAACCTACTAAAGAT
>Ga0114933_10006008_pt1 | contig 10885 bp, 9 predicted proteins | sample 4SBtaG_FD_89691 | JGI IMG/M metagenome (GOLD analysis project Ga0114933, IMG submission 89691) | Deep subsurface microbial communities from Kolumbo volcano to uncover new lineages of life (NeLLi) - 4SBTROV12_W25 metaG | ecosystem: Environmental > Aquatic > Marine > Volcanic | place: Kolumbo... | reverse complement strand
CTGCAGCTGTCCTCCAGTCCGATCCCAGTCCATTGCAACAATAATCGATGGTCCCTTATCGATTATATTCCTAGTTCCATAAGTATCATGCAGATAGGCAATGAGTTTGGATCTAGTCCAACCCCTGTTCACTTTCTCGATGGTCCCCGAGAACCCTAGCGCTCTCAGCGCCCTCTCATCTTTAGGCCCCTCTACAATAACTGGACAGTGGCATCCGCCTTCTTCTGGGGGAGCGTTTCTGGAGATGGATTTCGCTATCGATTTCGCAGCCTTATGAAACCTTATTTCTCGATCCGGAGGGCCTTCCCTGTTTGGCAAAATAGACTCCTCCTTTCCTCAAGAAGTAGGATTATGATTTGTAGTTGTTCAATGCCATACCTGTATTTCCAAGTAACTGCTTTTCCGTATTGCTTATGAGGGGAATTCACACGCGTAGGTACGGGGAGCATCTTGACGATACAGAACGCTCTCTTCGATGGTTTGTGGGACTACTACATCTGGATATCACTGCTGGTGTCGATTTTTACCTTCACTTGGCTGTATCATCACTCGTTCTGGTATCTGTCTGACAAGAGTGGTGAGCATGACAATCCTGACGAAATTGAGGTAGGAGTTTTTCCTAAGCACAATGACGATATGAAGCTGGAAGTAGCTTGGACCGTTGCTCCATTTCTGTTGATCGTGTGGCTCACTTACGTCTCTTGGTTGCCTTTGGCTTCCGTCTGGGCTCCAGTAGATGACGCTGACTTCCACGGCTACGAATGCGAGGAGGGGGAGTCTTCCAATAACGCATTAGTCGGTTCTGGATATAACGCCATAATAGAGTCGGAATGCTACCATGTCATGGAAATAACCGGCAAACAGTGGGTATGGCAGTTTGACTGTCTGGAGTTGGCGACTGAATTATGCGATACGAGTAGTCAAACAATAGAGGTCTACGGGACTGTTCCGGTCCTCCATCTGAAAGAGGGTGAGACGTACCTAGCGATAATGACCTCAGAGGACGTCACTCATGCGCCTTGGTTCTTGGGCCTGGGAACAAAGGAGGACGTTCTCTACGGACAGGACACGAGTCTCTGGCTTACTGTGGTCGAGGGGACCTCGGACCAAGTCATTCTCTGTACTGAATACTGTGGCGATGCCCACTCAGTAATGGCAGCGATGTTGAATGTTCACTCATAGGTGATTAGTCATGAACTCTAGAATCAGTAGGAGCTTGGTCGTTCTTGCTGTACTTTCCATAGCAATGGTGATCTCTCCTGCAGTCGTTTCCTACCCCACTGGCATCAGTGGCGTGAAGGACTCAGGGTGCAACTGCCACGGTGCCGTGGTGAGCCCGGATGTAGCTGGATCGATTAGCGGCCTTCCCGACCAATACAACTACTCCGAGGAATACGAGATAGTGGTCTCTTTCACAGGGGGTCCTGCGAATGCTGCGAACTCGAATCAAGGAGGATTCAACCTCTGGGTCAGCGATGGGGAGCTCGTTCCGAGCGATGCCACTGTCCAAGCGTACGGAGTCAACGAAGTCAGCCATACAGAGGCAGGAAATGACCAGACTTCATGGACTCTGACTTGGACAGCTCCCTCGAGCGACAAGAACGTCGAGTTCGTCTTACACGTCAACTCAGTCAACGGAAATGCGGATGGCAATAACGGAGGCAGTTCTGGAGATATGTGGAACAGGCTCAGCGCGAAGGTTTCCCCTCCAATATTGGTTCTTGAGTCAGCAGATCCTTTCGTCGTACTATCTACCCTCATCCTCGTTTCCGCTATCCTTCTTGCAATTACACTGGCTTATGTCTTCTACAGAACAAACCCTGAGTCATTCACATGGGATAACTTTGCGCCTTGGATAGCCGAGTGGCTGACTACTACTGATCACAAGAAGATCGGGACTCTTTACTTCGTCGCTGGGATGTTCTTCCTTGGAGTCGGCGGGATAATGGCGATGATGATCAGGATTCAACTTTCGGTCCCTGGTAACGACTTCCTTACTCAGGATCAGTACAACCAGTTCTTCACCCTCCACGGAACGACTATGATTTTCCTTGCAGCGATGCCGCTGATTAATGGGTTTGCGAACTGGATGGTCCCTCTTCAGATTGGAGCTCCGGATCTAGCGCTTCCCCGAATCAATGCAATGTCATTCTGGCTGCAGCCAGTTGCTGCACTACTGATATTCACTGGCGTATTCTCCGGTTCGGGAGCAGATACGGGGTGGACTGGTTATGCCCCATACGTGGTCAGTGAGACTGCTCACATGGGTACGACAATGTGGGTTGCGGGTCAAATCATGCTTGTGGCCTCATCCACTCTGACCGGGATCAATTTCCTGACCACTATAGCAGTAATGCGGGCACCCGGGATGGGTTGGCTACAAATGCCACTCTTCACATGGTCCATCCTAATTGCTAACCTGATGCTTTTCCTATCTATACCAGCCTTCGGAATTGGACTGATACAAGTCTATCTCGACAGGGTCATTGGAACGGCATTCTACGATGTTTCCGCTGGTGGAGACCCGTTGCTCTGGAGTCACCTCTTCTGGTACTTTGGACACCCTGAGGTCTATGTTGTCATAGTACCAGCATTCGGTGTAATTTCAGAGGTTATTGCGACTAGTGCAAGGAGGTCTATCTTCGGTTACCGATCAATGGTCTATGCAATGGCTGGCATAGGGGTCGTCTCATTCATTGTCTATGGCCACCACATGTTTACCAGTGGAATGAGCCCGACCCTGAGGTTCGTGACCATGCTGACAACCATGCTAGTCGCAGTTCCCACAGGAATCAAGATTTTCAACTGGCTGAAGACGATGCATGGGGGATCCCTGGTATACAGGACTCACACCCTCTGGACTCTGGGCTTCCTGGTTACGTTCACGCTGGGTGGAATATCGGGGATGTTCTTCCCATCGATCGCTATGGATTTGCATCTGCATGAGTCGTACTTCGTGGTAGCGCACTTCCATTACGTACTGGTCGGAGGAACTGTGTTCGGATTCTATGCGGCAATATACTACTGGTGGCCAAAGATGACTGGAAGGATGATGGACGAGCGTCTTGGGGTTATTCACTTCTTGACTGGTTTCATCTCTTACAACGCACTGTTCTGGCCGATGCACAGACTCGGGGTATGGGGGATGGCCAGAAGGCATCACACCTACTTCGTGAGTACTGAGGAAGCAATGGGGGCACTCCCAATTGAAGCCGCTGGATGGAACATGTTCGTCTCAGTATCTGCTTTCCTATTCTTCTTCTCAAACTTCTTCCTCATTGCCAACATGATCAAGACTGTAATTCGTGGGGAAAAGGCGCCTGCGGACCCATGGGGGGGATGGTCGTTCGAGTGGATGACTGCATCGCCGCCACCAACACCTAGCTTTGATCCGCACAACCTACCAGAGTTGAAGGACGCAAATGAGCACATAGCGAACGAGCCGGGCACCCTTGGTAAACTATTCAACAGGCTAATGATGAGTGAGGACGAGGAGGTGGCTCATTGAGTTCGTACGATGACCATCACCCTAGTGGATGGGGGCCTCATGACTGGGGTCACGGTGCTCCGCACAACTCATGGTCCCCATTGATCATGAGCATCGGCATAGGAGTCTTCCTGTTCTCTGTCGCAGGGGTCTATGAGTGGGGCGAGTTCATTGATGCCGGTTACATCGGCGTCTCCATAGCGGGTCTTGCCATTGTCTTCATCGGACTGACGGTATGGTGGAGGCAGGACTACACCTTCGATGGGGGATATGAGCCTCGAGCTACTGGAACTCCGTTCAGGGGGATTGAGATCAGGAAGGTCGCCGTTTGGGTCTTCCTCATGTCTGAGATGATGGTCTTCACCTCACTCTTCAGCACATACATGAGATACAGGTTCGGAATAGAGTCCTGTGAGTCTGTGTTCGCGTCAGGAGAGTGGGTAGAGGGGGCATCCGTGACATGCTTCGAGCCCGCCGGTCACCTAATCGCTTCGAGCTGGTTCCACATAGCCCCAGGTGCGATTAACACGTTCGCACTGATCATCTCTTCATTCACCATCGTCCAAGCCCTTCGTTACGCGGGGATGGTAGATATCGATTCGGATAGAAGGAGGAAGCTTGTAACTCGCTACCTGGGAACCACGTGGTTCCTAGCAGTACTGTTCCTGACCCTGAAGATGATCGAGTGGTTCCTAGGCTTCCCCCTACCGGAGTTCCTACACGAGTACAACCACGGAGACTCCACCATCAAGTCCCTTTATGCGGAGGGATACCTGATCAATGCTGATTCATACCAACACAAGTACTACAATACTGACTATGTAGCTTCTCATGGCCATGGGATGGACCATGACTCGGCCCTCTATCTGATGATGGAGGAGGGGACGCACTCGGGCGGCCAGATGATGGCTAACATACGCGTCAGCGCTTCGACGTTCTACGTGACCACTGGTACACACGGGGCACACGTCCTAGGTGGTATCATCGGGTTGACTTACATGACTTACAAGGCCAGCAGGGGAGGATACACCCCGGAAAATGCTGTTTCTATCGAGTACTTCGGACTCTACTGGCACTTCGTGGACCTAGTATGGGTCATCGTGTTCCCGTTCTTCTATCTGTATTGAGGTGAAAAAAATGGCGAGTTACAAAATCTTGGGACGTGATCCCTACTGGATGAACTTCTACGGACTGATGATCCTTACACTGATCGAAGTACTTGCTGTTGGCTTTGAGCTGCCGGAAGAGAGGATATTCATCTTCAGCAACTACACCCTGATGATTCTCACCGTGATAGCGATACCCAAGTTCATCATGATTGGAATGATATTCATGCACCTCTACGGGAGCCCTGACTCAGGCATCCTTACGGTTACCGCGCTCTTCCCAGCATTCTTCATCATAATCATGATTCTATTCATCGGACTGACCCACCCAGAGGCCACTACTGGCCTTCCGGAATGGTGCAGACCGGGTTACTACAACATCTGAACCCCAAAAGGATTCATGCATAACGTCCTACTCGCAGGGCTGCTGCAGACGTCGCTTAGCCTGGTATAGCGCCGGATTTGAAATCCGGTGTCCTCGTGACTCGGGAGTTCAAATCTCTCCGTCTGCGCCACTATCCAATATCGTCGTCAGCCTAACTATCCGCGCCGCCCATTTGCTCAATTGTTGGGTATGGTTTCAGCTCCACGGACCGTTAGTTGGGCATTGTGGTAGCTCATCATTATGGGAGTGGTCAGTGCCTCTTCTCCATCTACGTTGACGAACATCGTGGGATTGTGGGCATCATTGCTGGGCCCCCCATCCTCACCGAGGGCTCGGACTTCCAGTCTAGTCGCGTCCCTCATGCTTATCTTACCCCATTTGCCGACGTGAGTGCCCTTCTCAAGTGGCCCCATCACGAGGAGCATCTGCAACTTGCTCAATCCGAAGGCCATCAACAATGATCCGTGACCTTGAGTGGGGTGGGCTCCCGGTGTAACTTTGAATCCACCACCGAATGTCTGACACTGACTCATGCAGAATAAACCTGAGAAGTTGAAAATCTGGCCTGGCTCGTCGTCAATCTTGATCCATCCAAGTTGATTCTTCCATCCGAGTATAGCCCTGACTCCAAGAGCTTGATACTTCATTTGGCCTCGAATCCAGCTGAATTTACCCTCATTCTTCATTCGGTTAACAGCCGAGGTTACTCCACTGTCCACCTCAAGGAAGCTCCATCTGACCATGTTGCCAACCTTTTCCGGATCGCCGTCTACCGCGTGATGCTCAGGGTCGGGAATCGATTTGTGGCCAACTGCAGGCAGTCCCTCGACCCTGAAAGCACCGACGCTTCTGTCTGTACCGCTGACCAGGATGTCAACTGCTCCCTGCATATCCGGGAATTTGTTTCCTTTCGGAGTCGGTATCCCGTGGGCTCTAGCGTAATCATTACCAGTGCCAATGGGAAGTATCCCTAGTGTCATTCCAGAACCCCTCAGTCCCGAAGCGACCTCATGTACGGTGCCATCACCACCCACAGCAACAACCATCTCGTAATTCCCACTAGATAGGCCATGAGAAATCTCGGTTGCGTGCCCAGGGTACTCCGTGTTATGGAGATCTATCTCAAATCCTGCTTCAATCAATGCAGGTTCGAATTTATCCCACTGTCTGGACGATAATCCATCTCGGGCCTTGGGATTCAGTACGCAGGCGATTCGGGTCATGTCTGCCCCAGCGAGCGTCTCAGACTTGAATTCTGCCGAAGCAAGCAATCATGAGCGAGAGTCCAGTGGCACTCATCGTTAGAGATGAGTGAAGAGGGTTCTTTCATGCAACACGCCCTTAGTTTGGGGGCCCGAGGCGAGTTCAAGGTGATGCCAAACCCACAAGTTGGTTGTGTTCTGGTCAGAAACGGGGAAGTGATAGCTGAAGGGTGGCATGATCATCTAGGCGGACTCCATGCTGAGCAGATGGCAATAGCCGATGCTGAATCAAGGGGGGTGGCTACCCAGGGATGTACGGCATACGTGACTCTAGAGCCATGCAATCACTTCGGGAGGACTCCTCCTTGCACAGAGGCCTTGCTTTGGGCGGGTGTTAGCAAGGTGGTGATCGGGGCAATGGATCCGAACCCCACAGTCAGAGGAGATGGGGCGACAGCTCTGAGGGAGAACGGGATAGAAGTTGAGTGCGGGGTGCTGGAAAGTGAATGCGAAGAGCAAATGCGTTCGTTCATGAAATGGTGCCGGACACGTAGGCCGTTGGTTCTGCTGAAGGCTGCAATTGACCGGAATGGGAGAATCGACTGTTCTCCTGATGAGCCTTCTGCCAGGTTTTCTTCGACTGAGTCTCTTGGGTTGGTTCATGAATTGAGGGCGCAGTCAATGGCGATTCTAGTGGGAGTTAACACAGTGATACGAGATGATCCGTCCCTCACTGTAAGGGGTCCGGACATCGGACCTAGAGAGAGTCCAATTAGGGTTGTAATTGACCCCAATCGTAGAGTCCCCAAGAATAGCAGGATAGTTACCGATGGAGAAGCCCCAACACTGCTCGTTCACTGCACCGGGGATGACGATGCGACTGACTCGAGTAACGTCGAGAGGGTCGTTCTTGCGGATGACGATGGCGAGCTGTCGGTTGAACGAATCTTGGATATGCTCGGGGATCGTGGGATTCAGCTTCTGATGGTAGAAGGGGGATCTGATACATGGAGGAGGTTCTTGGAAGCGAATAAGGTGGACGCCGCCCATCTCTGTAGATCTCCCGTGGGACTATCGGGAGAGGGGAGGACGTTTGATGAGAGTGAGCTTTCTGATGCTGGTCTGACCAAGACTGAATCATTCGAATCCGGAGGGGATGTTATCTCTCGCTGGAGCAAGTAGTGGTGGGCGATACAGGATTCGAACCCGTGTCCTAGCGTCCGAAGCGCCAGATGATATCCAGACTACACCAATCGCCCAGCCATTGACGATGGCCCCCCCATTTTCAATCCGACGGATGGCAGACAATCACCATTCTTGCTAGACTTCGGTGAACTTTGATAGGTGATTTGAGGACGACTTTCCAACCTCTCTGACCAATCAATTCCTCCAACTGCGTCCATTTCTTACCCATAACGACGAAGTCTTCCTCGGGACCTAGCGTGAGGACCTCGGGGCCCGTTGGAAGCATTGTCGATATTGAGCCCTGTGGATCCACCTTTCTCGCAGAGGATATTGCAGAGAGGAATAGATCTAGTCCATCTTCGGACTTCCACGAGCTTCTTCCATACGGGGGATCGAAAGCGAAAACACACCCCCCTCTAGCACCCCAAAGGGAGTCGATTTCTGATGCATCACTAATCTCAGCCTTGTAATCGCCATTTACCCAATCCAAGTTCTTCCTTGTTCCCTCGACCATCCGGGAGTCGAGATCGCTCGCGAGTACCCCTATTCCCTGAAGGGCTGCCTCAATTACAATTCCACCCGTTCCGCAGAATGGATCGACCACCTGTTTGACGTCCCAACCCGGCCTGTGTCCAAGTGAAATCATCAGACGGGCTTGCCTTGGCTCAAGTGATACGGGTTTGAAAAACGGCCTCTCTGTTGGTGATCTTCCTGAGTAGTTCTCCCTCCCCCATTCCGGATTCCTAATCCCCCATACAGCTATTGGCGGTGTATCCTCCAAAGGATCTGGATGGGGCTCTCCCTCGGTCTGGCCGGCGATGACGACTGAAATCTCGATTTGGGGGTCTTCAAGATCTACATTGTTTCTCTCGGAGGATATGCTATCTCCGACAGCCATCTCAATTTCCTTGGTTGAAATACCATCTATGGCAATGCCGATTGATCTTGATCGAATGGCAAAGGTACCCGGCATGAGAAACTTAGAGGACCATTCTGAGATGGCTCGAGCTATCTGGGAGGAGTTCGTTCCCTCTCCAATGACATAGCTCTCTGAAAATTGCAATGCATCGTCTATCAAAGCAGCCCTTGAGATTCTAGAGAATATTTTTTCCGATAGTGGAATTGAGACTAGCCTTGGGTGTAGGATCTCTGGCTCGCCAACCAGAGACGTTACTTCCTCCCTGAAAAGCCAGGGGTGCCAGCCATTGCCAACGAGTGTGAGCATCTGCAAACGTACGCCTCCAAATGGTGCGCCGGGGACTTCAACCCTAAATGCCTCGACCGGTACCAAGAGCCGCAGACGCGTGCGGAGGGGAGTAAATGGGTTGTAATTTGAGAGATTTGGCGCCAGCTCAGCCAATCGATCTGAGTGATCTTTCCGGTCAGAGAGTAGCCGTTGATGTGTTCCTAAACGCCTACCAGTTCATCACTTCGATGACAGGGGAGGATGGAAAGCCACTTTCCTACAATGGGAAACCAGTCTCACACTTGATGGGTTTCTTGGACAGGGCATCAATCATGGTCTCAGAGGGAATTGATCCGGTTTTTGTTTTTGATGGAAGGCCTCACGAGCTGAAGAGGGCCACACTAGACGGTCGTAAGGATAGGAAGGTTGAGGCTGTAGGGAAATGGGAGGCTGCAATGGAAGAAGGCGATATGTCGGCTGCCAAGAAATTAGGACCTCAGACAGCCGAGTTCAACCGCGAGATGGTAGCTGAGACGAAGCGTCTTTTCGATTGTATGGGCCTTACGTGGCTGGAAGCTCCAATGGAGGCCGAGGGAGCTAGTGCTGTCAGATGTAGAAGAGGCGAGGTCGGGGCCGTAGCGAGTCAAGACTGGGACACGCTTCTCTACGGCTCCCCGGTTATGGTAAGAAATCTCACAGCTCATGGCACTAGGAAGTTTGGCAGGGTGATGCAGGCAGAGATGATTGTTCTTTCAGAAATGCTCGGGGAATTGGATATCTCCCATGAACAACTGGTTGATCTGGGCATAATGATTGGGACTGACTTCCATCCAGGATTCAAAGGAATAGGCCCCAAGACTGGCCTCAAGCTAATCAAGGAGCATGGTAATCTAGAGGCGGTTGCACGAGTAAAGGGTCATGAAGTTCCAGAGAATCTGTCAGAGATTCGTTCTCTCTTTCTGGATCATCCTGTTGGGCCTGATCCTCTGCCTGAGTCTACTAAGGCCGTGGAGGAGGACATGAGGGAGTTCCTTCAAATCGAGATGGGCTTCTCTGAAGCAAGGATGGAGAGGGCGCTTGACAGATTGGGAAGTGTCGGAAGATTGAGGTCAAAGAGTAGGCCTACGCTCTTCGATTTCTGAGTTGGTTGCGGCCGCCCCGGGGACTGATTCGCCCCCGGGGTGCCTGTCTCCGCTGTGTCATCATGGATGACTGCGGGCCGAACGAACGATCACAGCTGCATCAAAGGATACCGCTGTTCTCTTGGTCATCGGGTATGCCATCGCCATCGTCGTCATCGTCGAGATAGTCGTCGATGCCGTCGTTGTCGTGGTCAAACTGACCGGTCATGTCCCAGCCATCGTTCTGCTCGAACCAGTCGGAGAGTCCGTCGTTGTCGTCGTCTGTGTCGTAACTGTCGGTTAGACCATCGTTGTCATGGTCATACCTCCAGTCGCCGACTACGCCGTCAACTTCGTCGACGTCGAGGATGTTATCGTTGTCATCGTCAGGATCGACACCGTCATTCATTCCGTCATTGTCGTGATCGCGCGAGTAGTCCTCACCGTTCGGTCCAATGTCGTTCCAATTGTCGATGCCGTCGTTGTCGATGTCGAAGTCCACGTTGTCCGAGACGCCGTCGTTGTCGTGGTCGTAGATGTCGGTATTTTGGTTGCCGTCATTGACTTCCTCTTGGTCGTCTATTCCGTCGCCATCGTCATCATCGTCCTCTGCATCGTCGATGCCATCGTTGTCGTGGTCTTCTGGGCTCGAATCCTGGGAGTCCGGGATGCCATCATTGTCATCATCGGTATCCAAGTCATCGGGGATTCCATCTCCATCATTGTCGTTCTCTCCGTTCTGATTCTGGTTGTCGAGCTGCTGGTTCTGCTGCTGGTCTGACTGCTGTGTCTGCTGACCCTGGCTGTCGCCCTGGGTCTGACCCTGCTGCTGCTGGTTCTGACCATTCTGGTTGTTACCATTCTGATCCTGGCTCTCTTGGTCGCCTTGCTGGCCACCTTGGTCGCCTCCCTGCTGCTGCTGGCCCTGACCGTTGTCCTGCTGCTGGCCTTGTTCGCCCTGCTCGCTGTCCTGGCCCTGCTGACCGTCCTGACCGGACTGGGATCCTTGATCCTGTCCTTGGCCCTGCTGACCGCCTTGACCCTGGCCTTGGCCGTTCTGGCCCTGACCTTGTCCTTGGCCGCCCTGACCTTGGCCCTGACCTTGTCCTTGACCTTGTCCTTGACCTTGTCCTTGACCTTGTCCTTGACCTTGTCCTTGACCTTGTCCTTGACCTTGTCCTTGACCTTGTCCTTGACCTTGTCCTTGACCTTG
>Ga0114933_10006004_pt1 | contig 10891 bp, 9 predicted proteins | sample 4SBtaG_FD_89691 | JGI IMG/M metagenome (GOLD analysis project Ga0114933, IMG submission 89691) | Deep subsurface microbial communities from Kolumbo volcano to uncover new lineages of life (NeLLi) - 4SBTROV12_W25 metaG | ecosystem: Environmental > Aquatic > Marine > Volcanic | place: Kolumbo... | reverse complement strand
CTCGACCCGAGAAGTCATCGGTGAGCCGTGTGCGGGAAAACCGCACGCACGGTTCGAAAGGGGGCCTCCTGCTGACCATCGGTGCCTCGGCGCCGGGAAGTCGGTAGGAGGTCTACCAATGCGTGAAAGGCTGGCCGGAATCCAGGAAGGATTCACCCTCGTCGAGCTCATGATCGTCGTCGCGATCATCGGGATCCTCGCAGCCATCGCCATTCCCAATTTTCTGGCGGCCCACTACCGCGCCAAGCGCGCTGAGCTCCCCGTCATCGTCAGCGGCATTCGGCACTCGGAGGTTGGCTACGACGGCCTCTACGATGGCTATGTCGAGGCGGAGCAGTGGCCCGAGGAGCCCCCCGACAGCAAGCTCGACCACTGGGGTCAGGGGAACGTCGGTTTCGACGAACTCGGCTTCGTTCCCGATGGTCAGGTGCGGGGCGTGTACGCGGTCAACACGGTCCTCGGCAAGGCGACCTCCGACGGCGGGGAGTTCACCGTGATCGGCCTGAGTGACCTGGACGGCGACGAGGTCTACGCGAAGTACACGGCGACGCACCTTCGCGGAGTCGCGCTCATCACGGGCAATCCTGTCCACTGAGCGGGCGGCCACGGCCTTCCTCTTCCTTGCCGTCACAGCCGCATACGCCGCCCTCGGCTTGGCGGACTTCGTCTGGGACGACGTCCCCCTGGTCCGTGACAACCTCCTCACGGGGGATCCCGCCAACCTGCCGAAGCTGTTCGTCGTCGACCTGTGGGAGACGGCGGGTGGCGTGGCGCAGCCCAGCGGGTACTACAGGCCGTTGTTGCTGGTCAGCTTGATGTTCGACCGGCTCGTCTTCGGCACGGGGCCGGCAGGACATCACCTGCACTCCGTGGCTTGGCATGTCGCGGCCAGCGGCAGCCTGCTCCTGCTCCTGCGCCGGCTGACGAATCCGGTCGCCGCGCTGTGCGGAGCAGCCCTCTTCGCCCTGCACCCGGTTCAGTCAGAGGTGGTGGCCTGGATCGCGGCTCGAAACGATGCGATGGCGGCGACCTTCGCCTTCCTCGGCGTGTTGGTTCTCCTGGACGAGCAGGTCGGCTGGCGTCGCGCCGCAGCAGGCGGTGCCTTGGTGCTCCTCGCGATGCTCAGCAAGGAGAGCGCGCTCCTGGCTCCGGGGCTGCTGTTGCTGGTCGACCTCGCGCGCCGTGGGCGACCGGTCGGTCCTCGACGCTATCTCGCCGCGGCGGCTGCGGTCGGTGTCTGGTTCAGTCTGCGCACGGTAGCAGGCGTCGGCTCTACCGCCTTGCCGGATCCCGCGCGTCTGGAGTTCCTGCTCAGCCGCTCGCACCACGTGATCGCCTTCTATGGGTTGCGGATCGTCGCTCCGTGGCCACTCTCTATCGGGCCCACGCTCGAGTACCTGGAGTTGGCGCCGGCGGCCCTCGGCGCCGGGCTCGCGGTCGCCTTGTTGGTACCGGTGGTGCTTGTGTGGCGGGGAGGGCGGCTCGCAGCGGTTGGTGTGGTCCTGGCGGTCATCGCCCTGGCACCGGCCGTGTTGGCCATCGGTCTGAGGGGCCAGCTCGGCGAGCGCTATCTCTACCTGCCGCTCGCGGGCCTGGCGTTGGCCGTCGCCGCAACGATCCCGAACGACCGGCGCGCACTGGTTCCGCTCCTACCGCTAGGCTTGCTGTCGATGCTGGCGCTGCACCACCGGATTCCGGAGTGGGTCAGCGATGTGTCGCTCTGGGGCGCCGCCGTCGAGGACCACCCCCAACCCAACACGTGGACCGGCCTCGGCTTCGCGCTCGTTGACGCGGACCGCGCCGAGGAGGCCGCGCCGCTGTTCCTCGCCGCGATCGATCACGACAAGCCGGATCCGCACGCCTGCATCCCTGCGATGCGCTCGGCCCTTCGAACGGGTGACTTCGAGGGCGCGGAACGGGCCGCGCGAGTTTCTGGAGAGCGCTGCGCACGCTCCGCCAAGCTCGACAGCCTCCGGGGAATCGTCTTCGCCCAGGTAGGCGCCTTTGGCGACGCCAGCGGTGCCGTCGAGAATCTGGAGCTGACGGACGACCAGTGGGTCCCCCTGGTCCGCGCCGTCGTGCTCCTGGACAGCGGCGGGAATCCGAGCGCGATCGCGGCCCTTGAGGAGGACCCCGAGGCCTTCCTGACGGACGCGCGCGAGGTCGTGGAGCACGGCCGCAGCTACCGCGATAGGGTTGGCCCATGAGACCGGTGGTGCTTGCGGTCAGCGCAGCGACGGTGTTCGGCGGGGCATGGTTGTCCCACACCGCACAGGACCGCGTCGACGACACGCGCAGGCAGACCGCCAGCGAGCACAAGCTGCTCGTCATGCCCTCTCCGGACACGATCCGACTGGCGAGTCAGGGCCTCCACGTTCACGTCGCAACCATCATGTGGGTGCGGTCCGTCATCGTGTTCGGTGAGCGGATGAAGAAGGTCGAGGACCGTTCGTGGCAGGAGTGGTTTCTTCGCATGCTCCAGTGCACCGTGGAGCTCGACCCCACGTGGCGGACGCCGTACTTCTACGGTGGCGCCATGGTGCGGGTGAACGGCGACGTGGCCGGCTCGACCGAGGTCTTCAAGGCCGCGACCGAGGCCTTGCCCCACGACCCCTACTTTCCCTTCAGCGTCGCCATGAACTACTACCTGGAGGACAAGGACTACGAGCAGGCCGCCATCTGGATGGAGCGCGCCGCCGAGGTTCCGAACGCGCCGGGCTGGTATCGCGTCAGCGCGATCGCCATGCGGCAGCATGAGTCGGGTGCCGAGGGCGCCATGCGCTTCCTGGAAGCCGAACTCGAGCAGACCGAAGATCCGGTCCTTCGCCAAAGGATCGAGGAGCGCATGCATCGCCTGCAGCACGAGGAGTACGCTCTTCGGTTGAATGAAGTGGCGGAACGCTTTGAAGGCGAACTGACCGACCCTCAGCAGTTGGTCGACGCCGATCTCCTGCGTCAGCTCCCGAATGATCCCGACGGGAGCGAGTGGGTCGTGAGCCCCGTCGACGGCATGATCATGACGCGGCTCGACTACGAGAAGACGGTCGGCTCGGCGCTGAAGGCGGAGCGCCGCTACTTCCGGTGGCACAAGAACCAGTGAGGGTGGTCGTCGGCCTGGGCACGAGCCTGGGCGCGACGGAGGTGCTCGACCTCGCCGTCGGGGCGCTGGACGCGGCTGGCGCCCGCGTTCTGAGGACCAGCCGGATCTACCGCACGCCTCCGCTGACCTCGGCGGCAGAGAGGCCATTCCACAACGCGGCCGTCCTGGTCGAGTGGGGGGGCGATCTGCCCGCTCTGCTGCAACTGGCCAAGCGCCTCGAGGCCCGTCTCGGCCGTCGGACGGCAAGTCGATGGTCCGACCGCGTCCTAGACATCGATCTGTTGTGGACCGAGGTCCCCGTTCGGCTCCCCGGCATTCGCGTCCCGCATCCGAGGCTCGCCGAGCGGGCCTTCGCGGTGACGCCGCTGCTCGATGTACTGCCGGATGCGCCCTACGACGACGCGGCGCTTCGACCTCGTTGCGTACCCGTCGCCGTCCTGGCGAGGCCGGTCCGCGGCGAGCCGGTTAGATCGGCTGCCACTCGCCGGCTTGGAGGCCGAATGAAGTTCTTCATCGACACCGCGAACCTCGATGAGATTCGCCAGGCCGCCAGCTGGGGGATCATCGACGGGGTCACCACGAACCCGTCCCTCATCGCAAAGGAAGGTCGGGACTTCGTCGACACGATCGCCGAGATCTGCACCATCGTCGACGGACCGGTCTCGGCCGAGGTCGTGGCGGAGGACGCGGAGACCATGGTCGCGCAGGGCAAGCTCCTGGCCCGGATCCACGACAACGTCGTCGTGAAGGTCCCGCTGACCGAGGCCGGCATCACGGCGACCTCGCGGCTCAGCGCGCTCGGCATCAAGACCAACGTCACCCTCTGCTTCCAGCCGGTCCAGGCCCTGGTCGCAGCCAAGGCGGGCGCGACCTACATCAGCCCCTTCGTCGGCCGGATCGATGACATCGGCTGGACCGGGATGGACTGCATCGAGCAGATCGTCGCGATCTATGGCAACTACCCGGAGCTGCAGACCGAGGTGCTCGCCGCCTCGATCCGCCACCCGGCTCACGTCCTCGACGCGGCCATGGCCGGCGCCGACGTCTCGACCATCCCCTTCGGCGTGCTGAAGAAGCTCTTCAACCACCCGCTCACCGACATCGGGAACGAAAAGTTCACGAAGGCGTGGGAGGGCGTGCCCAACACGGACATCGAGGGCCAGGTGAACGCCTGGCTCGAGCGCAACGGGCGCTGAGCGCGCACATCGGCTTGCGCGCAGGGGGTGGCTTCGCTACCTGAATGAACCCTCATTCAGGTGGCGGACGTGAGCAGCTCGAACAAGCGCACGCGCATCATCGCTGCGGCGGTCGATGTCTTCGCGGACAAGGGCTTCAACGCGGCCCGCGTGAGCGACATCGCCAAGCGCGCAGGCGTGGCCGACGGCACGATCTACCTGTACTTCAAGAACAAGGAAGACCTGCTGTTGTCCGTCTTCGAGGAGAAGATGGACGAGCTGAAGGCCTCGTTGATGGCCGAGCTGGATCAGCACCACGACATCCTGGACAAGATCCGCGCCTTCGCGCGCCACCACTTCAGGGCGGTGCGTGAGCAGCGCGCGGTGGCCGAGGTGCTCCAGGTCGAGCTCCGGCTCTCGAAGAAGTTCATGGGCGACTACAAGCCGGACAAGCTCTTCGCGTACCTGGGCGTCTTGATGGAGCTCGTGCGCGAGGGCCAGAAGCGCGGGCAGATCCGGGCGGATGTGGACCCCTTCACGACCGGCTGGGCCTTCTTCGGCGCCCTCGAGGAGATCGGCCTGCTCTACGTGATCGCCAGCAAGCGCGAGCGGGACTTCGATCTCGACGCCGCTGCGGCCCAGGTCTCCGAGCTCTTCGTGCGCGGCATCGCCGTCTGAGACCCCTTATACCCACCCCCCTTTCAACCCCCCCAAAACACCAACCTGGGAGCTGCTCGTGAAGATCGGCGTCTGCCTGAAGCAGGTTCCCGACTCCGAAACCCGCGTCAAGATCAACGCGGACGGGAGCGGGATCGTCACCGACGACATCAAGTGGATCATCAACCCCTACGACGAGTTCGCGCTCGAGGCTTCGCTGCAGCTCAAGGAGCAGGGCAAGGCCGACGGCGTCGTCCTGCTGACCATGGGTGGCAAGGCCGCCGAGCCCCGCATCAAGGACGGAATCGCCCGCGGCATCAAGGTCGGCGTCGAGGCCGTGCGCCTCGATGATGATGCCTTCGCCGGAAGCGATGCCCTGGGTACCGCCCGGATCCTCGCCGCTGCGGCGCAGAAGGCCGGCTGCGACCTGGTCCTCTGCGGGAAGCAGGCCATCGACGATGACAACGCTCAGGTCCCGGCCATGATCGCCGAGTTCATGGGCTGTGCACAGGTCACGGTCGTCGACAAGATCGACGTCGAGGGCGGCACCGTCACCGCGAACCGCGTCATGGGCGGCGGCTCCGTGGACACGGTCCAGGCCGCGCTCCCCGCCGTCGTCACCTGCGAGAAGGGCCTGAACACCCCTCGCTTCGCCAGCCTGCCCGGGATCATGAAGGCCAAGCGCGCCAAGATCGCGGTCTGGGGCGTGGCCGACCTCGGCCTCGACGCTTCACAGGTCGGTTCGGCGGGCGCCCTCGTCGAGACCGGCACCTACACCCAGCCCCCCGCTCGTCCCGAGGGCCGCATCATCGATGGCGGCAGCCCCGAGGAGAAGGTCGCGACCCTGGTCCGCCTGCTCCGCGACGAAGCCAAGGTCATCTAGGAGATCACGAACATGTCTGGAATTCTCGTTCTCTGCGAGCACAGCGGTGGCTCCATCAAGAAGACGGCCTTTGAGCTCCTCGGCAAGGCCGGCGAGCTGGGCGACCCCGTCAGCGCGGTGGTCATCGGCGATGCGGACACCTCGTCCCTGGGTGCCTACGGCGCCGCGACCGTCTACCACGCGCCGGGCGACGTCTTCGGCAACTACAGCACCGGCGCCTACGCCAAGGCTCTCGCCGCCGCCATCGACGCCTCCGGCGCCTCCGTGGTCCTCGGCGCCGCCTCCGCGATCGGCAAGGACCTCTTCCCCCGCGTCGCCGCTCGCATCGGCGCCGGCCTGGTCTCCGAGGTCACCGAGCTCGACAACAACGGCGGCACCATCACCGGTCGGCGCCCCGTGTACGCGGGCAAGGCCTTCGTCAGCGCCACGGTGAAGAGCGCAGTCGCTCTCTTCACGGTCCGTCCGAACAGCTTCCCGGCGCCCACGGCCGGCGGCGGTTCGGCGAGCGTCGTGACCCTCGACACGGGCGTCAGCGCTGCGGATGTCCAGGCCACGGTCGTTGCCTCCGAGCAGGGTGCCAGCAAGGTCGCTGACCTGACCGAGGCCGAGCGGATCGTCTCGGGTGGCCGCTCACTCAAGAGCGCCGAGAGCTTCGACGCGGTGATTCGGCCCCTGGCCGCCAGCATCGGAGCGACCCCTGGGGCCAGCCGTGCCGCGGTGGACTCCGGCTACGCCCCGCACAGCGCCCAGGTCGGCCAGACCGGCAAGGTCGTGAACCCGCAGCTGTACATCGCGTGCGGAATCAGCGGTGCGATCCAGCACCTGGCGGGCATGCGGACTTCGAAGGTGATCGTCGCGATCAACAAGGACGCCGACGCCCCGATCTTCAAGCACAGCACCTACGGCATCGTCGATGACCTCTTCGCTGTGTGCCCGATCCTGCAGAAGGCGTTCGAAGAGGCCTAGGGACCCCGTGCTTCGTAGAAGCGCGGGGCTCCCAGCGGGATAGACAGGGCGCATCGTCGAGAAGGGCCGAGAAAGCTATACTCCACCCTTCTTTTTCCTTGGGCCGCAGCCTTGGCACGCACTGGCCGAACACCCTCGTCGGAGCGCTCGGCCACCGATCGGTGGCTCGAGCAGGCCGCGTTGCGCCTGGCCGAGAGGCAGGACTGGCGAGGCACGATTCGACTCGTCGAGCGCTGGAGCAGCGGCGGCGAGCCGAGCGCCAAGGCCCGCGTGGCTCAGGCACGCGCGTTCCTGGCCTTGCGGCTCATGGATCGAGCGTGGGTGCGGCTGAAGGAGGTCGCGGACAGCAGCCCCGAGGACCTCGACGCGGTCGCGCTCACCGCGGAGATGTTCATCGAGCGTGGGTGGCCGGTCCGCGCCCGCAAGCTGGTCGCTCGCTGCCTCGAGAAGCGGTCCGAAGACGCGAGGCTGCTGAGCCTCAAGGCCGCCGCCCACGAGCCCCCGCGCTCCGCCGGTTCGGACGCCCGCAAGGTCGAGAAGACCGGCACACCCGATCAACAGCTGGCCCTGGCCGAGCGCTTCCTCGCGCTGGGGAGCTTCCTGCGGGCCAAGTCGATCCTCGAGCGGCTCAAGCGGCAACCGGGGGAGTGGACTCCGCGCGTCGAGGACCTGTTGTGGGGCATGGGGGCCGAGTTCGCCAAGGAGGACGGCGACCCCGCCGAGCTGGCCCGAGTGCTCTGCCCGGAGCTCGTCGCCGTCGGGGACGACACCTCGGGATCCGGCGAGTTCTACGGATCGAGCGAGGTGACCTCGGCCGGAGAGAGCCAGGAGCAGGGCAAGGGCCAGGACTTCCCGGCGCTCTTCCGACGCGTGACCTCGCTCGAGGAGGGCAACACGACCGAGGAGGTGACGCTGATCTCTCGGCTGGCCTCGACCGAGGAGCTGTTGGCGCGGGACCCGACCGACGACACGGACGGTGACTTCTCGCCGAGCTCCCGCGCCGCAGACACCCAGATCCGCATGGTCATCCGCAAGGACGGCCACGACGAGGACGGCCCCGGGCATGTCCTGCGCGAGGACGAGGACTACCGCCTCCGCGAGACCCTCAACCTCAAGGACTACCTGGCCTCGGTCGGTATGGAGGGCCCGGACCTCGACGGGGATCTCTCCGGCGAGGTCGACCTCGAGGAAGAGGACGAGGACCTGGTCATCGTCACGCGCCGCGAGGTCGGTCCGGAGGACCCCACCGCCGCGGAGCCCGATACCGCCGAGCTGAACCGGCCCATCGAGGTGATCGAGCAGCCCATCGGCTTGATGCAGCCGATCGAGAAGCCGGTTCGTCCGGTCCAGGACTTCGACCCGGTCACCGTCGGCGAGCCCGCGCCGCCGATCCGCCCGCGCGAACAGCCGGAGATGCCGCCGGACCCCGAGTCCGAGGAGCTCGTGCCAATCGGTGGGTACAACCGAGGGCCGCGGGTGGTGGCCGGTCTCATCGCCTTGGTTGTCCTGGGCGGCCTCTTCCTGAAGGTAGGCGTCACGATCGCCGACCGCTTCGCTGCGCGTGGCGTCGTGGCCGAGGCCCTCGAGACCATCGGCGCCGGGGACTTCGAGCAGCTGCAGACCACCGAGGCGGCGCTCTCGGCTTCCTTGTCCACAGGGGTGGAGCCGCAGGGTGCCTACCACGCCGCCAACGCCCTGATCGAGCTGGTGTTGTGGGCCGAGCACACCGGCGACTCGGATCGGCTCGCCGAGGCCCAGAGCTCGCTCGCTCGCGCCTCCGAGTTCGGCGCCCCCCAGGACGCCCTGGCCCTGGCCGTGGCCTATGCGGCCTTCCACCAGGGCGACCTCGAGCTGGCGGCGGCGAGCCTTGCGCCGCTGGATCCTGCGCCCGAGGTCATGCGCCTGCAGGCCCTGTTGGCGCTGGAGCGTGGCGAGACCATCAAGGCGCGGGCCGCCGCCATCCAGGCGGTGGACCTGCACCCGGAGGGCCCGCGCTACCACCTGCTCTTGAGCGAGATCTGTCATGCCCAGGGCGACTCCGCCTGCGCCAAGGGCGAGGTCGATGCCGCGCTCGAGGCCTCGGCAGGCCATCCCTCGGCCCAGCTTCACGCGCTGATGATCCAGAGCACGGAGCACTCGCCGAAGGCCCAGCTTCGCGGGCTGGACGGATTCCTCAGCGCCGGCGAGCTCAGTCCGCGTGTCGCCGGCAACGCCCACGCCCGCAAGGCCGAGCTCCACACCCGCCTCGGCCAGTCGGAGCAGGCCGGAGCGGCCCTGGACGCCGCCGTGTCCATCGACCCGGGCAACCCCGACGTGCTCTACGCCCTGGCCGCTCGGCGGGTCCGCGAGAACCGGATGCTCGACGCGCTCAGCCTGCTCGACCAGGCGACCGAGGCCCGCCCCTCGCAGCTGCGCTTCCAGGCCGCGCGCATTCGTGTCTTGACGGAGCTCGACCGCACCGAGGCCGCCCACGCAGCCCTCGACGAGCTGCCCTCGGCCATGGCCGAGCATCCGCGTCGCCCCGTCCTCGACGGGACCGTGGTGCTGATCTCCGACTCGGATGCGGCGGCGGCGCTCGCCATCCTGGAGCCCTACGTCGTGGACCATGGAGACGACGCCGAGGCGCTCTACCTCCTCGGCATGGCCTACGGGCTGCTCGGGAGGCCGCTCGATGCCGAACCGCTCCTCGTTCGCGCGGCCGGGGCGCTGCGGACCAGCGAGGACCCCTTCACGCGCCGCCTCGGGGCGCGGGCCTATGCCGCCGCTGCGGTCTTCGGGGCCAGCGAACGTCGCGAGGAGTACGCCACGACGGCCGAGGGCGTCGGCGAGTCCGACCCGATGGTCTTTGTCTTCCTCGGCGACTACAACGCGCGTCCGGAGTCCGAGATCGATCCCGGGCCTTTCTACGACCGGGCCGCAGAGCTGGGATCGGACCACGCGCTCGCGCTCTACATGCACGGACAGCACTACATGGACGCCCGGGACAACCTGGCCACCACCCGTCCGAGCTGGAGCGCGTACCTCGACCTCGAGCCGACGGGGGCGCGCAGCAAGCGGGTTCGCGATCGCCTCGGCCGCCGCTGAAGCGGGTTTGCTTGCGAGCCGCCCGGACGCACATGTACGGTGAGGCCGCAGGGGCACTCAGGGAGATCCGATGACGCTGACCCGCCTGGCCCTCGCGGCCTCGGCTCTGACGGCGCTGACGGCCTGCATCGGGCCCGGCCGCCAGGTCTGCGACACCGCCACGCAGATCGGCTGCGGCGAGGGCGACGCCGACACCGACGTGGACGCGGACACGGACGCCGACGCCGACGACATCTTCGACCCGTGGCTGTTCACCATCGAGATGCACACGGGCTACGACGGCACGGACCTGAGCCCCTACGGCATCGAGGGCACCCAGGTCGAGCCCTACGCCATCTTCCGTTTCTACGAAGAGGACTACCGCCACAACCAGATCGACGCCTACGTCTGCGAGTGGACCGGCTCCATCGTCCAGGAAGGCCACTCCGACATGGGCGTCGGCGGGCTCTGGACCGGCTTCGACGCGCGCTTCGAGCACAACGCCACCGCCACCCGCAACAGCTGTGACAGCTGGGACCCCAACAAGTGGGCGGACGGCGCCCCCACCGAGGCGGTCGAGGCCATGCCCTTCGCCTTCGGCTGGGCCCCGCTCTCCGTCGGCATGGCCAGCGAGCTGCGGGATGCCTACACCGCCGCGGGCTTGAACTGGAACGACGTCGAGCCCTACATCTTCGGTGTGTACTGGGAGGTCGAGGACCGCTTCCAGGGGACCATGGTCAACGAGATGGGCTACGGCTTCGCCACCCAGCTCGACAGCGACGGCAACCTCTTGCCCGGCGAGGACGGGGAGTACCAGCAGCACGGCGTCTCGTCGTCCTTCGAGGCGCCTTACCCGGCCTACATCGAGACCTTCTACTACTACGGCTACGAGGTGAACAGCGTGCTGAAGCGTTAGGCTTCGGACGTGGTGCGCCGCGACGATCAAGGTCCCCAGCTCCCGTTGCCCTTGGTGTGGGTGGGGACCCTGTCACGCTGCGCTTCTCCAGCGGGTGCAAGTCCCGCCCCGGTAGGCGTCGGAGCGCCGGG
>Ga0114933_10006002_pt1 | contig 10894 bp, 9 predicted proteins | sample 4SBtaG_FD_89691 | JGI IMG/M metagenome (GOLD analysis project Ga0114933, IMG submission 89691) | Deep subsurface microbial communities from Kolumbo volcano to uncover new lineages of life (NeLLi) - 4SBTROV12_W25 metaG | ecosystem: Environmental > Aquatic > Marine > Volcanic | place: Kolumbo... | reverse complement strand
GTCGCACAGCTCCTCACGGGAAAGCACCCCAAAGCGTGGCTGGGACGGGCGGTGAGCGGAACGCTCGACGTGGACCGGTGCGACTACCTGCTCCGAGACAGCCACATGACCGGCGTCCGGTACGGCGTCTATGACCTGGATTGGCTCCTGAGAGCGCTCAGCTTCGCCGAGACGAAGGATGGCTGGGTACTCGCGATCGAGGGTCGAAAGGGGCTCCCGCCGATCGAGAGCTTCTTTCTCGCCCGCCAGTTCATGTACCAGCAGGTCTATCACCACAAAGCCACGCGGGCGGCTGAGTGCCTGATCCACGGCATGTTCCAGCGCCTCGCCGAGCTCATTCGAGAGGGGCGTCCGCCCGAGAACACGCCCAAGGTCGTGCGGCGCGCCGTGCTTGGTGAAACCCTGACGCTGAGCTCGTATCTCGACCTCGACGATCCGATCTTGATGAGCTGCTTTGCCCTCTGGGAGCGCGGAGCCGACACGCAACTCGCGCACTTCGCCTCGTGTCTGCGCCATCGAAAGTTGCCGAAAACCCTTCCGCTCCCGGATGAGCCCGCGGACGCGCCCCAGCGTTGGCGCGAGGCCAAAGAGCGTGCGGACGCGATCGCCGTAGAGGCCGGCTACCGAGCCGACCTTCAGGTCCGCCTCGATATCCCCACCGACACCCCCTACCAGGAGCCCGTCGAGGAGTCGTCGGACGGGCTCTGGGTCATCCTGAACCACCACCCGCTCGGACGGCTGGGGGACACTTCGTTCCTATTGCGGCAGCTGCGCAACCAGACGATCGTTCGCCCCCGCCTCGTGTTTCCTGGCACGATTCGAGGGCAGGTCGAGCAGGCCGTGGCGGAGGTGTTTGAGCAATCATGAGCGACCGGATCACTCGTACGATGGCCTCGGTGGCGTTGGCCATCTCGCTGGTCGCGCTCGTGCTGGGTGGCTACGCGGTCTACGCGCAGCAGCGTGCCGAGGAGAACCTGCGGGAGGTCGGCCGGGAGCTGCAGCGAGCTCTCTCACCCACCGTGCTGCCCATGCGGGGGCCTCCGGTGGGCTTGGATCTCGACGACACTTGATGCGCGCGCCAAAAAAGGCGAAAGAGGACGCTTCGACGACTGCGCTGTGCACGGCGCCCTAGAAAATGTGCAATTTAGATGCTTGGGCGCCGAGTGAGGGGGGGAGCTTAGATGAGCAAGGTCCTCGTAGTCGATGATCAGCGCAACATGCGCACCACCACCAGCATGATGCTGCGCAGCGCCGGCTATGACGTCGACGAGGCTGCCAGTGGTGAGGAGGCGTGCGAGAAGAGCACGCAGGATACGTATGACCTCGTGCTGACCGACCTGAAGATGGGCGGACAGGATGGGATCGACGTGCTGCGCTACGTGCGGGAGCACTCGCCCCTGACCGAGGTGATCGTGATGACCGCGTACGGCACCATCGAGAGCGCCGTCGAGGCGATGCGAATTGGCGCGTACGACTACATCCAGAAGCCGTTCGCCGAAGAAGAGCTCTTGGTGAAGGTGCAGCGGGCCAGTGAGAAGCGAAAGCTCACCGGCGAAGTGAGCGTGATGGCGGCCGAGTTCCGCGAGCGCTACCGGTTCGAGAACATCATCGGTCGCTCAGCGGCCATCCGAGAGATGCTGGGGCGCATCGTTCGCATCGCGCCAACCGACACCACGGTTCTCATCACCGGGGAGAGCGGGACGGGCAAGGAGCTCGTTGCACGGGCCGTACACGCCAACTCATCTCGAGCGGACAAGCCGTTCGTCAGCGTGAACTGCGCGGCGATCAGCGAGACGCTCCTAGAGAGCGAGCTTTTTGGCCACGTGCGCGGGGCCTTCACGGGCGCGGTCGGCGCTCGAAAGGGGCTTCTCGAGGAGGCCGACGGCGGCACGTTCTTCTTCGATGAGATCGCCGAGACCCCCATCAGCTTCCAGGCGAAGCTCCTGAGAGCGATTCAGCAGGGAGAAATCCGCCGCCTCGGGGACAACCAGCCGATCCACGTGGACGTGCGGGTCATCGCAGCCACGAACCAGGACCTGAAGGAAGCCATTGCGGACAAGCGCTTCCGCCAGGATCTCTTCTACCGACTCGCCGTGGCTCGCTTCGTTCTGCCCCCGCTCCGCGACCGCAAGGAAGACATCCCGCAGCTCGTCGAGCACTTCCTGCAGAAGTTCCGCAAGAAGATGCGGCGGCAGGTCGAGCTCGGAGACGGGGTCATGGACTACCTCGTCCGCTACGACTACCCCGGCAACATCCGCGAGCTGGAGAACATGGTCGAGCAGGGCGTGGCTCTGGCGGTCAACGGGATCGTGCAGCTCGACGACATCATCCCGCCCGAGGCCCGGGAGGCTTCTGCCGCCGCGTCGCCCAAGGCGAACGAGACGCTCGCCGACGTCGTCGACCGCGCCGAACGCGATGCCATCGAAGCGGTCCTGCTCGACGTGCAGGGCAACAAGGAGCGGGCCGCCGAGATCCTCGGTCTCAGCGCCACCACGCTCTGGCGCAAGATGAAGCGCCTCGCCGTCAGCTGAGCTCGCCGAGCGCGCTTGACGTTTCAGATCTGGGTTTCACGTTTGCAGTCTCGCCCGAGTCTTCCGCTGCACATCCCCAGTTTGGGGACGGATCGACCTTGTTACGCTGGGGCACGAGAGTTGCAGCTGTTTGTCATCGGATGGCGCACCGACTTCTCATCGTCGACGACGAGCTGAACCACCGAAAGGCGCTGGCGATCAGCCTGCGCCTCGAGGGCTATGACGTTCTCGAGGCGGAGGACGGCATCGCGGCGCTCGAGCTGCTGACAGAGGACGAGGTCGATCTCGCGATCGTCGACCTGATGATGCCGGGCATCAACGGCCTCGACCTCTGCCGACGCATGCGCTTCCGCCACCCGTCCGTGGGCATCGTACTCACGAGCGCGTACCACCTCTCGGAGCGCCAGCTTCAGAGGGCGGAGATCTCAGTGCTCGGCTTCCTGCCGAAGCCCTTCGAGATGGATGAACTCTTCGCGTACCTGCGAGAGAAGCTCCCCGCGGACGTCGCGGCCGCCGAAGCGGCTGGCTGAACGTCACCGCTCACGCTGGACTGCCAGCGCCCGCATCTTCTTGTGCAGGTTCGTCCGCTCCACGCCGAGGATCGACGACGCTTTGGACACGTTGCCTTCGCACTCTTCGAGCGTAGCCTCGATGTAGCGCCGCTCCGCGCGATCGCGGTACTCGCGAAGCGTCAACCGCCGGCCGTCCTCGAACGCGCCGTCGGGCAGACCCAGGGCAGAAGAGATCTCGGCTGAGACCCGAGGTGATCCGACCTGCGGTGGCAGGTCGTCGACGGTGATCCGGTCGCCGCTGAGGATCGCCATGCGCTCCACGACGTTCTTCAGCTCACGCACGTTGCCCGGCCAGGGCATGCCGCGCAGGCGGTCCCAGACCGGAGGGTCGACCGGCTTCACCCGCATCCCGTTTTCCTCCGAGAAGGCCTCGAGGAAGGAGAGGGCGAGCGCCGGGATGTCGCTTCGACGCTCGTGCAACGAAGGGCTGCGCAGCGGCACCACCGCCAAGCGAAAGAAGAGGTCTTCCCGAAATTCCCCGTCGGCGATGGCGCGTTCGAGATTCTTGTTGGTCGCCGCGATGACGCGAACGTCGACCGCGATCGACTTCTCGCTCCCAACCCGGGTGATCTCGCCGTTCTGCAGCGCTCGGAGGACCTTTGCCTGGGCACTGGCGCTCATGTCCCCGATCTCATCGAGGAAGAGCGTTCCCTGGTCGGCGAGTTCGAACATGCCCTTGCGGCGTGTCTCTGCGCCCGTGAAAGCGCCGCGCTCGTAGCCAAAGAGTTCCGACTCGATCAGCGTCGCCGGGATGGCAGCGCAGTTCACCTTCACGAACGCGCCAGACGCACGCGGGCTGAGCCGATGAAGAGCGCGAGCGATGAGCTCCTTGCCCGTTCCGCTCTCACCGGTGACCAGCACACGCCCGGTGGTCGGCGCGACCTTCTCGATGGCACCGTAGAGCTGCTTCATGATCGGGCTGTTTCCGATCATCTCGTAGCGCTTCTCGAGGCCCGCCTGAAGGCGCGAGACTTCACGCTCGAGGCGCCCTGTCTTCAAGGCGTTGTGCACCCGGACCAGCACACGGTCCCGGTCGAGCGGCTTCTCGAAGAAGTCTGTGGCGCCCGTTTGAACCGCGAGCACCGCCTCCCCGACGCTCGCGTGGCCGGAGATCATCAACACCGGGAGCTTGGGGTGGGACTCGCGGAGGCGGCCGAGCGCCTCGAGCCCGCTCATGCCGGGCAGACGCACGTCCAGAATGAGGAGCTCGATACCTCCACGGGCGACCCGCTCGAGGCCGTCTTCTGCGGTACCAGCCTCATCGACCTCGTACCCCTCACCCTCGAGGACCATCCGAAGTGTGCGTCGGATGTTCTTCTCATCGTCGACGACGAGGATGCTGCCAACCATGCCGATTTCTACTCGATCGCGGAGTGGACCGCACGGACCGCGTCATCAACCCGGGCGGCGTCCACGAGCGCTGTCCAGCGCAGTGGCGCGGTCGCGATCCCATGCGGAGTGATCGACGCGGCGCTCAGGGCGCCCATCGCGCGGGACATCAACCCGGGACGACCGCCGAGCTCACGCGCCACCACCGCCACGGAACCCAGGTCCGCTTCAATCGTGTGTCCTTGCCGCTCGAGGGCCTCCCGGGCCGCTGTCCAATCGGGAGCCGAGCGCTGGATGACCAGCTCCGCTGACGCCGCCCCGACGTTGGACTGCCGCACGCTCAGCCCGAGCTCGGCGACCAGCGAGAGCGCGTCTGGGAGCGCCTCGGGCTGCAGGGGGATCCGGGCGAGGTCTTTTCGACCGACGACCGCGGGCGCGTTCGCGTCGTTTGCGTGTTCGTGGATCACCGTCTGTTTGGTGTCCGAGAAGGTCGACCGGGCGTGGATGGCGATCCGCGATCGCTTGGCGAACTCCACCGCCGTCGAGTTCAGCACCTTGGCCCCCGCTTCCGCCATCTCTTGCATCTGGTCGTAGTTGAGCTCTGGAAGGTGCTTGGCGTCAGGCACGACGCGCGGATCCGCGGAGTAGATACCGTCCACGTCGCTGTAGATCTCGGCGCGCTCCGCGCTCAGCGCGGCGGCCAGCGCGATCGCCGTCGTGTCGCTCCCGCCTCGGCCCAGCGTGGTGATCTCGCGGCGGTAGCTCATGCCCTGATAGCCGGCGACGATCACCACCCGGCCGCGGGCGAGTTCGTCCTCGAGTCGCCAGGGCCGGACCTCGATGATGCGAGCGTCGAAGTGGCGGTCGTTCGTCATGATCCCGCTCTGGGAACCCGTGAACGAGATTGCATCGCAGCCATGCTTCTGGATGGCCATCGAGAGCAGCGCCATGGACACGCGCTCTCCGGTCGAGAGCAGCATGTCGAGCTCTCGCCGAGGCGGCTCAGCGTCCACCTGATGCGCGAGGGAGAGCAGTCGGTCGGTCGTGCCGCCCATGGCCGAAATCACCACCACGACGTCGACCCCGGTGCGCTTGGTCGCAACGACCTTGTCGGCGACGCGCTCGAGCTTCGGTACGTCGGCGACAGAGCTGCCGCCGAACTTCTGAACGATCACAGGCATCTCGTGCCCTAGCAGCTCCTTTCAGGCTCTGGAAGCGCATCCGCTATGGTGCGACCGTGAGCACCGGCGAAGAGGACCCATGGAGCGCACGCTTCGTCCAATACTTCCGCGCGCAGGTACCGACGAGCTCGGACCGCGAGCTTGCGGACACCCTCGAACCGGAAGTTCAGACCGTGCTCGCCTCGATCGTGGAGGCGGTCGGCGTCGACTGCGTGGCCGATCCGCAGAGCCCGGCGCTCCGCGAGTCGTTGACGCTGGCCAGTCTTCTCGGTCGGCGCGCGGCGCTCCTCGACGCGACGCCGATGGCCGCGTTGACCCTCGCTCCCGCGATCGTGCACTCGCTCGAGGGTGAGCTGGACCTGACCCCACTGCTCGAGCCGCTCCGCGTTGCCTCCGTGGATGGGTATGTGCGCGGCAAGGACGAGCGCGCAGACCTCGTGTCGGAACAACGGGCAGGGCAGGCCATCGCGGCTGTCCGGCTCGTGCCCCGATGTTTCGCAGTCTTTTTTCGAGGCGTGCAGTCCGCGGAGCAGATCGAGCGTGTGGTCGGTGATCTCGGTCGGGCGCTTCTCGACGGGGATGCGCGGGCGTGCATCGTCGACGCCTCCGGGCTCTGTGAGCCGGACCGAGAGCGCGCCGGCCAGCTCTTCGCCGTTCACGCGACCTGCGTGATGCTCGGTGTGCGCTGCGTCTTCACGGGGGTGCCCATCGGGTACCTGGACGCGGCGAAGGAGCGGGGCATCGAGCTGGAGGACGTGCGGTTCGCGGACGATCTGCCGGCCGCGCTCGATGACGCGCTCGAGGCGTGCGGCCTTCAGGTGCGGCCGCCGAGCCCGATCGGTCAAGCGTTCAAGCGACTGCTCGGCGCCTGAATCAGTAGGCTTCGGCCGAGTCTGCCGCGGCCGGGACGCGGTCGCTGGCCCGTTCACGCTGAGCGATGATCGCCAGCTGCCGATTCGCTCGGGCGGCCACGGCGGGGCGGGTCCGCGCTCGCTCCAGCCATCGCCGAGCGTCTGCCAGCCGACCCATGCGCTCGTAGCAGGACGCGGCCTCGATCATGGCCTCTGGCACCCCGGAGTAGCTCGGATGTTGCCGAAGCAGCCGCTCGTACGAGCGCACGGCCGCCGGGCAGTTCCGCGCAGAGCGCTCGCTCCGCGCGAGGTGGTGCAGCGCCGACGGAATCAATCGCCGCGTGTCGCCGCCCGGGCGTTGAATGACCGACTCGAAGTCGTCGGCGGCGCCGCGGTAGTTGCGCTCGCGGTATCGGCGCAGGCCACGCTCATACCGATTTACGTCCCCGCTCCCCTCCTGCGGCGTGGGTGAGGCGGCTGGCGCGGCCGTCGGGGGCAGCGCAGCGCTCTCCTGCTCGTAGGCCATCGCTGGGCGCGTGGCGGCCCGGGTAGGCCGACGCGGGGCCGTACTCGCGCTCGCCATTCCGCTGGATTCGCCGGGCTCGAGGTCCTGCTGCAGAACCGCGATCCTCGGGTCGGGGAGGGCGTCATCGATCACGTTCGGAGAGGGCTCGGGCGGCGCCGGAGGGTTGGAGGCGCTGGTGTCGACCGCTGGGGTCTCGACCTGTGCCACGAGCGGCTCATCAGGGGCCGGTGTCTCCTCGACGGTCGTCGCCACCACAACCGGCTGAGGCTCGTGCCTCGGGCGAGGGGTAGGGCGCGGGGGCGGATCTTCGCGGGGAAGGATGCGTCCTGTGCGTGGGTTGGCCTCGAGGTCGAGCGGCTGAGCGGGCTCTAGGGACGCTGATGGGCCCACCTCGTCACCGGGCGCAGGGTCCACGATCGCGTGGCTGTCAGCCGGGTCACCCTGCCGCAGCGTCGGCAGGTACCACATGCCCATGCCGACGATGAGCAGGAGCGACATCGCCATCGCCAGCTGAGGCCGCATCGCGAAGCTGCCAATCCATCGCAGCACCCCGGCCCACGCGCCATCCTCTTCGTCTCGCTCAGCGCGAGGGGGCGTGGCGCGCTCCTCTGGCAGTGCGGGCTCGGTCGCAGGGCCCCGGTGAGCGGCCGTCTCGCGAGCGACCGCCATCACGGAGTCCAGCACGGAGACGGGCGGCTCGACCATGTCCAGCAGCGACCCGAAGTCCTTGCCCATCGAGATTCTCGCGTAGGCGTCGGCGCACTCGTCGCACCCATCGAGGTGCGCGCGCGTCGTCTCGGCGTCGCTGGCGGGGAGCTCTCCGTAGAGCAGCTCCACCATCCGATCTGTGCATGCCTCGCAGTCCATGACTCAGTTCACTTCAGCTCCTGAACGTACTCTGCGTAGTCCGCGAGTGCTCGCTGCAGGCGTTCGAGCGCATACCGCATCCGACTCTTCACGGTGTTTTCTGGGATCCCGATGACCTCTGCGATCTCTTTGAACCGCATGCCCTGGACCTGTCGCATCAAGAAGACGTCCTTTTGCTCCTCGGGCAACTCCTCCACGGCGTCCGCGATCCGCTGGCGCAGGTCCTCGGCCACGGCAGCCCGATCGGGCTCCGCGCCGTGAGCGGCCGTTCGGTCGAGCAGGGTCGGGCCGTCCTCCGAAGAGGCTCGACCCGGCGCATCCAGGGATTTGTGTCGTCGAAAGACCATTTTTCGGCTGTGGTCGATGCACAGGTTTCTCGCGATTGTGTAGATCCAGGTCGAGAGCTTCGAGTTGCCTTTGAAGTCTCTGGAGCGCTGCACGACCTTTAAAAAGACGTCCTGCAGGAGCTCGTCAGCCCGCTCGCGTCGGCGGACCGAGCGGAGGATGAAATTGTAGAGAGGACGCTCGTATCGACGCACGAGAGTGGCGAACGCTTCGGCGTCTCCGTCGTTGAATCTCCGCAGCAGCTCCTCGTCCGAAGGGTCCTTCGTCACCGGCTGACCTCCATGAATGAGCCGAACCGGTGCGTTCCCTCGTCTAGACGTGCGGAGGCATCGATCGATCTATGGCCCACCAGAGGCATCGAGCGGACGCGGATTCTACCCCCCTTGGACCCGTTGACCCTCAAAATCCGCCTTGCTATATGCCCTTGAGATTTCGGGGGGATTACCGTCTCATGCCGTCTAGTAGGTACCCTTTCTTTGCTCACGCCTGGGAGAGCCGATGCGCAGGATGATCGCGTTGTCGACGTTCGCTCTGATTTCCACCGTCCTCATCGCTGGTCTGGCCATCGCCCAAGAGGGGGATCCGGAGCCGGCGGAGACGGGAGAAACCGCGAGTGCGGCCGATTCCTCAGACTCGGAATTTGGTTCTGACGACGAGTTTGCCGCCCCTGACGAGGGGGCAGATGGCGACACGACCAGTTCGGCGAGCGCCTCAGCGGCGGGCGGCGACAGCGGGATGGACGCAGGTACCTATGCGGTACGGCTGCGAGATCTCGAACAGCGCATCAACGAGCTGAAGGAGCAGATCTTCCGCTCCAAGGCCCGGCTCTCACTTCTGGCGGAGACGGTCCTGCAGGGCGTCGTCGCTGGCGCGCAGGCGGTGATCATCCATGAGAACCGGATGAGCTCGTCCTACCGTTTGGTGAAGGCTGTGTACGCGTTGGACGGCGCGCGCATCTTCAGCAAGGCCGATGAAGAGGGCTCGCTGGGCGAGCGTCGCGAGACCGACATTTACGATGGCAGCATCGTTCCGGGCGAGCACACGCTCACGGTCAACCTCGAGTACCGGGGCCACGGCTACGGAATCTTCTCGTACCTCAAGGGCTACCGTTTCCGGGTCCGCTCGAACTACTCGTTCAGCGCTCCCGAGGGCAAGGCGATCACGATTCGTGTCGTGGGCTTCGAGAAGGGCGGACCCACCGCCCCCCTCGAGGAACGACCCTCCATTCGGTACATCGAGCGCCTGGAGTCCACTCGGCGGAGCGGAAGCGACGATTCCGGTGATTCCGGTGATTCCGGGGAGTCGGGAGAAGAGTGATGCGCCGGCGGCTACGCCGCGCGATGTGCCTCCTCTCCCTCGGCGTCGCCTTTGTCGGGCCGGCTCAGAGAGCGTGCGCGCAGAGCGTCGAGGACATCACCCGAGAGGTGGTGGACATCGAGGGTGACGCGTCGCGGCTGCTCGAGCAGCCGCTGCGGCGGAGCCAGCGTCGCTCGTCTACGTATGTGGAGGAGCGACTCACCGACGGTGAGCTCTTCTACCGACTTCAGGACTACGTCCGCGCCTCGATCATCTTCACCGACATCGTCGAGAACTTCCCGAGCCACCGGGCGTACCCGGATGCGCTCTACTATCTCGGCGAGTCCCTCTACCGGGCCGGCGACTACCTCGGCGCGCGCACTCGTTTCCGGGAGCTGATTTCCCACGCCGGTGACACCCGCTACCGCGACCACCTGCAGCGTGCCCTCGGCCGGCTGATCGAGGTCGCCATTCACACGCGTGATTTTGACGGGGTCGAGGAGTACTTCGCAGCGCTCAGCCGGATTCCCCCGAGCGAGATCGAGGCGACAACCAACTACTACCGCGCCAAGTACCTCTACAACCGCGCCGTCCCCACCGAAGAGGTCCTGCGCGGCGAGAGCGGACAGGTGGACCTCGCGACGCTGGAGCAGGCGCGCCAGGCGTTCGAGGCGGTTCAGGCTGGCAGCCCCTACTACCCTCAGGCGCGGTACTTCATCGGCGTCATCCACACGCTTCGAGAGCAGTATCCGCAGGCCATCGAGGCGTTCCGACGCGTCCTGCGCTCCCCGGCGGACACCGAGGAGCAGCGACAGGTACTGGAGCTGACCCAGCTGGCGCTCGGCCGACTCTACTATGAGACGGACCAGCTCGATCAGGCGGTGGAGGCCTATCAGGCGGTGCCCCGCACCTCGACCAACTTCCACGTCGCCCTTTACGAGATCGCCTGGGTCTACATTCACATGGGCGACAGCGTGCGCGCCGAGCGGGCGCTCGAAGTGCTCTCGGTGGCTGCGCCGGACAGTCGTTTCATCCCCGACGGCAAGATTCTCCGCGCGAACCTTCTGCTCCGAAACGGCCGACTCGACGACGCGAACCAGCTCTTCCGGGAGGTCGCCCGCGAGTTCGGGCCGGTGCGCCGTGAGCTCGACGAGATGCTGACCTCGCACGACGACCCACGCGCTTACTTTCGGCAGCTCGTTCGCGAGAACATGGAGAGCTTCGACGCGACGAGCTTCCTCCCCCCGCTCGCGCAGCGTTGGGCCTCCCTCGAAGGAGACATGGACCGGGCACTCGGCGTGCTCGCTGACCTCTCGCAGGCGCGGCGCCTCGTTCGAGAGACGTCCGAGCTCGTCGAACGGCTCGAGGCGGCGCTTTCGCAGCCGAACCGCGTTGC
>Ga0114933_10005998_pt1 | contig 10899 bp, 5 predicted proteins | sample 4SBtaG_FD_89691 | JGI IMG/M metagenome (GOLD analysis project Ga0114933, IMG submission 89691) | Deep subsurface microbial communities from Kolumbo volcano to uncover new lineages of life (NeLLi) - 4SBTROV12_W25 metaG | ecosystem: Environmental > Aquatic > Marine > Volcanic | place: Kolumbo... | reverse complement strand
TTTTTTTAATTAAAAATAAAAAAAAAAAATTTATTAATTTTTTTTTTATGCTTTTTTTTTTTTTTTTTAAGTTTTTTTTTTGTTTTTTTATGTTTTATTTTTTTTTTTTTCAGTTTTTTTTTTTCAAATGGATTTTTTGTTTGAACAGATTCTAGATGGCTAATTTCTGGAAATTTTTTGAATTGCCATGAAATTTCTTTAAAATTAGTTACGATATTATTTTTTTCCTGAGGTTTTGGATTTGGAAAAGATAAAACAGTTATTTTATTTTTAATTTCTTCATGTTTTTCTTTATCTCTCAAATGATATGGTACAAATCCATATTTGTCATCATCATCATTCAAAATATATTTTTTATATTCTGAATGGTCAATTATTTTGTTTCCAAGTTTTTCATTCGAATAAAAAACCCCTAAATCGTCTCTTGTATCAATTTTAAGATTAGAAGCAATTTTAATAATTTGAGGTCTAAACCATTGATATTCAATTATATCATTTTTATGGTTTTTCAAAACAGAATTGCTATATAATTTGCTAATACCATTATATGTTAATACTTTATAATCACACATTAATATCATGGAATATTTTTTATTTTGTTCAAATAAATCAACACAATTGATTTAACAAAAGAATTGATTGATTGATTGATTTTAAACTATTTAAAGAAAACACAACAATAATGTATTGATGGTGTTTTTTTGGCTTATGTTGTGATAATTTTATGTTGTGATTATTTTATGTTATAATTGTAATGGAAATCATACATCCTGTTACTAAAATATCATATCCCCTATGGTCTCCCCAAGCAAAACAATTATTGAAACAATTCATCATCACACATCAAACTATGGGTGGTTCTAAACCTATGATGGAAATTTTAAAAAATATCAGTTTATTTAGAAATTTTGAAGAGGAATCATTCCTTAATCCTGTTTATGGATTTTTATGGACTAAAACTAATATTATCAAAAATATTTTTAATATATTTCAACATAGTCACTTGTCCAGATTTGTTAGAAACTTGTTTCATCACGTTGATGAATTTAGACCTTCCAAGAAATTCTTTGATTTTTCACCAAAAGATTTAGGAAAATATCTTGGATATATGTTTTATATTCAACCCATAATAGTGAAATTAGAAGGATATATCAAAGAACACAAAAGATTAAAAAAACAAATAAAAAGCATGAAACATACAAAAGATGTAGAAAGATTACAAAAATTAATTATCAAGAGAGATCATCAAACAGATAGAATTGAATCATATAAACAATTTATTCAAAAAACTCATGAACTTAAAAAACCTTTTAAAAATTATATTCATAGATATTGGGATAAATCACAATATAGAAATCCATTGTTTTATCATTCTGTACTAGCAATAATATGGTGGATAGCAAATGATAAAAATGGAATTAAAGAATATTATAATGGTTTGAATGATGCCATTCTTTTTGTTTGGGAACCACCAATTGATATTCCTTATGATTTTGAAGATGATGTATTTGTAGATGAAGATTACGAATATCCAGATAATACAGATTATTATTTGGCATTAACAATGATGTATAGAAAAAATGAAATTCAATTACAAGATTATGAGACAGTTAATTTATCTGGTAGAATTTGTATTCCAAGTGTTGAATACTCAGATTGTGGAGAAACCACATTAAGAAATTTTGTTCAAATTATAAGTTTTACAAAAAACATATTTGACACTGAAATATTACACAATTTAGGAGCCAATCTGGATGTATTATCTTTTTTTAGGGTTTTTAATACTGTAGCATTACAAACATCTGGAACCAAATCTATTACTATTAAAGGAATACATTTTGATGAAATTAATGCAAGAGATGCTTGGGGATTTCTAATTTGTGATTTGCCAAATGTGAATTATCGTGAAAATTGCCAAGACAAAGATTACAAAACAGTTAAATATGAAATGAATAGTGGTTTAAATGATTTGGAAGAATGTAACATGTTAGCAATAATTAAAAATCTGTTCTCAAATATAAATGATTGGAAAGATTTTGACGATATAATCAAAGAATTCAAACTTAATGTTGACTTAGATGATATGGGTTTTGGAATGATAGAAATTAATCGTCATGGAATTCATAAATATACTTGGAGTTTTAGAGAAAGACATTTTGATTTGGAATCTAAAGAAGAAGAAAGAGAGGATAGTGAAGAAAGAGAGGATAGTGAAGGAAGAGAAGATAGTGAAGAGCATTTTAGTTTTCATAAACAATTCTTTCTGAATATTGATAATCCAGATTTTGGTAAATGTGAAAATCCTGTTCAATATTATTATTTCGATTATTCAAATGAACGATTGGTAACAGATTTTTTAGAAGAATATTATAACACTATTCCAAATGATGATTATAAATCGGTGGTTGAACACACATACAAAACATTTAATTATTCAATAATAGAAACCATGTGTATTAATATATTTAGACTGGGTGATAATTTAAACAAATTCAAATATTTTGGCTTTGGTTTTTTGGGGTTTGATAATTCTGGAGAATTCAAATTAGATAATATTATCAGAATAAAAATTAATAATGTTAAATTTAATTTTAAAAATTTAGATAAATTAAAAAATGTGTCCCACCTTGAAATAAGTCAGTATGAAATATTAAATATTTCAAATATAATTAGAAATATAACTCATTTAACATTAAACCCAGCATTTAACACGGATATTCGTTCTATTAAAGGATTAATAAACTTGTCTCATGTGACATTTGGAAGATGGTTCAATCAGTCCATTGATATTTTAGCAAGATTGGTTAATTTGACTCATGTGACATTTGGGTGGAAATTTAATCAACATATCGATGGTTTAGCAAGATTGGTTAATTTGACTCATGTGACATTTGGGTGGAAATTTAATCAACATATCGATGGTTTAGCAAGATTAGTTAATTTAACTCATTTGACATTTGGAGAAGATTTTAATCAACATGTCGGTGGTTTATTAGGATTAGTTAATTTAACTCATTTGACATTTGGAAACGGATTTAATCAATCTATCGATGGTTTAGCAAGATTAGTTAATTTAACTCATTTAACATTTGGAAACAAATTCAATCAACATATTGATGGTTTAGCAAGATTGGTTAATTTAACTCATTTAACTATTTGTGAAAAATATGAAAATTTAGAAATATTCATTTATTTAACTCATGTAACTTTTGGAAAGAATTATAATGAACCTATTGATAATTTACCAATTAATTTAACTCATCTGACTTTGGGAGACGAGTTCAACAAATCTATTGATGGTTTATCAAGATTGGTTAATTTAACTCATTTGATATTTGGAGAAAATTTTAATCGACCTATTGATGGTTTATCAAGATTAGTCAATTTAACTCATTTAACATTTGGGAAATATTTCAATCAACCCATTGATAGTTTATCAAGATTAGTTAATTTAACTCATTTAACTTTTGGAGGCAGATTTGAACAACCTATCGATAATTTATCAGAATTAGTTAATTTAACTCATTTAACTTTTGGAAACAGATTTAATCAACCTATTGATAGTTTAGTAAGATTAGTTAATTTAGCTAATTTAACTTTTGGAAACAGATTTAATCAACCCATTGATAGTTTAGTAAGATTAGTAAATTTAGCTAATTTAACTTTTGGAGACAGATTTGATCAACCTATCGATAGTTTATCAGAATTGATTCATTTAACTAATTTGACATTTGGATTTAATTTTGATCGACCTATTGATAGTTTAAAAGAATTAATTGATTTGACACATTTGACTTTAGGACAATATTTTAATCAACCTATTGACGGTTTATCAGAATTGATTCATTTAACTCATTTGACATTTGGAGACATATTTAATAAGCCTATCGATAGTTTATCAAGATTAGTTGATTTAACTCATTTGACATTTGGAGAAGATTTTAATCAACCTATCGATAGTTTAAAAGAATTAGTTAATTTAACTCATTTGACATTTGGAAACAGATTTGAACAACCCGTTGATAGTTTGACAGGATTAATTCGTTTAACTGATTTATCTTTGAAAAATTTTAATGTATCCACTGATATTTTGGATCATTTAGAAAATTTAAATGTTAGAAGATTGTGCGAACAGTTTTAATTATGTCAAAATTAACCATCAATACATTATTATGTTTATTTTTTTAAATAGTTTTTATGTGGTTTTTTTTTGTGTTACAATTATAATGGAAATCATACATCCCATTACTAAAACAAAATATCCCTTGTGGTCTCCACAAGCAAAACAATTATTAAAACAATTTATTATTGCATATCAAACTGTGGGAGGAGCCAAACCTGTTATGGAAATTTTGAAAAATATCAGTTTATTTAAAAATTCAACAAGAGAAATGTATCTTAATCCTGTTTATGGATTTTTATGGACTAAAACTAACATTATCAAAAATATGTTTTATGTATTTCAACATAGTCACTTGTCTAAACTGGTTAGAAAATTATTTCATCAACAATTTAATGAATTTAGACCTTCCAAGAAATTCTTTCATTTTTCACCAAAAGATTTAGGAAAATATCTTGGATATATGTATTACATTCAACCCACTATATTGAATTTTGAAAGAGAAATCAAAGAACACGAAAAATTAAAAAAACAAATAAAAAGCATGAAACATACAAAAAACAAAAAAAGATTACAAGAATTAACTACCAAGAGAGATCGTCAAACGGATAGAATTGAATCACATAAAAAATTCATTCAAAACACTCAGGATCTCAAAAAACCTTTTAAAAAATCTATTCATAGATATTGGGATAAATCACAATATAGAAATCTATTATTTTTTCATTCTGTATTAGCAATAATATGGTGGATAGCAAATGATAAAAATGGAATTAAAGAATATTATCATGGTTTAAACGAGGTGTTAAGTTTGATTGGGGAACCACCAATTGATATTCCTCCCAATTTTGAAGAAGACGTGTTTATAGATGAAGATTACGAATATCCAGATGTCAGTAACTATTATTTAGTATTGACCATAATATTCAGAGAAATTCTTCCATTGCAAAACTTTGAAACAGCTGTTTTATCTGGTAGAATTTGTGTTCCTAAAACTAATTATCCTGATTGTGGAGAAACATCACTAAGAAATTTTGTTCAAATTATCAGTCACCGAAAAAAAATATTTGATATTGAAATGTTACAACGCTTGGGAGCCAATCCAGATATTGTGTCTTTTTTTAGTGTTTTTAATACTGTAGCATTACAAACATCTGGAACCAAATCTATCACTATTAAAGGAATATATTTTGATAAAATTAATGTAAGAGATGCTTGGGGATTTTTAATATGTGATTTGCCAAATGTGAATTATCGTAAAAATTGTCAGGACAAAGATCACAAAACAGTTGAATTTGAAATAAATAGTGGTTTAAATGATTTGGAAGAATGTAATATGTTAGCAATTATCAAAAATTTGTTTTCAAATATCAATGATTGGGAAGATTTCAATGATATTATCAAACCGCTCAGACTTGACATTAGATTAGATGAAGAGGGGTTGGGAACAATACAAATTTTTGATCAAAAAATACACAAATACACTTGGAGTTTTAGAGAAGGACATTTTGATTTGAAAAGTCACAAAAACCCAGCAGAACATAGAATCAATGTTGAACATTTCAATCCATACCAACGTTTATTTATAAATATCAATAATCCAGATTTGTCCATAAGTCGTGGTCCTCATAACTTTTATCATTTTGACTATTCAAATGAACAATTAGTAACAAATATTTTTAAAGAATATTATTATTCCTTTTTCATTTCAAATGATGATTATGAATCAATGGTTAAACACATATACAAAATGTTCAATCAATCAATTATAAAAACCATAGATATAAATATATTTAAATTAGGCGATAACTTAAGTAAATTAAGATTTTTCAAAATTTTTTTAAAATTTGATGATTCTGGAGAATTTAAATTAAATAATGTTGTGGAGATAGACATCACTGATAATAAATTTCAATTGATAAATTTACGTAAATTGGAAAAATTATTTCATCTAAAAATAACACAGTTTGGTTCAGAAAGAGGAGTGACTATTGAAAATGTTATTAGAAACATAACTCATTTGACATTTAGGAAAAAATTTAATTTACCCATTAATAGTTTAAAAGGATTGGTAAATCTAACTCATCTAACATTTAATAATGATTTTAATCAATCTATTGATAGTTTATCAGAATTATTGAATTTGACTCATATAACTTTTGGAGAAAAATTTGATCAACCAATCGATATTTTAATGGGTATGGTTCATTTGACCCATGTAACTTTTGGAGAAAAATTCAATCAACCTATTGATTGTTTAGAAATATTAAATAACATTACTCATTTGACAATTTGTAAAATATACTATAATTTAGAAAAATTGGTTAATTTAACTCATTTAACACTTGGAACGGAATTTAATCAGCCTATTTATATTTTGCCAATTAATTTAACTCATTTAACATTTGGATGGAATTTTAATAAATCTATTGATGTTTTAAAAAGATCAGTCAATTTGACTCATTTAACGTTTGGAGCTACGTTTAATCAATATACCGATAGTTTAGAAAGATTGGTTAATTTAACTCATTTAACATTTGGATGGAATTTTAATAAAGATGTTTATAGTTTAAAAGAATTGGTCAATTTAACTCATTTGACATTTGAAGGGGAGTTTGATCAATCTGTCGATGATTTACCAGTCGGTTTGACTCATTTAACATTTGGAGTGGAATTTGATCAATCTATTGATAATTTACCAGTTGGTTTAACTCATTTAACATTTGGAGTTGGTTTTAATCGATCTATTGATAGTTTGGCAAGAATGATTCATATAACTCATTTAACATTTGGAACGGAATTTAATAAACCTATTGATAGTTTATCAGGATTGGTTAGTTTAACTCATTTAACATTTAGAATGGAATTTAATCAACCAATTGATAATTTACCAGTTAGTTTAACTCATTTGACACTTGGAAACGGATTTGTTCAATCCATCGAAAGTTTAGCAAGATTGATTAATTTAACTCATTTGACATTTGGATTTTTTTTAGAACAACATATTGATTGTTTATCAGGATTGGTTAATTTGACTCATCTGACATTTGGAACGAAATTTAATCAATCTATCGATAATTTGCCAATTAATTTAACCAATATAAAATTTGGAGGGTATTTTAATCGATCTATAGATAATTTAGAAAAAATGGTTCATTTAACTAATTTAACATTTGGATGTAATTTTAATCAATCTATTGATAGTTTAGAAAAATTGGTTAATTTAACTAATTTAACATTTGGGAGGGATTTTAATCAATCTATAGATAGTTTAACAGAATTGGTCAATTTAACTGATTTAACATTTGGAAGGGATTTTAATCAATCTATAGATAGTTTAACAGGATTGATCAATTTGACTAATTTAACATTTAAAAATTCAAATGTACCTATTGATATTGATATTTTGGACCATTTAGAAAATTTGAACGTTAGAAGATTTTAATATTTTAGTTAAAGTCCAACCAAAATATATTTTTCGAGTAGTTTTCAAAATTTATTTTGTCATTGTAACAAATAATGGAAATCGTATGATCTGTACAAGCAAAAAAATATCAAAAAAAATTTCTTATCACTCATCAAACATAAATGGAAATTGACCTGTTATGAAAACTTTGAAAAATATATTTATTGAAGGATTTAGAAGAAGATTTCTTAATTCATGTACATGAATTTTTATGGACAAAAACTAATATGATTAAAATTGTTTTGATTTATTAAGTATGAACGCTTGTCTGAACATGACACAATTATTTTTACCAACAAGACAATGAATCAAAATAAATTATTCAAAAACACATGCCAACAAATTTAGAAAAATATCTTGAATACATATTTTTTATTCAACCCATAATAACAAGAGTTGAATTATGAACCAAGAACACAAATGTGTTTATAATTGATATTTTGGACCATCAATTAAATTTGAATATAAGAAAAAATGACCAAGATTTAATGATTTTTATTATTTTTTTATATCAGTCAAACCCCCAAGGTTTAAATAAATGTTATGATTCAAAACATAATGAATTATATTAGAAAAATTCTAACATCTAAAGTTTATGATGTGGTAAAAGAAACACAATTTCAACATGGTAAATATTTATCTGATAAATTAAATAATAATATTTATTTAAAAAGAGAAGATTTGCAAGATATTTTTTCATTCAAGATCAGAGGAGCCTATAATAAAATAGCAAATCTTTCTAAAAATGAAACCGAAAATGGTATAATAGCTTGTAGTTCTGGAAATCATGCCCAAGGAGTGGCATATTCTTCTAAAAAACTTGGAATTAAAAGTACAATAGTAATGCCGACTGGAACATCTGAAATTAAAATTAATTCAGCGAAGAATTATGGAAGCAATGTTTTGTTATTCGGAGAAAATTTTGATGAAGCTCATGAAAAAGCATTGGATATTTCAAAAAAAAAAAATATTCCACTAATTCATCCTTTTGATGATCCATTGATTATAGCAGGTCAAGGAACAATTGGTTTGGAGATTTGTAAACAAATACTACCAAATAAATTAGATTATGTATTTTGTTGTATAGGAGGTGGAGGATTAATATCTGGAATATCACTTTACATCAAAACCTTTTTCCCAGAAGTTAAAATAATTGGTGTAGAAGAAGAAAATTCAACTGCTATGTTTCAATCCATAAAAAGTGGTAAAATAATTGAATTGGAAAATTTAGGATTTTTCGCGGATGGTTCAGCTGTTAAAAAAGTTGGCGAAAACACATTAAAAATATGCAGCGAATATTTAGATTCAATTGAAATAGTGTCAATCAATGAAATATGTTCTTCAATTCGTGATGTTTATCATGATACAAGAACTATAATGGAGCCTTCTGGAATATTATCTTTATCTGGTGCTGAAAAATATATTATGGAAAAAGGAATAAAAGATAAAAATATAGCAATTATATGTTCTGGGGCTAACATGGATTTTAATAAATTACGTTACATTTCTGAAAACTCAGATATAAATGAGAAACACATGTTAATTTCAATCAATGATGTTCCAGGGGAATTTTTAAAATTATATGACATGATCTATCCTATGGATATTTGTGAATTTAATTATCGCTATAATAATTCTAAATTTGCGAATATATTTTTTAGTGTCAAGGCTAACAATGGAGATTATCAAAATCTTCTGGAAAAATTCAAAAAAAATAATATTAATTATTATAATTTGGATGATGATTTAATATCCAAACAACATTTCAGATACCAAAATGGTGGTCAAACTTATCAAAAAGAAAGAGTTTTTACTTTTGAATTTCCAGAAAAACCTGGAAGTCTAAAAAAATTTCTTGATAAATTAGATAAAAAAATAAATATAAGTATTTTTCATTATAGAAACAGAGGTGGTAATATATCAAGTGTATTAGTGGGAATAAATAATTATAATTCTTTAAATTTAAAAATCTATCTTGATAAAATAGGTTATAAATATACCGAATATACCAATAATCCTATTTATAATCTGATTTATAAACAATATTAGTCATTAAAATAAAATTTTGTCATTATAATGAACTATGGTGTATATTTCACCATGGTTTAAATTAATATTTGTGTCGAAAAATATATTTATTTAGGCTTCTTGTATGGTCATAAATCAAAACGAAAATTTTAATTCCAAATAAATATGTTCATTCCATCAAATGATATAAAAATATTGTCATTTTTTAGATAATTTTACACCTATCTTAATTTATATTTTGACAAGTATCAAAATTTAAATATCAAAATTTGAATATTTTAATTTGTTAAATTTGATTTGAAATTTTCCCTAAAAATTTATTTGAACTATGACAAATAGCAAAATTAAACTGCACAAAAAAAAACCACCCAAAAAAATTAAATATAAAAGTTTGAGACCAATTGTTAAATGGAGTGGTGGGAAAAAAGATGAGCTTAAAAATATTATTCCACATGTTCCACACACATATTCTATTTATTTAGAACCATTTATTGGAGGAGGTGCTGTTTATTTTCATTTAAATCCAAAATATTCTGTAATAAATGATGTTCATAAAGAACTTATTGACTTTTACCAATCTATCAAAAATGGACATACAAATGAAATTTATAATTTTATGAAAAATCATCCAAATGATGAAAAAACATACTATAAAGTCAGAGGATATGACAATACAGATATGCTGGATAATGCAAAACGATTTTACTATTTAAGAAAAACTTGTTTTCGTGGGATGCTTCGATATAATAAAAAAGGAAAATTTAACATTCCTTTTGGCAGATATAAAACTTATAATTTTGAAGAAATTAAAAATGAAGGTTATGAAAATATTTTAAAAAGAACAGAAATATTTAATAAAAGTTTTGAAACTATATTTAATGATTATAATGATAGTAATAATTTCATGTTTTTAGATCCGCCATACGATAGCAAATTTACTAATTATGGTTATTGTACTTTTGGGAAAGATGAACATATAAAATTAGCAAAATGTTTCAAAGAAACAAGTATTAAATGTTTGATGATAATTGGTAAAACACCATTTATCCAAGAACTATATAAAGATTATATAGTAGATGAATATGACAAAAAATATAGATTTAAATTACATTCTGGAAGAGTCGATAATAAAATAAATACAAAACATTTAATTGTCAAGAACTATTAAAGAACTGTTTGAAAAACCATTGAAAAATTTATTTATGTCACAAAATTATCTTTCTTAAATATTTTTTTCTCAAACATTTTTTTTTTAAATATTTTTTTTTTTAAATATTTTTTTTTT
>Ga0114933_10005996_pt1 | contig 10904 bp, 10 predicted proteins | sample 4SBtaG_FD_89691 | JGI IMG/M metagenome (GOLD analysis project Ga0114933, IMG submission 89691) | Deep subsurface microbial communities from Kolumbo volcano to uncover new lineages of life (NeLLi) - 4SBTROV12_W25 metaG | ecosystem: Environmental > Aquatic > Marine > Volcanic | place: Kolumbo... | reverse complement strand
TCCGGCAATCGGGGAGGCTGGGTTTGCAGGAACTTTGGCGCAGTCCGGTTATGACACGGGTTTTTTCGGCAAGGCACATTTTTCGACCAAGACGACTTTTGCGCCGACCGACAGTCCAGAATGCAATTCGGGATCGCAGAACTATGCTGAAGACTGGTGCGGCCCTTATATGGGATTTCAACATGTCGAATTGATAGTACACGGGCATCTCAACAAGGCGCGTGACAACAAGAAGCCGCCGATTGGTCAGCACTACGAGCGCTTTTTCTTCAGCCGTGGAACGCTGGGAGGAGAAGCTTTAGATCTGTGGGCGACAGAACTGCCACCCCACACAGGCGCAGCGCAGACCTGGCACTCGGGCCTACCCGTGCAGTGGCATAGCAGCACCTGGGTCGGTGATCGAAGTATCGAATGGTTGGGCAAACGTGATGCTGCTAAACCGTTTTGTGCCTGGATATCGTTTCCAGACCCGCATCACGCTTTCGATTGTCCTGAGCCGTGGAGCCGTCTGCACCATCCAGATGAGGTCGACCTGCCGGCTCATAGGACGCTTGATCTCGAACGGCGTCCCTGGTGGCACGAGGCGGCGCTTGCCGGCAAACCGATGGTCGAAGATCCGGAAATTCTACGTTATCGCATGAAGGGGCAGAAGGTGCCGCCGCAGAGCGACGACCAATTACGGGACATGACGGCAAACTATTACGGCATGATCTCGCTGATCGACCATAATGTTGGCCGAATTCTTGAGGCGCTGGCAGCGAACGGACAAGCTGAGGATACAATCGTTGTGTTCACGAGCGATCACGGTGACATGCTGGGCGATCATGGGCTCTATCTCAAGGGTCCCATGCTGTACGAAGGCGTACTGCGCGTGGGTATGATCGCAAGGGGCGCATCTATCCCGGCGGAAAAAGTGATAGATGATCCCATTTCGACACTTGATTTGACGCCTACCTTCTACGATTGGGCGAGCATTCCTGTATCGGACATGATGCAGGGGCGGAGCCTGGTGCCACTAATGTCAGATGAGCCGAATGCCGGCCGTTCGGTTGCACGTAGTGAATGGTTTGTGCACAAGACCCGTTCAGGCATCGATCTCGATCTCCGGACGGTCCGCACGGCAACTCATAAATGCACCTTCGAGATGATTTCTGGCGCCGGTGAACTCTATAATCTAAAGAATGATCCGACGGAGATGGACAATTTGTTTAACGATCCTAGCCATTCCTCCTCTCGACGGGAGTTGGAGGAAATGATGCGGGCACGCCCCGGACCAATGCTTGAAAAGTTCCCTCCGCAGATCGGTATGGCGTAAAGGGGTGCATCAAGCCCGCTCGTGATGCTTTACTGCTTTGATTGCAATCAAGGGCAGGGAGAGCACCATGGATCTGGGAATTGAAGGACGCAGCGCCATCGTCTGCGCTTCGAGCCGCGGGCTCGGTAAGGGATGCGCAATGGCGTTAGCGAAAAACGGCGTCAGTGTCGTAGTTAATGGTCGCGACGAAGCGGTCACTATGGCGACAGCGGAGGAAATTCGCGATACGGCGGGTGTTGACGTGATCCCTGTCATCGCTGATGTCTCAACATTGGGTGGTCAAAAGGCGCTGATCGCGGCCTGTCCTAAACCCGATATATTGGTAAATAACAATGGCGGGCCACCGTTTCGTGATTTTCGTGATTTGTCCCGTGAGGATATGCTTGAAGGTGTGACGATGAATTTTGCGTCTCCCATTGAGATGGTCCAATCGGTAATCGACCACATGGTGACACAACGCTTCGGCCGAATTGTCAATATCACTTCAGTCTCGGTGAAGCGCCCAGTGCCGGGGCTCGACCTATCGAGCGGCGCCCGAGCTGGCCTAACGGCCTTTCTCGCAGGGGTGGCGCGGACGGTGGCGCAGCATAATGTCACGATCAACCATATCCTTCCCGGCTATATCGACACCGATCGACTGCGAAGCGCACTCGCCTTTAATTCTCAGAAGGCCAATGTTTCAATCGAGGACGCTGCAGCGACACTTTCCGCCGAGGTCCCTGCTCAGCGGTTCGGCAATGCGAAAGAATTCGGCGAGGCCTGTGCGTTTCTGTGCAGTGAACAGGCTGGTTATATCACAGGGCACAGCTTGAACGTGGATGGTGGTCTTTACGAAAGCAATTTCTGAGTGAAGGGAGAAGGTTATGGGTAAGTTAGACGGAAAAATTGCGATCATTACGGGTGGATCGGGCGGTATCGGTAAAGCGGCGGCACAGGTATTTACGGGTGAGGGAGCCCAGGTAATGTTGGTTGATCTCGATGGTGATGCCTTGGCGAAAACTGTGTCCGAGATTGGAGACGACAAGGCTGCGTGCACCGTTGCAGACGTATCCGATACGGCTCAAACACAAGCCTATGTTGCGGCAACGGTCGAGCGGTTTGGTGGTGTTGATATTGCGTTGCTGAATGCTGGGATCGAGGGCAAGATCGCCTCAATTGTTGATTATCCCGAAGAACTTTACGATAAGGTCATAGCGGTTAATGTCCGCGGTGTCTTCATTGGCCTTAAGCACGTGATGCCCGAGATGAAGAAGCGAGGTCAGGGTAGCGTTGTTATCACTTCATCAACTGCTGGAATTCGTGCTATTGCGGGCATGTCTGCCTATGCAACGTCGAAGCACGCGGTTATTGGCCTGATGCGGGCGGCGGCGCTCGAGGGTGCGGCGGACGATATTCGAGTTAATACGGTTAACCCTTCGCCCATTGATACGCGGATGATGTCGTCGATCGAGGAGATGAATGGTCTGCCAACTGGAGATGGGGCGAACCGACCGATGGCACGGTACACGCCGTTACAGCGGTACGGTGAACCGGAAGAGGTGGCCAAGCTGATGCTGTTTCTTTCCAGCGACGACAGTTCCTTCTGCACCGGTGGAGTTTACATGGTTGATGGTGGTGTATCCGCGGGACGGGTTTAGTCCGCGACATCGGCTGGCCGCACCCAGGTTTGTTCTTTTTCGCGCAGGAAGCGGAAACCATAGGCTCTCTCGTATTGCGGTGGTGACGTCGCCTTGACATTAAGCGCCGCTGCTGCGCGAACGGGCCAATGGGGATCGAACAATAGACCCCGAGCTAAGGCCACCATTTCCGCCTGTCCGTCGGCGACAATTTTTTCGGCGTGGTGTGGATCGTAGATCATGCCGACAGCCATGGTTGGGATCCCCGCCTCACGGCGGATTTTTGCCGCAAATTTAACCTGGTACCCTTCGCCCAACTCAAGTCGAGTGTTTCCTGAGATGCCTCCACTGGAGGCACATATATAGTCGCAGCCAAGGTCATTGAGTTTTTGCGCATAGATAACCGAGTCATCGGGCGTCCAACCGTTTTCCTCCCAATCAGTTGCCGACAGACGAAGACCCATTGGTTTTGCTTCCGGCCAAACCGCACGCATTGCCGCGAAGACTTCGAGTGGGAACCGCATCCGATTTTCGATAGTGCCACCGAATTCATCGTTGCGCGTGTTCGCGATTGGAGAGAGAAATTCGTGCATGAGATAGCCGTGCGCGCTATGCACTTCAATCATGTCGAAGCCGAGCCTGTCGGAGCGTTTGGTCGCGGCGACAAAGGCCTCGCGAACATCATCCATATCGCTCCGGTTCATTGCTCTAGGCGTATGCCATCCTTCCCCTTGTGGGTTAGCCGCGCTGCTGATCGTCTCCCAAGCGCCTTCTTTCGGCGCTAACGAGCTTCGACCCTCCCAAGGACGGTGGGTCGATGCTTTGCGGCCAGCATGAGCCAGTTGGATTCCCATCTTGGACTGACCATATTTGCGACAGAACCGCATCACACGGCCGAGTGCCTCTTCGTTTTCGTCGGACCATAGGCCAAGGCACTGCGGGGTAATTCTACCACGGGCCTCTACGGCCGCCGCTTCGGTGATCACGAGGCCAAAACCGCCGGTTGCGAACTGGCCCAGATGCATCAGATGCCAATCTTGCGCGTTGCCGTCGATGGCGCTGTATTCGCACATTGGAGAGACGATGATACGGTTATCGAGGGTCATGCCGCGCATAGTAAAGGGTGAAAACAGTTGGTTTCTCATAAAGATGGTCCGTTCGTTGATACGCAGTGTCTATTTAGACCGCTCTGCGCTGGGCGCCAAGGCCCCTGCTATTGAGAAACAAGGAACATAGAATACAGGCCTGTCGCTGCAGTCCTGCTCCATACTAAATATAGGCCATTCCGCGCGTCAGAGCCTTATGGCAGTAACTCTATAGACCGTTATGATGGTCTTAGAGGATCAAGATAACAGTGGGGGGGGGGCCATGGCGCGCATCGACTATGTGGATCCGGCACAGTCAAGTGATCGGGTGAACGAACTTCTAGGTAAGCTTAATAATTCTAACATTTTTCGCATGCTGGGCCATTCGGAGAGGCATCTTGAAACTTACGTCCGAATGGGCAACGCCATACGCTTCAAGGGTTCGCTTGACCCAGTGCTTCGCGAACTCGCCATTACCCGCACGGGCATTCTGTGCGATGCGGAATACGAGATCGTCGCACATAAGCGGATTGGCAAGGGCGTCGGCGTTAGTGATGAAAAGAACGACGCTTTGGAAAAAGGTGCAGATTCTGACGTATTTTCCTATTTGGAAAAGGCGGTGCTGCGTTTTACCGACGACGTAGTGCAAAACAATCGCCCGAGCGCGAAGACCTTTGATCCGTTAGCCGAATCCTTGAGCTCTACCGACCTTGTCGAACTATACCTTGCCATTGGGTTTTATATTATGACGTCAAAGTTTCTGCGAACATTCGATATAGATTTGCAGACGGGTTAGCATAAAGCAGTGCGATCAAAATACACGGTTCGTCATATACCGCCGGATTGCCGCTGGTTTCGTTGGAATTGAGCCTATTAGCTTATTCGATGATCAGGAATTCGCAGTTCTCAGCCGTTACTGACTTGATCTGGGACTAGTTTGTCCGGGCGGGGAATTAGGCGATTAGAATCTAAAAATTCTTGTCTGCGTTGATGGGGCCAAGCCGCGGAGAAACGAGCAATATCTGTCGTAGCAGATGATGGCAAAAAGCATATGGATTGTAATACGGTGTTGCTAACCCGCTGTTGTGCAATTCCACGAATTCTTGCCCCCTTTCGCCAGTATCGCTAGACTCTGTTTACAGTATTTAACACATGCGTCTACCAAACTGGGTGACCGCGCGGATGTTTTGTCGTGGCGCCGGAAGAGGAGAACACCCCATGAGCAGCCAGGTCATTGAAAATTTTGCCGCCAATTGCCGCCAGCACCTGAAAGACGGTCCGAGTGATGCCGCCTTGGATAAGGTCGTCGCAGATTTGCAACCTGTATTGAGCAACGAAGAGGTCTACAAGACGTATTTTCCACCCGAGAATGACACCGAGCGGCAGGTGATATACAAGGATGAGGAACTTGGCTTCTGCATCCTGGCGCATGTCAATACTGGTGCGAAGAGCAGCCCGCCGCATGATCACGGGCCAGCCTGGGCAATTTATGGTCAGGTTGAAGGCGAGACTGAAATGACAGAATACGAACGCGCTGCCGAGCCTACTTTAGATGAGCCGGGTAAGGCCAAACCTTTCAAAACCTACAAAATGACCCCGGGTGATGCTGTTCACTACAATGTTGGCAAGCTGCACGCGCCAGAACGTACTGCTGCGACTAAACTGATCCGAATGGAAGGGCAGAACATGGATGGCGTTAGCCGTGATGCCTTCGTGAAGGTTCTTGATTAAGACGAGATGGCGCGGCCCCTAGGCGGGCGAATGTATTTGGGGGAGCCATGGCACAGGATATCCCCATTATCGATTTAACGACGTTTCGTAACGGTGATTTGGCTGCGCGCCAAATTGTCGCCGACGAAATCGCTCATGCTTGCGAGACGCTCGGTTTCCTGGTCGTGTCTGGACATGGGGTGCCGGCAGGACAGGGCTTCTCGCTGCATAGAACTGCCCTTGACTTCTTCAACCGCCCGCTTGAAGAGAAGCTGGTAGTTCGCCGGCCTAATAATGATGAGAACCGCGGCTACATTCCTTTTGGCGAGGAAACACTGGCGTTGATGCACGGGCGCGTGACGCCGGCTGATTACAAGGAGGTCTTCGCCATTGGGCCAGAGGTTGTGCCAGATGAACCCTACTACACCTGCGATCTAGCTTATCCTGACTTTGCGCCCAACTTGTGGCCAGAGCGGCCATCGTTGCTACGCTCAGCGATGCTATCCTATTACGATGAGATGTTGCGGTTAGCAAAGCTGTTGGGCGAGGCTTACGCTTTGGCGCTCGACCTGCCAGCTGAATATTTCATTGAACGTTTAGCGCGCCATTCCTGCCAGCTCCGTTTGCTGCATTACCCTGCGCCAGAGGTCGAGTTCCAATCGGGTCAACTCCGCTGCGGCGTGCATTCTGATCTCGGCCTTACAACAATCCTGCGAAACGAAGCCGCGCCCGGTGGCCTAGAGGTCCAGACGCCAGCCGGAAAGTGGATCGCCGCACCGGCGATACCAGATACCTACATCGTCAACATCGGTGATTTGATGATGCGCTGGACTAACGACCGCTGGCGTTCCACGCCGCACCGAGTTGTAAAACCACCGCACGAAGCACGAGCCCGCAGTCGGCGACTATCGATCGGGTTTTTTGTTATTCCTAACTATGACGCTGACGTCGTATGCATTCCTCGTGGAAGAGAGGCACCGAAGTACCCGCCTGTTATGGTGCGTGACTACCGAACCGGGCGCTTTGCTGCAGGTGCTGGGCGGCAGGATGGTTAGATCCGCGCGTTAGCTTCTGAATGCGTCGCCCATCTCCTTTGTACTAATCATGTCCCGTACGAAGGAGAATTTTCCAGCCTTCATCTCGCGTGCGGCAACCATCATTGCATTGAGCGCAACGCGTGAAAGGCCGCCACCGATGCTGATCCGGCGGACGCCGATTTCCGCCAGTTGAGCCAAGGTGATATCCGGGTCCGCGAACCCCATCACGATGTTTACGGGCTTACAGACTGCATTCATCACGACTTTCATCTCCTCGATAGTCCTTAAGCCTGGAGCGTAGAGTACGTCAGCGCCGAGCTCCTCGAAGGCGTGTAGGCGCTTGATGATCTCTTCCAAGTCTCCAATGTCGTATAGCAAACCTTCTGCCCGCGCGGTGAGGGTAAAGGGTTGCGGCAGGGTCTTGGTGATTTCGATGGCTGCGTGTACTCGCTCTACAGCCTGGTTAAATTCATAGATTGGGTTCTCACGCCGGCCGGTCGCATCCTCGATTGATGCACCGACCGCGCCGGCCTCATAGGCACGAGGAAACATGCTGGCTGCTGCTGCTGGCTCGTCTGCAAAACAGTTTTCCAGATCCGCATTAACGGGTAGGTCGGTTGCTGCGCAAATGGCCTTAAGGTTATCGAGAACTCGTTTGGCTGACGTATCCAACGATCCGTCGCTAACACTGACGCCAAGGCTCGTCGTAGCGAGCGCCTCAAAACCGAGATTAGTGAGTAACTTGGCGCTTCCAGCATCCCAGGGGTTAGGGATGAGGAAGGGTTTGTCTTGCTCGTGTAGGGAACAGAAGGCATTCGCCTTTGATTGCTGATCGATCATTGGTGGCCTCCCTAACCACTTTTTAGAGCTTTGCGCAAATGTTGACCTAATTGGGGGTTAATATTTTATGCACAAACTTATTATTCCTAACTAACTAAAATTAATCGATGCCCAGGAACAATCGATATCCTTTGTCACCATTTTTTTTCTACTGGTTTTACCAAGGCATCTTTCCTAGTACATCAATGACATTCTGCAGAAACTCCAATGCCACGTTTTGAATGCTACGGAGCTAGAACAGCGTCGACCGGTACTTGCTTGCGTGCATACAGAAGCGCTCCAGTAGTGAACGGACAGAGTATGCTCCGTCTATGTCTATGAGAGGTTGGCCTTGCTGGGTGCACGGTTCAAACTGGCGGCGCTACGCCTCTGCTGCAAGTAGTTAGCTATTAAACTACCTTTTCGTACAGCAATCGATTGCCATCCAGATCGGTGATCGCAAGATATGTGTGGCCACCGAGTGTCATTTCCTGTCCTAGAGCCTCATTAGGGTGTGTGTGGCGAACGATCGTACGAGATGGTGCCGGATTGTCGCACATGTATAACATAATACATGCACCGTCGTTGACAATGATAGCGGCATCCGTCATCTCATCTGAGTTTAGCGCAGTAAACGCCAGTATTCTCTGATAGAAATCTAACGCTGCTGTTAGATCACTCACTTCAAAGATGGGCAGAGAGCCGAAGGACAGGTCTCCACTGCAGCGCGCTTCCAATAGTCCAATTGCCTCATCGATCTTGTCGGTGAAGACCGATCCGTCAACCGTGTGCAGAGATTGGTTGTCGGTAATCAAGTTAAACAAGGGAAACTTTTCGACTGGTCCACCGACTGCTGGTGGTGGGTATTGTGTGAACGTGCAATTTATTGATAACCCTTCAAGTAATTGCGCCGCGCGGCCTTTCATTCTGTTGATTTCTTTCCGCAACGTTCGAAATGAAGGGTTCTTCATCGCCTCTTCCATGTTGATTAGGCCACTACCGCCCCATAGCGGGTCTTTTGTAGGAATGGTTCCGTCAACAAGGAAGGCAGAGATTTTCTCGCGGAATACCTCCAGGAAAGCGATTTCGTCTTCAACGGCCAAGAGGACTAGACCCCGATAATGCCGTCTGCCACGAAACGTTCGGTCTCATTCGCTGGAAAACCTAACTCAGCAAGAATTTCCCGGCTGTGCTGTCCGAGAAGCGGCGAGGCATGCTCATCCGCTTCCGGATCGAGTTTGGGTAAGCCTGGCACGTTCGGCACCGGCCAGGGCGTCTTGGATCCTGGTGGTGTCATCCAGCTGATCAGACCTGTCGCCTCGACATGTGGATGCTCGATGAAATCGTTGTAGTTCTGCACCACCTCGTTTTGCAATCCAGCTTCGGTAAAGCCGTCCCGCCAATGAGTTGCAGGATGCGTCATGAGGATTTCGCAAACGATGCGATATAGTTCCTCCGCGTTCGCACGGCGTCCATCGCCGGTTTGAAATCGTTCATCTTTGGCCATATCTTCACGGCCGATTACTTTGCAAAATTTGACAAAATCGTGATCTCGGATAATGACGATTTGAATGGCACCTTCGGCGGTTTGGAGTACGCCGTTTGGCGCCATTCCTGGCTTGAAAGGGCCGTCTCGATGATAGCCCATCAGTCGGATTGTCTGAAGGTTGGCAGACGCCTCCATCAGACTGACATTAATACGACGACCGCGCCCGGTATCGCGTCGTGCATAAAGGGCGGCGGCGACGGCTTGCTGTGCATAGAGCGCTGTGGACATATCATTAATGATAGTCGGTGTCCGATGCGGGATGCCATCCTGCCCCTTGTTTTCAGCCATGAACCCAGTGAAGGCCTGCAGGACAGGATCCATTGCTGGCTTGTCGCGCAGCGGGCCTTCCTGACCAAAGCCTGAAATCGAAACATAGATCAATTTCTCGTTTAACGATGACAGGCGGCTGTATGAAAAGCCCAGCCGTTCAATAACCCCAGGACGGAACCCTTCTAGGAATACGTCCGCATTGGGCAGCATACGCTCGACGATTGTTTTGCCTGCGTCCGACTTTAGATCCACTGCAAGGCTACGTTTACCAATATTTGCCGGGATTGAGTAGGCGGTATGGTCGCCATAGACAGGCGCTAACATTCGTGACCAGTCGCCGTCGATCGGTTCTACCTTGATGACATCGGCGCCATGGCGGCCAAGTAGCATCGCACAATAAGGGCCTGCTACGCCCTGACTAAAATCGACTACCCTCAGACCTTCATAGGGTTTCTCAAAACTCATCTTCGGTGCTGCTCCCCCAAAATCCCTTTATACTGGATTCTCTATTTTTTCACTGGCCTGTCCAGGTGCCGCATTGAGCAACAGCTAGTAGAGGACTTTTTCGTAACGCGCCTCCATATCGGCCTGGTTCTCGATGGGGGCTGTTGATTGCGTCTGATCCTTGATCATCTGTCCCATAGAAGGGAGGACTGACCGGTTGACGATCGCTTCCGGTGCCCAGAGTTTCGACCGCATCAGGGCTTTCGCGCAATGCAAGTATGCTTCGCAAACTGTGACCTGCAAAACGGTTACCGGAAGCTTTCCGTTAACGGTAAACATCTCTAGTAATTCCGGGTCGTCACGGATCTCACCAAGCCCGTTTATACGAAGGGTCTCATTGACGCCGGGAATCAAAAACAGCAACGATACCTTCGGGTTTTCCAAAATATTACTGTAATTATCGAGACGATTGTTCCCAGGCCGATCTGGGATTAAAACGGTGCGATCATTCAGGACCCGGGCAACGGCTGGTTCTTCGCCGCGTGGCGCCAAGTCACCTAGACCTTCAACGCCTTGTGTTGCGATAGCTACGAACGGAGCAAGGCTGATAAACTTTTGGCAGTGACTGTCGAGGTGCTTCAGTTCCTTTTCTAAGGATCGGCCGAATGCTGGCTTGTAGATTTGCCTTAAACGCTCGATTGTTTCGATTTTGGCCATTTGCGCGTCTCGCTTTTCGTTGATGGCTAAAACATGTTTCGTAGGTATTGGTTAGCGCGTCAACTATGATGCTGGCTAACGTGTGAGTTATCAAAATTATTAAATTTCTTTAACTTTGCTATGCCCAAATAAGAAAGGTTGTAGAAAAACGTTTCTTCGTTTCTCCAATTTTTTAGCCACTAATACTCAGTTCCAGGGGAAGCACATTAGTAGTCGACGCTCATCGCCTCTTTGCAGGCTAGCGAAGAAGTTCCTTACTAAAATTAGAAATTAAATAAAGGCGCGCGTTGCGTGTGCACCATCATCGTAGGTCAGCAATAATTTTCCCGATCCGGTCAATGT
>Ga0114933_10005994_pt1 | contig 10906 bp, 13 predicted proteins | sample 4SBtaG_FD_89691 | JGI IMG/M metagenome (GOLD analysis project Ga0114933, IMG submission 89691) | Deep subsurface microbial communities from Kolumbo volcano to uncover new lineages of life (NeLLi) - 4SBTROV12_W25 metaG | ecosystem: Environmental > Aquatic > Marine > Volcanic | place: Kolumbo... | reverse complement strand
TTTTCCTTTCTCAACATTTTTTATAATCCCTGAACCGAAGGCTAGTGTTTTTCCTGAACCCGTCGCTGAGCCGGCTATAATATCCTTTCCTTCAAGAATTAACGGGATTGTCTTTTCCTGAATCTCTGAAGGCTTTGTGAATTTTTTGTTTGAAACTACTTTCAATACATGTTCACAAAGTCCTAACTTTTCGAACTTTTCCATGTTAAATTTTAAGAAAAATCTTGAACGCGAATCCCCACGACTTTCGTCCAAGGACTCAGACTGATTTATCTAAGTATTTTATAATAGTTATGCTGAAATTCGGTTTATAAGTCTTTGTATTAAAAATCTAAATATATTTTAACTTCCAAATTTTTCTAAAGATATATACTAAAACATATAATAGCTTAAAAAGAAAATTTATTTAGAGTTCTTGCACGATGGCAGATTTAACAGGTATTCTAACAGGAGCCGTAGAGAATGTATTTAATTTATTTCCTTGTGAAATTATTCTTCCCTATGAACAGGGGATAAAATTTTCTTGGGGAAAAGACGTCGAATTACTTAGACATAATAATGGAATGAGGAAGTTACCTTTCTTTAAACTTAAAAAAGATAGATGGTATTTGCCATTTCAACTGACAGAGAGAACAGGGGTTCATTGGTATGCCCCTTTTGTTGGAAATATTGAATCTACTTCTACTGCAAGGGCACCTCTTGAATGTGATATACAAGATTTAATGACAAAAGGGAAGACAGATGAAGATGAAGAGGGAGAAGAATTATATCAAAGAGGGGACCCTGTTACTATTCAACTTTCTTTAAGTTATGAAATTATAAATATTAGAAAATATTGGATTAAGTTAAGAGAACATGAAGAATTTCTTGAGAATGAAGCAAGGGCCGCTGTAAGTCGGCAGGTTAGGAGATATACTTCTGGAGAATTAAATAATGCAATTTCTATGAATGGACATAGTAGCTATTCTGGAAAAGAGTCTACCCAAAGAGAATTGTTTGATGGTTTGGAAGGTGTTGTTAGTGAAGACGGGGAAGAAAGAGCTGAGACTGAGGAAGAGATAAAAAGAGAATATTCTCAGTTTGAATTAGACATTATGGATGAAATGAATAGAAAAGTAAGGAGATATGGAATTCGTATAAGAGAGGTCGGAGTTCCAGTTTATACTCAGACAAGGTCTATAAGATTAATTGGGGGCGGTAGTGGGAGTTATGTTGATGAAGACGAAGAAGTGTAATTCCCTAACATTTATATTTGCTCTTTGTTTGGAGAAGATATGAAAAAATGTCCAATTTGTAATAGTACTCGTTATGAAATAATTGAAGGAGATTATAAATGTGCTCGATGTGGTTTCGTCAATAAATCTATTGAGAATGTTGAAAAAATGTTATCGGAGAAAAATTAAATTTATTATTCCTATTCTTTGAGGGAACTTAATTCCTTATCTTCTTCTGCTAATTTTGCCTTGGCTTCTTCAATCTTTTTGACATTAGGGTCAGTTTCCCTTTTCAAGTTTCCTAATTCTGATTCTTCTCTTGCAAGTTTTACTTTTGCTTCAGTAATTTTTTGTTTCCTTGCCTGTGCTTCTTTTATCTTTTTTATTTCCTCATCCTTTTCTTTTAATTTTCCTTCTAATTCTTCTAGCTCTTGTTCTTCCGGACTTAATTTTCCTTTTCTTTTTGATGGATTTTTCTTTCTTTTTTTAAGACCTATTAATATTGCTAAGATTATGAAGGCACCTACGATTATAGAAATTGTGCTCCATCTTATATCCCCCTCATCCGTTTTAAAAATACTGTTTCCGGTTAATGGGAGATTATCTGCTTCTTCTGCGTCAGTTGTTTCTGTTTCCATAGAAGGTTCTTCTTCGCCTGTTTCCTCTTCGGTTACTTCTTCAAATAATTCCGCTATTTCTTCTTCAACTTGATTAACTTCAGGCCTTGTGTCTATTGAAATTGTACATTCTCCTCCTGCACAATCTATAAATAGTGGGTTCAAAATTCCTTGTTGGTTGAAAGTTTCCTCTTTTAATAATTGTGTTCCTGCGAAGGTTTTTATTTGGAATTCTGGATTTGGTTCATGTAGGGAAAAGAAGGTTTTGGAGAATAATCCTTTTTCATCAGCTACACCTTCTACCCAATTTAGCAAGGTCTTAGAATCATTTACTGTATTCCAAACATATATTCTTACATTGTCTCCCGGATTTGCTTGAACTGTTATTGGGTCTTCCATAGCGACCACATTTCCAGCTATTAAGACTATTAAAAATAATAAAACCACTTTTTTCATTGTTTAAATAAAACTTTCGAGTTTATAAAAATTTCGTTGATGTATTTAAATAGTTAAGTTTTAAAAGTGATAATCTCATTTAATATTTGTCGGCCCCGTAGGTTAGGGTAGCAATCAAGTTGCTTCGCGAAACCAATGTGGCAAAGGCCCCGTAGGCTAGTGGTAGACCATCTCGTTTACACCGAGAATGCAGCAGTTCGATTCTGCTCGGGGCCATTCGAACTTTGGCATTCTCATTGAGAACTGCAGGAGCGAATGATTTGCTCTCGACTATTGAATCTATTGACGAGAGTAGATTTTGAGTAGATTCTGCTCGGGGCCATTCTTGGATAAGTTTTTATAACGCCTATCCCAATCTCCATCATGCAAGACCAAAACCAAGACTTAAAATTAATCAAGGATTCTCAACGAGAGATGATTCTTCTGGGTCAATCTAGTGCGCTTCTTTCTTGGGATCAGGAGACATATATGCCAGTTGATGCTGTGAATTCTCGGGCGGAACAATTAGCTTTGATTGATAAGTTAATTCATGAGAAGCTGATAAGTGAGGAACTTTCTGGAGCAATAGGGAATTTGAATAAAAGTGAATTAAGTGAAATTGACCAGATAATGATTAAGAGGCTTAGTCATGATATTTCTATTGCGAAAAAACTTCCCTTAGATTTGGTAGAAGAATTATCTCGGGCATCTTCTATTGGACATTCTTATTGGAAAAAGGCTAAGGAGGGGAATAATTTTTTGATATTTGAGCCACATTTGAAAAAAATGGTTGAGCTTAGGCGAAAAGAAGCGGAGTATATTGGACTTTCTGGGCATCCTTATAATAGTTTGATTGATAAATTTGAAGAAGGAATGACAATTGAGAAAATTGAAGTTATTTTTGAGAAACTTAAAAATGGATTGATTAAATTGTTGGAGGAGATTAAAAATTCTGAAAAATATAAAATGGAGCGGAAATCTTTGATAAAAGGTAAGGATTTTCCTCGAGATAAGCAAATTGAGTTGGCGGCTGACGTTGTAAAAAGAATGGGGCTTGAAAATAATTTTTTTAGAATGGATCACTCGGCCCATCCATTTACTACGAGGACGGGGACCCAAGATACAAGGATTACAATTTCAGTTAGAGATAATCCTCTATTTTCATTTACTTCTGCGATTCACGAGGGTGGTCATGCACTTTATGAGTGCGGATATCATAAGGATTTTGAGTATACTGTGCTTGATGATGCACCGAGCCTTGGAATTCATGAATCTCAATCAAGATTCTGGGAGAATATCGTTGGGCTATCGAAGCCTTTTTGGAAATTTTATTTTGATAAATTTGATGAGGCTTTTAATATTGAAGGAGAATTTGAGGAATGGTATGGGGAAGTTAATGAGATTTCTCCGACTTTGATTAGAACAGAATCTGACGAAATTCACTATTGCCTTCATGTAATTCTTCGAACTGAAATTGAGAAAGGGTTGATTGAAGGTTCTATCGAGGTAAAAGATTTGCCAAGGATATGGAATGAGAAGATGAAAGAGTATATAGGAATTGTTCCAGAAACAGATACGAAAGGGGTTTTACAAGATGTTCATTGGTCGGGCGGTTTATTTGGATATTTTCCTACTTATGCAATTGGGACAATTTATTCGGCTCAGCTGTTAGCTGCTATAAAAAAAGATATTCCTGATATGGAGGATTTTATCTTGGAGGGAGAGTATTCTAAGATAAGGGAATGGTTGAATGAGAAAGTTCATGTTCATGGAAGAAAGTATTTGGCGGACGATATAATTAAGGATGTGTGTGGAGAGGGTCTAAATTCTGATGTTTTTTTAGAGTATTTGAGGAAGAAATATTCTGAGATTTATGAGTTTTGAATTCGTTTAATGACTTATTTTGAATCCTTACTTTAAAGCAATAACATTTAAATACACTTATTAGGTTCTTAAATAATGGAAGAAGCTCATAAGTCTGCATCTGAGAGGAAATCTGTTGAGCAGAATTTGTCTAAAGACCCTGTTTCAAAGTCATCTCAAGGTTTGCCTATGTCTAGTGCTAATAAGTTAAATGATGCTTTGAAGGAAAAGCAGAAGAAGACACAAAAAGATATTGAAGAATTTAAGAAACAGATTACAAAGAAGTTTAAATTTATTGAGGCATTGGGGATTATTCCTGTTCAGGCTTCTAAAAAAATTGAAGAAGAATATGAGATCCCCGAAGAGGAAGCTAAGAAGGAATTGATTCATTTGTGGATGATTATTCCAGAATCTCAGTTTAAGAATATTGCGAAGATTCGTCTTGAGACTGTTGAACAGGCTCGGAAAATTAATGAGAAGTTTTGGGTTCATGTGATGACGCCTGTTGATTATTGGAATCTTGGGCTTGATTCAAAGTTTGGTGTGATGGAAGCTCTTGCTATGTCTTTTCCTATTATGGATAAGGCGATTTTGAGTCATATAAGAGTTTCACAAATTCACAAATCAATGGTTTTGAAAAAGTTTGAAAAGTATGTGACAAGTTATGTTATCGGGGGTTCTTTGACGACTGGGACTGCGAAAAAAGATTCTGATGTTGATGTTTTTGTAGTCATTGATGATACTGATGTTAAGCGGATGCCGAGGCTTGAATTAAAAGAAAAACTTAGGGGAATTATTTATTCATATATTCAAGAAGCTGAAGCTGTGGCGGGAGTTAATAAGAATACCTTGAATGTACAGATTTATTTGATGACTGATTTTTGGGAGGCTGTAAAAGATGCGCACCCAGTGATGTTTACTTTTATTCGGGACGGAATCCCTCTTTATGATAGGGGAACTTTCTTGCCTTGGAAATCTTTGCTTCGAATGGGGAAGATAAAGCCTAGTCCTGAAGCTATTGATATGTTTATGAGTTCTGGGAATAAGTTGAAAGAGACTGTAGAAAAAAGGATTTTTGATATTGCGACTTTGGATTTATTTTGGGGGATTAATACACCTACACAAGGGGTTTTGATGCTTTATGGTCTTGCTCCTCCTAATGTTTATGAGACTGTTAAACAATTCAGAGAAGTTTTTGTTGAGAAGGAGAAATTGGTTGAGAAGAAATATGCAGATATTTTAGAAGAGATTGTGATTGGGGTTTGGAAGAAATATGAGCATGGAAAGTTGAAGCCAGGAGATGTTAGTGGAACAGAACTTGATAGATTGTCTAAGAATGCACTTGATTACATTAATCGGTTAAAGGACCTTCGAGAACAAATTGATAAGAGGGTTCAGGAGAATCTATGGAAGATACATATAGTGATGTCTTTGGGATGCTTGGTTCATTTTTGAAGAAAAAATCTGAAGCCGCGATAATTAAGGCGTTTGACGATGAGTTGATTAAGGAAGGTAAGTTTCCTCCAAGATTTTTGAAGAATTTGAAGACTATTGCTCGGACTCGAAAAGATGTGGCGAAGGCTCGTGAAGGAGTTTCCGTTAAAAGTGAAAAAGGAAAGGGGAATCAGAAGGGGAGTGGAGTCAAGAAAGATAATTTGACATCTAAGCAGAGTCGTGAGGTCGATAATGCCAGGAAATTTGCAGTTGAGATTACAACTGCTTTGGTTGAACATACCCAGAGGTCAGAAATGGATGTGATGGAGAAGGCTAGGTTTTTGATTAGGGGAAAAGATAGTGAGGCAGAAGTTTTCTTTCTGAAGAATTTATTTTTGGTTCAGGGAGCGAATATTCAGAAGCTTTCTGGGTCTAAATTAGTTAAGTCAGATACTGAAGAATTGAAGGCACAGTTGATGGAACACAAAAATGCAGAGACGAAGATTGATTTTAAGTCGTTGGAAATTTTGAAGAAAGCTTTTGGTGAGTTTGAGTTGGTTTATTGAATGTTGTGATTTAGAACAATAGAATTTATAATATTTGTTTTTTTATTTTGCTTTATGCGTAATGTGATGTATGTTATGGAATCTTTGAGATTTGCGAATAATTTTAGGGAACCTGTTACTCTTTTTGGAAAGCGAAAGTTTGTATCTCTTAAGGATAAAGAATACGATTTATTATTCCATTGTTTGCCTATCCTCCCTCCGCAATTTAGGGCGAAGGAAAGTGACTTGATTGTTCCGGTTAACTTTTGGCAAGGAGATGGGGATGGAAGCCATTTTAATCTTCAAACTCTTGATTGTTTAGATTTGTATGCCTGTGTTAATGAAAATGTTAAAGAAGGAAATTCTAAAATTCCGGATTTGTCTTTTGTTCAACCTGATGGGGATGGAGGATTTGAACGAACATGTATGTATGATATTGAAGAAAAGGATTTGAAAGATAATGGATTGATTGGAAAGATTGAAAGTATTCGGAAAAGAATGAATGAGTCTTATCTTTTCTCTCAAATCTCTTGAGGAGTTTTGATTTCTAAAATTTTGCGAAAGATTAAGTTTATAAATAGTTTTTTCACATAATTAACATGGTTACGGCAAAGGTTATACAATTCAGACGAGGACGAAAAAATTATACCCCTAGACACTTCCTTATTGAGATTGAAGGCGTTGATTCTCGGGAGAAGGCGTCAAAGTTTGTTGGTAAAGTAGTTACTTGGACTAGTACTGGTCGTGAACCCAAAATAATTTCTGGGAAAATCTCCTCTGCGCACGGTGGAAATGGTGTTGTTCGAGCTATTTTTGAGAAGGGGTTGCCAGGTCAAGCTATTGGAACTGAGGTTAAATTAGAATAATGGCACTTAGAAAAGGTTCTGCTTATACGAAGAGATATGCTAGGCCTTATACTCGAAAATCTAAGAAGAGGAAAAAATCTTACATTAAGACTGTTCCGAATTCTCGGATTGTGAAGTTTAAGATGGGGGATTTGAAAGGTTTTGATGAAAATAAATATCCTATTTGTATTCATGTGAGTTCTAAGGAAGGGATTCAATTAAGAGATAATGCGATTGAGGCTGTTCGGCAGTATTTTAATCGGTTTTTGCAAACGAAGGTTGGAAAGGAATTTTATTTGGAAGTGAAAATTTATCCACATCATATTTTGAGAGAGAATAAAATGCTTACTGGTGCTGGAGCTGACCGTATGCAGACTGGTATGAGCCGAGCTTTTGGTAAAACTATGGGACGGGCTGCTTTGATTAAGCCAGACCAAACATTGTTTATTATTGGTGTTAAAAATGATAAGGGCGAGATTGAGGCACGGAAGCTGATTCGTTCTGCTAAGTCTCGATTGCCTTGTAAGGTTTCTGTTAAGACTTTGCGGGCTTGATATCTTATGAGTGGTTTTTGAGAGGAGTTTAAATTATTAATGGGCTCAATGCCTGACTTCGTTTAGGCATTTCGTGCGGAGGGGAGGTTTGTGAGTGCCTATGTTCTTTGATTAGCTTGTAGAAATTATTTGTTTGGTTTGACATTCATCCAAACATTTAACAACTCAATCTCATTTTTGATTTTATGAAATGGTTTTTTGTACTTGGTCGAAACCCTTCTCTATCACGTGAAGAAGTTCTTTCTTACCTTCAGGCGCGTTCAAGGAAACACTCTGAGATTTTTTTTGAAGGGAATCTTTTGGTGATTGAGACTGCAGATGGAGAGAGGTTTGATATACAAGAGTTTGGAGGAGTTTTGAAGTTGGGGGAAATTTTATTTGAAGGCGATGCTGAAGGGTTTGCTTCGTTTGTTTCTTTAGATGAGATTGTTCCGGCAGATAATTTTACTTATGCTTTGTTTGGGAATATGGAGGCAGATGTTTTGAAGGAGAAGTTTAAGCTTGAGCGGAAGAAGGCGATTATGAAGCATGGTCGGAATCAGATGGAGCTTGAGGGAGGCAAAAAGATTAATATCTCTATGAATTCAGATTTTTCTATTTTTTTGAGTGAGTTTGGTGGGAATATCTTTTATGGTTTAGCTACTCAGAATTATGATTCAGCGGAAGTTGAAGCTCGGGATATGAATAAGCCTGTTCGTCGGGAGAGTTTGGCTATTTCTCCTCGCCTTTCAAAGATTTTGGTTAATTTGTCTGGGGCGAAACCAAGGGATTTGATGATGGACCCTTTTTGTGGTGTTGGAGGGATTTTGCAGGAGGCTCTTTTGAAAGGGATTAAAGTTTATGGAGTTGACAGAGATAGAAAGGCGATTGCTGGAGCGGAGACGAATCTTGGTTGGATGAAGAAAAAGTATGGGTTTAAAGGTTCTTTTGTTTTGAAGGCAGAGGATTCTCGAAGGATTGATGATTTGCAGTTTGGTGCTGTTGCGACTGAAACGCCTTTGGGGAAAGTTCTAAAGAAGAAACCGAAAGATAGTGAGGCTCAAAAGATTATAACAGATTTTGAAGCATTTATTTATCCGATATTGCAGAGATTGAAGAGGGTGAAGAAGTCTAATGCGAAGATTGCGATTACGTTTCCAGTGATTAGAGACTTTAGGGTGGACGCTAAAAAGATGGCTCGAAAAGCTGGATTGAGAGTTGTTGTTGGGCCGATTAAGGAATCTAGGTCTGATCAGTTTATTAGTCGGGATGTTGTGGTTTTTGAGTAGGAAGATTTATAAATATCTAAAGATATCTTTTGGTAGATGGAAACAAAACAACTTAATGTAAAAATCTCTAAGAATTTGCTTGAAGCAGCTAAGAGTTATTCCGAACTTTATGGTTATAGAAATATTCAGGAATTAATTGCTGAGAGTATGAGGGAGAAAATATTTGAGAAAAATGAATATGATGAGACATTTACTAGTGAAGAAATTGATTTAATTGATAAAATTTTAGAAGCAAATATTAAGAATAATAGTTTTGGCACTGAAGAAGAATTAAACGAGTTGTTACAATGAATCGAAAGATTATTCCAACGAAGGACTTCTTAAAACAGATTAAAAATCTCGATTCAAAGTCGAGAAGTATAATTAAAGAAAAGATTAATCTTATTAAAGAAAATCCTTACAGGTTTAAAAGAATACGCTCTAAAAATCTTTCAAAGGTATTTCGCGTAAGACTCTCTATTCAAAAAAAGGAAACGAGGCTTATTTATGCAATTATAAATCCAAATATAATTTTGGTTTGTCTTTTAAATCGGAAGGGTGATTATAAAGATTTAGAAAAATATCTTAGAGGTTTGAGGAAATAAGTAGTAAAATAATCAACCTTTTTTTTCAAAGAAAGCGTAATAATTTTGAAAACAATTTGGACCGGCTTTTTCTAATATTTCTCTTGAGACCTCATCACTCAATAATCTAAGCTGTTTATCCTCATTCTCATTTAAGATTCCTATAAAATTAAATTCTTCGGGGATAGTGAGAAGCTCTGTAGTGTTTCCATGCCAATCGTTCGCAATAACATATCCTCCAACTTTTAGCGTAGGTGTAGCATCTCTACTTTTTATTCCAGGATTTAACAAAATCAAAAGGTCGTGCAAATTATCTGGGCGGTATAACTTTGCATCACCATGAATAGCCTCAATGCCATTTCTTTGCAAAGCTTTAATTGCATGTTCATTAATATCTAATAAAGTAACATCAGAGTTGGGAAAAGCCCTTATAGGTGTAGAGTCCATATCGCAACCAGGATAATAAACCCTTCCAGGGGTTCCAAATTCTTTTTGATAAAATTCGTATACTTTTGTTAGTGTATCACTAAAAGAAGGTTCAGAGTCTGCGTAAAATTCTTCTGTAGTTTTTCTTGTTCTTAATAACTCTAACTCCATAGAATCAAGTCCTTCTTCCAAAGGCCTAAAACTTCCAGGTTTAATATCTTCAGATTCTATAAAGGACTTCTTTTTTTCAAACCAATCTCCTTCAAACCAATCCCCCTCGTTAACTCTCGATTTTCCCATGTCTACCCATAACATTTTCTATTTATAAATCTTCCCTTTCTGTCTAAACTTCTAAGTAACAACACAACAAAACATTTAAATACCCTTATTCTTAATATTTCAACATGGAAAACCCTAATTTTACCGGAATAGGTAAGAAATACGTGGAAAACCCTTCAGAAGAAGGAGATTTAGGAGTTGGAACTGGGAAAGTTGATTCTTTGAAAGAAGTTATTAGTGAAATTAATGACATGGTTGGAGAGAGGAAAAAACTTAGTGGTGGATTTTTTAGAGATGCTGAAAAAATGAAAAGAGAGATTAGTAATTTTTTATTGGAAAGTGCACCTGCTGGTGAAGGAGATTCTGAGTTCGTTCGAGAGAGGTCTGAGCTTCGTAAAAAACAAATGGATGTTACTGAAATGCAACTGAACGAAAGAGTTGGTTGTTGGAGAGATATTGCTTTATTGAAGAAGGAGCTTCGGGAAAGAGAAAAGGAATTAAGCGAGAGATTGAACCGTGCAGATATGCTTGGAAAGATTTTGGAGGACGGAGATTAAGATGGAGAATTATTCATATGAATTACTTGATAGGACTGCTGAGATAAGTGTGCCTTTAGGAGAAGGGGTTTTAGACCGTTCTCTTGCAGAGGCTACTGCACTTGGTTATTCTGCAAGGAATCCAGATAATGTTGTAGATTTATTGGAATGGGGCATTGATGGAGGATTTAATCTTGCTTGGGCTTATGGGGAAGGAAGGAACTTAACTAAAGATGTATTGAGGTCTATGCTGGAGCAAGAATTGGAGGACCAAGATGGAACATAGATGGACTGAATATGCTTATGCTGATAGAGATTTTACATTTG
>Ga0114933_10005993_pt1 | contig 10907 bp, 10 predicted proteins | sample 4SBtaG_FD_89691 | JGI IMG/M metagenome (GOLD analysis project Ga0114933, IMG submission 89691) | Deep subsurface microbial communities from Kolumbo volcano to uncover new lineages of life (NeLLi) - 4SBTROV12_W25 metaG | ecosystem: Environmental > Aquatic > Marine > Volcanic | place: Kolumbo... | reverse complement strand
CTGGATACGCACGAGACGTGCACGGGCGAGAGTTTGGGGAGCGTGCGCTCGTCGAGGGGGCCCAGCTGGAAGGGCCGGTGTGGATCGGCCCTGGGGCGTCGATCGCCGCGGGAGCCATGATCAGCAATGCCGTGGTCGGACCCGGGGCGATCGTTCCTTCGGAGGCCGTGCTCGACCACTCGGTGGTGTGGGACGACGTGACGGTGCCTGCAGGACGCCACGCCAGGGTCACACTGCACGGCCACATCTCAGACCGCTAGCTCGTTGCACATAGTGCAACGACCGCCCTTGACCTTGGCCCTCGACCTTGCCCTTCGCCCCACAGGGCGCCTCCCGCCTCCCCGCCTTCCGCGCCTACCGCCTTCCTCACGACTCGACGGCGCTGGTAGGCCCAAAGGCGCGCTTCGCAGGCGAAAAGGCGCATGGGGCGCAGGGCGAGGGCAAGGGCGAGGGAATCTGGGTGAGCGGTCGCGCTACGCGCGACACGCCCCTGGCCCTACAGCAGGTGCCGGGGGTCGACATCCCAGGCTACGCGAACTCCGCGGCCGGCGGCGGCTGCCAACACTCCGCGGTGAGCGACCAACCAGCGTCGATAGGTTTGCACATTCTGGCCGCGCAGGATCAGCTGAAAGCGCCACCGACCAGCGATCCTGGGCAAGGCAGCGGCGGCGGGGCCGAGGATGTCGATGTCGGGGCAGGGGCGGGCGGCAGCGCGGAGCTGTCTCGCCAGTGAGTCGGCGGTGTCCATGGCCCTACGCCGGTCCGCACCCTCTACCCGCACGAGTGTGAGCCGGGAGATCGGCGGGTAGCGCAACGTGGCGCGAAGTCGGAGCTCGACGTCGACGAAGCGCTTCACGTCGTCGAGGTGCTTGAGCACGTAGTGCCCAGGGTTGTACGTCTGGACCAGGACGCGACCGGGGTGGTCCCCGCGTCCGGCTCGGCCGGCCATCTGCACCAGGAGCGCATAAGTACGCTCGGCGGCGCGGAAGTCAGGCATGCGGAAGCCGCGGTCCGCCGAGACCACCACGGCGGTGTGGACCCCGGGGAAGTCGTGACCCTTGGCCACGATCTGGGTGCCGATGAGGAGCTGCGTGCGACCCTCACGGAAGTCGGTGAGGATGCGTTGGTGGGCGCCGCGGGCGGCCGTGGTGTCGGCGTCCATCCTCGCCACTGAGACGTCCGGGAACTGGGCACGGAGGGTCTCCTCGATGCGCTCGGTGCCCTTGCCCAGCTCCTCAACGGTATTCGCACCGCACACGGTGCAGTCCTCGCTATAGTCCCGCTTCAGACCACAGTAGTGGCACACGACGCGCCACGAGCGGCGATGGAGCGTCATGGTCACACCGCAGTTCGGGCACTCGTAGGTGGCGCCGCAGCTCGTGCACTCCACCATGGTCGCGAAGCCGCGCCGGTTGTAGAGCACGATGGCTTGGCCGCCCCGCTCGAAGGTCTTGTGCAGCGCGTCGGCCACGTCTGGGTGGAGGAGTGGGCGCTTTCCGTCGGCGTCGGGCTCGAGGGAGGTGAGGTCGACGAGCTCGACCTGGGGTACCGGCCGGGGTGTGGCGCGTTTTGGGAGCTCGAGGAGGTGGTATCGGCCGGTCCGTGCGTTGTACCAGCTCTCCAGCGACGGGGTCGCCGACGCCAACACCACGGGGCAGCCCCGCTGGCGCCCCAGCAGGACCGCCAGATCACGGGCGTGGTAGGCCACGCCGTCGTCTTGCTTGTAGGAGTCGTCGTGCTCTTCGTCCACGACCACCATGCCGAGCTGGGCGAAGGGGGCGAACAGGCACGAGCGCGCCCCCACGGCGATCCGAGCCTCTCCTGCGCGAATGCGCCGCCAGTGGGCGAGGCGGTCCCGGCCGGTGAGGCCGGAGTGCAGCACGGCCACGTCGTCGCCGAAACGTGCGCGGAAGCGACCCACGAGCTGCGGGGTGAGACCGATCTCGGGGACGAGGACGAGCACCTGCTTTCCACGAGCCAAGGTGGCGCTCGCGGCGCCGAGGAACACCTCGGTCTTGCCGGCCCCGGTCACGCCATAGAGCAGGAAGGTCCCATCGCAGTCGTCGGCGGTGAGGGCGTCCAGGGCGCTGCGTTGGTCCGAGTTGAGCTCGGGGGCCTCCCGGCGCCCGAGGGCTGGAGCTGACGACAGCGCGTCCCGCCACTCACGCTCTTCGATCTTGGCCACGCCACGATCGACCAGCCTCTTCAGCGCATCCCGGGCGGACTGACCCTGCTGGGCCACGAGCACGGGCACATCGAGGGGCGCCTCTGCGAGTGCATCCATCACGGCGCGCATCCGTCGCCCGGCGCGACCCGCCTGGGCCAGGGCGTCGTCGTGGGCCATGGTGAGCGAGGCCACGCGAACCCTGGCGCGTGTCTCGTCGAGCTGCTTATCTTGCCACAGGAGCAGCTCGTGCTTGACCAGCCGGTTCAGGGTCGAGCGGACCTTGGCACTGTCGAGCTCGTTGCTCAGCCGTCGCGCGAGGCCGCGTGGCGTGAGCCCAGGGCGGCCGATGACCTCGCGCAGGACCAACGCGTCGAGGTCGGACAGCGACCGCTCGGTGAGCGCATCGGCGGCCCTGTCGGTCGGATGCACCACCCGCACCACGCGGGCGCCGAGCTGGGTGGGCACGGCGGTGTGTAGCACCATGCCGAGCGGCGCCAGGTAGTAGCGGGAGACCCACTCGAAGAACGGTAGGTCCTCGGGCTGGAACGCTGGGAGCGGATCGGTAATGCGCGTGATCGGCTTGACCTTCGCCGGGTCGACCGGGCCGGGGTCGTCGGTCAAGTCGACGACGTAGCCGGTCTCCCCTGTCCGGCCGAGGGGCACGAGCACCACATGACCCACCCGAAGATCCCCGAGGGTGGCGGGGATCGCGTAGGTCAGGGGCTCTGGTAGTGGCCGAGCGACGGCGACGCGCGCATACACGCCCGATCAGATCCGGCCGCGGATCTCGAGCTCGGTCATGCAGTCGATGCAGTGCGTGGTGGCCGGGCGCGCCATCAGGCGGCGCGGTGCGATCTCCTCGCCGCAGGCTACGCATTCGCCGTATTCTCCCATGTGGATGCGCTTCAGTGCCGCCCGGATCTCTATGACGGCGACGCGCTCGTGCTCCTGGATGCGGAGCGTGAACTCACGGTTCGATTCCTCTGTGGCGGCATCGACGGAGTCTGGGAGGCTGTCGCGCTGACCGGTCAGCTGTCCGAGCGTGGAGCCTGCCTTGTCGAGCAGGCGCTCCAGGCGCTCTTCGAGGATTTGCTTGAAGGTGTCCACCTGTTCGGCTTCCAAGGGGCCTCCTGACGAAAGATGAGTTGCGCGACCTGGGGGCGGTCTTATGGTGCACCGACATCGGGCGTCGGTAGGGTTCGAAGCCCCGCCTTCTAGTCCGATCCCTCCGGGGAGGCAACTTGTCCCGCTCGCTGTTGTGCTGCATTGGAATGGCTACCTTCAACCCGGCTTTCGGCGCCGAGGATCCTTTGGGTGCCGACGCCCTCGCCATGGGCAGCTCCGCGATCGCGTTGTCGAGGTCGAATGCGGTCACTGCGGTGAACCCGGGGTTGTTGGGGCTCGAGCAGCGATACGACTTCGAGGGCAGCTTCGTCTATGGGCCTGGCAAAGGTACCCACTGGATGGGTGCGGCCGTGGACGGTCGGACGTCGAGTGCGGTGGGCCTTGGCTTCATCTACTCCGGAGATGTGTACGAGACGGCGCCGCGGACTCCCGAGCTGCCCGGGTGGACCGAGTCCGGGGAAGACATCGAGAATGTGAAGCGCTTCCATGACTTCACCCTCGGCATGGCGATCCCCATGTTCCAGCGGCGTCTCGCGCTGGGATTCAACGGGAATCTGTCGCTGGCGAACCACGATCTTGCTGGGAAGAGCACCGATGGCAACGGCGATGTGGGGCTGGCGGCCCGCCCTGTCGATGGTGTCACCCTCGGCGTGACGGCGAACAACGTCCTGCCCATCGAGACGACCGAGCGTCCCCTCTCCACGGTCGCGGGTCTGCGCCTGGCTGCCGAGAGGGCTGGGGCGGTGCAGGGAGAGGTGGGCTACGCCCCATCGACAGATGCGCTCGAGGGGGCATTCGGTGCGGAGCTCATGCCGGGTGCTGGTCGCATCCGCGCTGGCTACCGCAGCTCGGAGGCGGGGTCCGTGCTGACCTGGGGCCTGGCGGTGCACGAGGAGGGAGCGGAGCTCGCCTACGCGATGTCTCTGCCGCTACAAGGTGACATCCTGGGGGGAATGCTCAATCAGATCATGTTCCGCTTCTCGGTCCCCGAGGATCTGCTCTAGGTCCGGTGCGGGGCCGCTACCGGAGGTGGAGCACCCGGAGCGCTTCGACGGCGGTACACACCGGCCCTCCCCTGGGTGCCCGCACCGGCGGACGCCGGGCCATGCGCATGTCCTGAGCGATGGACCAGCCCATCTCGCTGAGGGTGGCGGTCGCCAGCGGCAGGGTATCGCCCTCTTTCACCGGAAGGACGATGGACTTCGGGCCGTCGGCCACAGTTCGGAAGCCCGGGAGGTCGACGATGCACTCCACGCCCTCGATGCGCCGCAGCGCGTCCAGAAGTGGCAGCAGCGCGGAGGGCCCGATTCGATTGGCCACGCCCTCGAGGACCACGAGCGTGGTGCCATTGGGGCGCACCGCCCCTGCCCACTCCACCATGGGCACCCGGCACTGCTCGATGGTGTCCCACTCCTCGGTGAAGTGGGATTCCCGGAGCAGTTCGTGCTTCTGGCCCAAGAGGCCCGGCTCATCGATCTCGGCGTGGGTGTGGACCGAAGTACCCAAGTGGTTGCGCAAGCGATACCAACGAGCGTCCAGGTCGCCGCCGAACGAGACGAAGCGTACCTTCTCGGAGCGCGCCTCGGCCTCCTGCAGGCGCTCCACGATCAAGCTGTCGATTGCGCGGCTGCGCGCCCGCATCATGGACAGGACCGACGGTGCGACGAAACGAGGCGCCAGGTGGGGGTGGGCAGCGATCAACCAGGCGGCGACAGGGTCGATGGGCGGGTGGTGGCGCCGCCCCTGAACCACGCCCAGCGCGTAAAGGCGCCACTGCGCCGCTATGGGTAAATGGAGATCGATGGCGCCATCCAGCACGGCCCATCATACGCCATGTGTTGGGCTGTGCGCTTGACGAGTCGACGCGTACGTGGCGAAATACAGCCCGACATCACCTGTCCCGGCCCGAGATGCGCCTGTCTATCAAAGCTCTGATTCTCCTCCCTGCGGTCTTGGCAGGGTGCACTGCCACGAAGGCGGGGGCGCACCTGCTCGCGGCAGAGCAGGCGCTCGACCGGGCCAATGACCATGGCGCCGAACAGGTGGCGGTGTACGAGTACACCATGGCCCTTCGCTATCTGGAGAAGGCGCGAGAAGAGATGGGCTACTCGGATTACCGCATCACCGAGTCGCTTGCCAAGCGGTCTCAGGAGTGGTCCGACAAGGCGATCATCTTTGTGGAGGCGCGCGGTGGCGCCCGCGAGATCACCGGTGAGGATCTCTCGGACGACATGCTGGCCCCGGCCCCCGCGCCCGAAGTGGCGCCGTCCGACGAGCCCGATCCCTGGCTCGACCCGTCCGAGCCCATCGATCCGTTGTTCGAGCCCTCGGCGGAGCCCGAGCCGGAGCCGGAGCCGGAGCCGGAGCCGGAGCCGGAGCCCGACGACGAGTGGGACTTCGACTTCGACGACGAAGAGGACGAGATCTGATGCGCCGTGGCCCCCTCCTCGCCGTGGTCTTCGTCGCCGCCTGTACGCGCCCGCTGGCCATCCGAGAGACCCTCGATCGCACCGAAGAAACGCTGTCGATGGCCCATCATGTGCACGCAAACCTGTGTGCGCCAGACAGTCTTGCCCGGGCCGAAGCGGCGGTGGATTTCACCCGTATCGAGCTGCATCAGGCGCAGATGCGACGGGCCGAGGAGCACGCGGACGAGGCCTATGAGCAGGCCCTGGCAGCCCTGGCGAAGGCGAGGCCCTGCGGCGGCGTGGACCGTGATCGCGACACGATTGCCGATATCGTCGACATGTGCCCGGACGAGCCCGAGGACTTCGACGGGGACTCCGACGAAGATGGCTGCCGCGACATCGATCCATACGGCGACGAGGACAAAGACGGCATCATGAACCTCGAGGATGGGTGTATCGACCAGCCAGAGGACTTCGATGGCCACGCCGACGACGATGGCTGCCCGGAGACCAGCGACGATACCGATGGCGATGGCATCATCGACGCGGTGGACCAGTGCCCCGATGACGGCGAGGATCTCGACAACTTCAAGGACTCCGACGGCTGCCCGGACCTCGACAACGACGAAGACACCATTCCCGACTTCCGCGACTACTGCGCGCTCATCGCCGAAGATCTCGATGACTGGGACGACGACGATGGTTGTCCCGATCCCGACAACGACGCCGACGGGATCCCCGACGTGCACGACGCTTGCCCGAACCAGCCGGGGGATCGCAGCCTGAACGGTTGTCCGCTCGAAGACCGCGACTCCGACGGCGTCGCCGACAACATCGACCAGTGCATCGACGTGCCGGAGACCAAGAACGGCTACCTCGACGAAGATGGCTGCCCGGACACCCCGCCCACGCGGGTGAAGGTCACCCAGAAACAGGTCAAGATCACCGAGGTCATCGAGTTCCGGACCGGAAGCGCCGAGATCCTGTCGGCGTCCAATCCCATCCTGGACGACGTGTTGCAGGTCCTCAACGACGCCAAGGACATGAAGCTGCGCATCGAGGGCCACACCGACTCCCAGGGTGGCGACGAGCTGAACATGAAGCTGTCCCAGCAGCGTGCGGACTCGGTGCGGCGCTACCTGGAGCGCAAAGGTGTGGCCGCCAATCGGCTGCAGGCCGTTGGCTACGGCGAGACCAAGCCCATCGATACGAACCGCACCGCGTCTGGGCGGCAGAACAACCGGCGCGTAGAGTTCCACATCACGGCGAAGTGAGTGATGCGCCCCGGGCCACATGATGCTGCGGCTCAGCCCTCGTGGTCAGTGGCCTCGAGGGGGTCAGGCTCGTCCCGCCACTGGGCGGTTCCCGCGGACGTGCCTCCGGGGCCCTGCTCCAGGAGCTGCTCGACCGATGGACCGTCTGTCGCGCCTCGGCTGAACCGGACCGGCCGGAGCACCTGCTCCTCCTCTCCTCGAATAAGGCGCCGCATGTTGGGGATGTGGGTCGCGGCGACGCCGAGTCCGAGGGCGGCGACCACCGGCAGCGCCTCGGGCGCGAGCCAGCTGCAGGTCAGTACCAGGGCGGTGGCCGAGGCAAGGGCCGCCACCGACGAGCGACCGGTGCCGGCCAGCAGTGCGGTCCACAGGGCCGCTGCCCCGAGGGTGGGCAGTGGAACGATCGCGAGCAGGGCGCCCGCCCCGGTCGCCACTCCCTTTCCGCCGCGAAACTCCAGGAAGATCGAGAAGCAGTGTCCGACCCATGCGGTGATGGCGATCAGGCCGGGCCACCACAGGCCGGCCTCGGGCCACAGCGTCCGCGCCAGCAGGACGGGCACCAGGCCCTTGGCCATGTCCAGGGCTACGACCGGGCCTGCGAGGCCCCAGCCATGAACGCGGGCGACATTGGTCGCCCCGATATTGCCGCTGCCCGCCGAGCGAAGGTCTGTGTCGTCGCCATACAGGGTCGTCACCACCAGACCGAACGGCACCGAGGCGCCGATGTAGGTGAGACCGAGTAGGCAGAGCATGGGCAGCATGCCCGCTCTCTATCCCATCGCGATCAGGGCGTGCCGGTCGGGTAGGTGTAGAACCCGTAGTAGGTGTACACAGGTGGGGTGGTGGTGGTGCCGGTCGTCGTCGAGCCGGTTGTCGTGCCACCTCCGGTGCCGAGAGCACCCTTGTCGATGTAGCCCAGATCCTCGCAGGTCAGGTCCATCTGTGGGCGGTTGTCGTCCTTCCTGGTCGTGAACTCCATCTCGACATCCACCTCGTTCACGTTCCACGACACGGTTCCCAGGAACGTGTAGGTGGTCTTGGGTGACAAGGGCAGGGTGGGCGTGGCCACCACCGTGAAGGCCACGCTGCTACCGAAGGGGTCGTCGTCGGATGGGCCCTGCAGGTCCACCGGGATGGCGCCATCGGGGCCGATGAGGGTCGCGTTGACCCACTCCAGGGCGTAGGGGTTGGCGCCGAGCGACTGGAAGTCCTCGCCGGCTTCGGTGGAGCCTACGGTCACCGTGATGGGAAAGCCGCGCTCTTCCTCACAATCGAACGGACCTCGATAGACGTAGGGGACCTCAAGCTGGCCGTCCTTGGGGTAGGTGATCGGCTTGGTCTCGCGCGCCGTGGCCGGGTACTCGAAGATCAGATTTGCGTGGGAGAGGTTCCACAGGAACGGCTCCGCGCTTCCATCATTGGGCCAGTCGGGTAGCTCCGCATAGCCCATGTCGATCATCGACGGCTGGAGCAGAAGCTCCCGCGCGCCGGGGTCGTACATCCAGAAGTCGACCTTCTGCGCTCCGACGAACGTGTCGAAGAACGCCCACATCCAGATTCCGCTGCTCCCCCCGACCGCTTCGACGTCGCCGTAGCCCGCATGCTCCAGTCGGTCGAAGATGGTCGCGCCGGTGGCCGAAGGAAGCGCCAGGTTCTCGTCGGCCCAGTTTGCAGGGAGTGTGGCCAGGGAGTGGTTGGTGGCCATGTAGGCCAGGTGGTTCTCCGTGGCCTGCTGCACGGCCTTGTCGAAGCCCATACGCGGCAGGCCCATGAGGCGGCGGTAGCAGTTGGTCCGCCAGATGAAGTCGCCTTCGGCTTTGTCGTTGGCGTGTTTCTCGCCCGGGACCTTGTCGTGACAGGCCTCGTCCACGTCATAGTACTGGGCGCACCCGGACGACAGGGCGAAGACGGCGATGATGAGCGAAGTGTGGCGCATTCCGCAGATCTACCACATCCGCGGTCTCCGCGCGGTCAGGAGTCGTGCCGAAGTCAGCGTTCCAGCTTCTCGCGGTCGAGATCCTGTTGGCCGTCCCTGGAGTACTCGCAGGCCATTGACGGGTCGTCGAGGAGCATCTCTCCATGTCGGATGTCGATCCGTTCGGTCCGGCTCTTGGGCTCGAGGGTCAGGTACTTGGAGATGTGCGCCTTGCCCTCGGCCAGCAGGGCGTGGTCGTTGCGCTTCTGGCCGATGCACATCTTGGTGACCCCGAGCTCCTTCAGGTGCCGGATCTTGTCGCCGCCGCACTCATGAGCCAGCTGCATGCGCTCGAGGGACTTGTCCAGGTCGCCTCGTGTACCCGCCAGGACCTGTACGATCCACCAGTCCGGGACGAGGCGGTAGTAGATGCCCAGCCCGTGGTGTACATCGCAGGGCAGCTGCTCTCCGCCACCGATGCTGGCGTAGGTGTAGCCGCTGTCGGTGGCCTCGGTCCAGTCCTGCTCCACGCGCTTGGCGAGGAACAGGGAGGCCAACACCCCGCGGGTGGTGCCGTAGCGGCCGATGGCGACGCCTCGGGCGAACTTGAGGTGTGGGTCGTCGGGGGTGAGCTCCAGTCCGGCGTCGGCGACAGTCCACATCCGCTCGTACCATGCGACTTTGTCGATGCTCGTGTCGGTGCGCTCGAATTGCTCGCCGAGCTCGTACATGAACCGAGCCACGTGTCGGTAGACGGTGGCGTCCTCGGGATTGTCCGCCATGCGCTTCTCGGCGAGTTCCAGGCCCTCCTTGACGCGACCCTCGTGGTACAGGACCTCGAGGTCGAAGTGTGGCGTGTCCGGGGTGACCTGCCCTTCGAACCGGATGGGGTAGGTCTTGTCCTCAGGGGGCTCGGCTTCGGTGTCGGCCTCGGCCTCGGCCTCGGCCTCGGCCTCGGGCGTCTCGGGCGCGCTTGCAGGCGTGGCCTCTTCTTGGGCCGTCTCGGCCACCGTGGGCTCGGCCTCCGGCTGGTCTTGCGCCACAGCCACGCCCGTCATCAGAAGCAGTGCGGAAATCAGCATTCGCATCGTGTACCCTCGGCTACGGCGCGGGTTATCCGGGCGGGCGGAGGTGTGCCAGGTGTGGCGACTCGCGGCGATGGCGTGGATGGTCGGCTGTACCCAGGAGGCGGTGCCGCGTCCGGACCTGGACGAGCTGACTGAGACCGAGGCGTGGGACTACGTGCGCGCCGCGGTCCAGACGCCGTCTGCCTGCTTCAATGGAGATCTGCGATACTGCGCCGAAGACCTGGCCTATCTGGACGCTCGAATCCAGGCCACCCTCGATGCCCACAACGACGGTCGCATGCCGAGCCAGCGTCGGCAGTTGTACCCCGTGGTGAACGTGGTGCGCCATCGCTATCGGGCGTCGTTGATCACCAGCGGGGTCGCCGAGGCCCGCATTCGGGCGAACTGGGAGGACCCGGAAGTGACCGAGGAGTCAGGCAGCGTGCGCGTGGAGTTGGGGCTTCCCCCGGGAGAGGTGTTGTCCAGGGGCCCCCGGACCTTCGTCGACTCGCCGATCGTGGTGGAGGGCGAGCTGCGAACCGACGAGGTCGTGATGAAGTTGTCGCACTTCGTCGAAGCCCACCCCGCCGCGACGGTGCGTCTGCTGGTTGAGATCCCCGTGCTCGGCGAGGCGTCCACGCGTCGGCTGGAGTACCGCTGGACACCGCGATTTCAGGCGGTCCAGGTGTTGGATCCTGCTACGCCCAAGCGCTTGTGGACGTCGGCCCCGGTGACCGATCTCGAGGCCATCGACGCCGGGGAGCTCCGTATTGCTCGGCTGCACGAGTGCAAGACCGAAGGCTATGGACAGGTGCCCCAGGGGTGCGTTCCAGCTGCGCCGGATAGGAGAGAGCCATGACGCTGCTGCTGCTCATGCTTCTCCTGGCGCCCCCCGCCGTTGCTGTGGACACCCCCGCGGTCGCCGCGCAGGGACCCGCGGTGTCGCCGCTG
>Ga0114933_10005989_pt1 | contig 10915 bp, 9 predicted proteins | sample 4SBtaG_FD_89691 | JGI IMG/M metagenome (GOLD analysis project Ga0114933, IMG submission 89691) | Deep subsurface microbial communities from Kolumbo volcano to uncover new lineages of life (NeLLi) - 4SBTROV12_W25 metaG | ecosystem: Environmental > Aquatic > Marine > Volcanic | place: Kolumbo... | reverse complement strand
TACAATATTTTAAAGAATTTCCAGTTGTTCAGTATGGGTTTACGGACGATCCCGATGACACAAAGGGTGTTACCGATATAACAAAACGTGTTGGAATAAGAAGGGATTTTGCTAAATATGTTAATTCATATTACACAGAAGATATTCCAGATGGTTCAACACCAGAGCAAGTTGCTCTTGATGTGTATGGTTCCCCTTACGATCACTGGATTTTATTGCATTGTAATAATGTAGTTGATCCTTATTTTGATTGGGTCTTGGATGCTCAAAAATTCGACATATATATTCAGAAAAAATATCCAGACGAGGTAATGGTTCTCACACAAACAAAGGATAATTATATTGTGGGTGAGACTATTACTGGTAGTATATCGGGGGCAACTGCAATTGTTAAATCTTGCAATCCGGAATTAGGACAGATTACATATGAGAGTAGTTCTAGTACTTCTTGGGATACATCCACTCCCGATACAATTGTAGGATCAGTTTCAAACTTGCAGGTTACTATTGAGTCTTATGGAAAGGAATTTGCAGCTGCAAAATTTTATGAGGTTGTTCGTACTAACAGTGATGGAACAGAAGATCGTTTAATTGTTGACAAGGGGTTTACGAATGCACAACGTGAATTACTTCCTGGTGGTATTAATTCATGGGCTGCTCCAGTTGCAGTAGATAATGCAACTTTTGAATCACGATTAAATGAGGAAAATCGAAAGGTTAAAATTTTACAACCAGAATTGGTTGAATTATTTGAAAACGAATTTAAGGAAAAGATTCAATGAATTTACGTGGCAAACTACCAATCCCGGGAAGTTATAATTTAACTTCACTTGAATTAATTTCAGATTTTTTTCCTACTCTGGGTTTGCAGTTGGGAGAATTAGTTGCTGAGGTTAATCTCTACGAAAGTATTTTTGATGATTGTAGTTCTGGTAGTATTGTGTTGACTGATTCTCGAAATATTTTAGCTAAACTTCCCGTTGTTGGTTATGAGACTTTGAAAATTACATATAGTTTGGATTGGGAGGGTGATGGAATTGTTCCTGAATCTCGTATGGAGAGTGTTACGAGGGAGTATAGGGTACAGTCGATTACTAATTATAACAAGGGACTGCCCACGTCTGCTACTTATATATTGAATTTTATTTCTAAGGAACATTTTGATAATCTAACAACGAAAGTTAGTAAGGGATATAGAAGCACTTCTATTTCTAATATTGCTAATTTGGTTTACTTAGAACTAAAGAGTCTTAAAAGGTTTTCTGTTGATCCCACTATTGCTCCTCATGATTTGGTAATCCCAAATTGGAATCCATTTACAGCATTAAATTGGTTGGCAAATCGAGCAAAATCTGGTGCATATTTAGGTGCTAATTATAAGTTTTTTGAAAATTCCGATGGATATAATTTTGCTTCACTAGAAGGATTATATGAGAAGGCAAGTAATCCAATTTATTCCGTGGACACATACACACAATTACCCAGAGATGCAGTTTTAACACCTGAAGATCGTGGAGCAAGTTTTAAGGATATCTTAGAAATTTCCTTTGATGATATTCTTGATGTTTCGGATAATATTTCTTCTGGAATGTATGCTAGTAAAATAATTGAACATGATATTGTTAAGAGGGAATTTCAGGTTAAAGAATTCAATTACAATAATACTTTCTTTTTGTATAACCACCTTAATAGTGGAAATACTGGACTAGATCATAGTAGGGCTGATTTGTCCTTGGGTGGTTCTTATACTAATAAATCTGATTCCAGAATTAACTATGTTCCCAAACACTACAAAAAACATAATAATTTTCATAGTTATGGTGATAACATTGAGGATACATTTCAAATTAGAAATTCCCAGTTTTCACAGTTGGACAATTTCAGAGTAACCTTTGTTGTAGCAGGTGATTCTACTAAGACTGTGGGTGATGTTGTTAAATTAAGAATTGTTTCACCGGAACCTATGCAATCATCTCCTAGAACGATTTGGGATCCTATATATAGTGGTAATTATTTAGTGGTGGGACTTAAGCATATGATTGATCCAGAGAAATTCACAACTACAATGACGGCAGTAAAGGATACATATGAGAACCCAATTACGAATTCTACGTTACGATTGGAGGTATAGGTAGATGTTGAGTTATAATAACTTTATACAAAAGACAGAGATGATTAATGAAAAATTAATCGTTGTTGGAAAAGGAAAGCCATATGGCCAAGTTGTATTTTTGGCAGGTGGTGCTGGTTCGGGTAAAGGTTTTGCATCTAAAAATTTCATGGAATATAATAAGTTCAAGGTCCGTGATGTTGATGAGTGGAAAAGGGCCTTTATGAAAATTTCTGAACTTAAGGGTAAGTATACGGATCAGGATGGGAATAAATTAAGTTCACTTGATTTACGAAACCCAAAGGATGTTTCCGCATTGCACGTGGCTGTTAGAGATATGAATATTAAAAATAAAACGTTAGATTTGTTATTGAAGAACGCAAAAACTGGAAGATTGCCTAATATTATATTTGATATTACATTAAAGGATATTGATGATATTTCTAAAGTCTTACCTTCATTAAAAGAAGTTGGATTTCAATCAACAGATATTCATATTGTTTGGGTGTTAGCAAGTTATCATGTTGCAGTAGCGGCAAATAGAGATCGGGAACGGGTAGTTGACGATAAGATTCTTTTTAAAACACATGTCGGTGCAGCCAATACTATGTATGATATTATTAAATCTAAAGGTGTTTCTGGAGTTGATGGTTCTGTCCATGTTATTCTCAATAATCGAGAAAATACAATTTTCTTCCAGAGACCAGATGGAACTAAGACTAAAGTAATAAAGGATTTTAAATATCTCACTTTAAAGAAAGAAGGAAAACCGTTTTATAGTCAAGGTGAGGTAAATGGTCAGATTAGAGATTGGATTTTAGATAACATACCCAAAACGGGTGCAACTAAGCATATGTGGGGATAGTAATGTCGAAAGAAAGTGATTTTGCAAAAAAATATCCACATCTTGTAGAACGTGCAGATGAAAAATATAATAACAGAAAAAAGCTGACAGTTAAACCATATAAAAAGAAAATTAAGGATGTAAAAAAGGATGAAAGAATTTAATACATTTGTCTGGTGGCAAGGACGTGTTGAAGATAGGGACGATCCTTTGAATTTAGGTAGATGTCGAGTGAGGATGTTGGGATTTCATTCTCAGAATATTATGGATATTCCCACATCAACACTTCCATGGGCTTATCCTGCGATGCCTATTAATAGCAATCCTGGTGATCCTGCTATTGGTCCAACTGTTGGAACTTGGGTGATGGGATTTTTTAGAGATGGTCAAGATGCACAGGAACCTATAATGACACATATTGTAGATGCCGGGTTCACCAATGAAGATGATGTTGTTAATAATTTAGCAGGAAATAGTCCTGAATGGGGTGGTAAAAAGAGTATTGTAACTGATGAGGTAAACACAAATCGGTTAGCAAAGGGAAATCCAGTTGCAACATATGTGCAAGACTATACAACGAAGCATACTGGTGAAACTGTAGAGTACCCAAGTCCTGCACACGGTTTTCCTAATCCGAGTCATGCAGTTCCAATTCCTGTTCCGGGTCTAGGTTATAATGCTGATTATCCGAACAATAAAGTGGAAGAAAGTGATTCGGGTCATGTTACAGAAGTTGATGATACTCCAGGTTCGGAAAGGTTGAGTAAAGTACACAAATCTGGAACACTAGAAGTTATCAAGAGTGATGGTTCTAAGGTGGTTAAAGTTGTGGGGGATGATTTTGAAATGGTATTGAGTGATAAAACACTCAAAGTTTCGGGTAATTTAAATATTGTTTCGGATGGGGATATAAATTTTAAAGCTGGTGGTACAATACGATTTGATTCAAATACACAATTTAGGATTACTGCTCCAATAGCATCTGTGATTGATTCACCCTTAATTGTTTTGGGACCTGAGAAAGGAGGTTTTGTTAATGTTAATGGTGCAATTAGTCAAGTGGGTTCTCCCCTTGTTTTACCAGGGATTCCAATTCCAGTTCCTGATTTACCTGAGGTATCTTTTGAAAAACCAGAACCACCAGACACAATCGAATTAGGGAAATAATATGCAACTACAATTGGATTTTAAAGATGAACGAATGGAAGATGTTGTTAAGTATATGCTTGAAAAGCGTGTTATTGAATATGACAAAGAAACAAATACAATTACAGTAAATGCTGATATTGCCTTTAAATTCAAAGGAAATCTCAATATAGATTGTGATAAACATATTGTTATGAGTAGTGGTATGGAAGAAGATCCAGAAAGAGAAGATGGTGCTAAGTATGCCATATGGCTCAATCCAGAATTGGATCGAGAACAAAAACCAGTTTTATATGCTCCATTAAACGATGTCGAATATTAATTTTATTAAAGCAGACGGAACAAAAACTACGCTAGACGTAAATGTTACCGATTTTAAAGCTAATGTAAAATTTACAACTGATGATCTTGCTACCTCAGAGTATATACAATTAGACGAATATACTAAGCAGGATGGTTCTTCTGTTATGATGATTGTGTTGACATTATTTGCAAGATTGTCTGGGAAACTTGATAATGCTAATTTATTACCGGTAAATACCGGTTTTAAAGATTTTGTTGATGCAATGGTAGTCCCCAGGGAATCAGGAGCAACTACAAGACAACATTTGAAGTATGAGAATGTGATCCCGTTTAGAAATGCTGAAAGTTTAACAACAAAATTTAAATTGATTTCAGGTGAATTGCCTCCCGGGTTGAAGTTTTTAGATAATGCCATGACTGGTGTTGGTGTTAATGTAGATGGTTTAGTTGAAGATTCAATTGCAACTTTCAGTCAGGATTGGAGAACTGAAAATAATGGAATCGACTTTGATAAGGAAACTATATTTAACAGTAAAATAGAATTTTTAGATATACAACCAACACCCACATTTACTGTTGGTGCAGGACTCGTAAGTGGTTCCCAAATGAGGAGAATTGAGTCGATTGATACATATACTGAAGATGATGTTACAAAAACAAAGGTTAGGGTTGCATATGCTTCGGGAACTTCTGAAGTACCAGAAATATTAAAATATAAACAGAATAGAGTATATGGTTCAGGAGGAATTTTAACACAGGATAAAGATCCTTTATTTTCTGCGGGTTTACAAATTGGTAATGGATTATACACATATAAAGACACAAAAGTAATTACGGATAGTAGTAATGTACAGGATCAGATTTATAAGGATTATGATTTTGTATTGGGTATGTATAATGGTGATACAGATTCCTTATTAGTACAGGAGTCGTTTAGTATTCGGGTTTATCAGAATTTAGATGCTGTTAGGGATGATTATTTAAGAACAAAGAACCTTGGTGGCATAAAGAAATATTTTCCATTTACGGATACGATTAGTACTTTTAAATTACCTTTGCTCAAGGAAGATGGAACTTCAGTTTTTATAATGCTGGAAAATGGAAAATTAACATTCGATGATACGACTATAGCAAGTGATAATGGGTTGTTGTCTTTGTTGAAAGAGAACGGATCAAATAGTAATATTACATTACAAGGGGCTTAGAATGTCAAGACCAATTACAAGGGTTAAAATAGACAGGGATAGTGGACATGCTCCTTCATATGGAAAAGCAGTTGCATGGAGTGAAGCACAGGAAGAACAGCAAAGGAATAAAAGTGGAAATCCATCAGAGAAAATATTCGGACCATATGCTGGTAGTGGAGATGTTTTAATAGGTACTGAGGAATTGGGAATCATAGGTAATGACGGAAAGGAACTTGTGGGTTATGGTGTTCACAGACAATATGACTATAGGGAAGAACATGTTCCCTTTAGTCCTTTTATAGAACCAGAAGGAAGGGAACGTTTAGAGGGTGCTGATTTTCCTTGGTTGAAAACAGCAAGTGATGTTGTATTTATAAATGGTCGTGGAGCAGGTAGAGTTGGAGATTTTACTGTATGTGGTTCTGCTATATTAGACGGCAATGATACTGTTATGGTCGGTGGTTCAGATCCAGATATAAATTTAGAAGAAATTCCAGATACATTAACAAAAGAATCTGTGCATGGTGCAGAAGAATTGGATTATACTTTAGTAAAGAGTGCTATGGGATTAGCAAGATATTCTAAAGATAATCCCCCTAAATTTTTAGGACTTCATGCCACCCTAACAAAATTTGAGGAGTTAAACGAAAAATGAATCAATTTCCACTGGATAGGTCTTTGATATATCAAGATACGGAGTATGTTGATATTGATCTGAATTTTAAAAAGGCGAGGAGTACTGATATAAGTAAAAAACGAGGAGAGAATGCAATCAAACAATCTCTAAAGGTGTTATTGCTTAGTGGTAGGTCTGAAAGATTATTTCATCCTGAAATAGCATCTGGTGTTAGGGATTTACTTTTCGATTTAGTAACACCAACCTCTGCATATGAATTAAAAACAGCAATAGAAGATGTTATAAATAATTTTGAACCCAGAGTTAATTTAACAGACGTGGTGGTTACTGCTGACATAGATGCATCTTCTTATGATGTACGCATAGAATTTACGTTGTTAAATCAAGAACCAACAAACACAATCCAATTAAATCTATTTTTAGAGCGGTTAAGGTAATATGGCAACAAGTAAATTACGAGTAACAGAATTAGATTTCGATACGATAAAAGCAAATTTGAAAGATTTCTTTAAAGGCCAGACTGAATTTACCGACTATGATTTTGATGGTTCTGGACTTTCCTTGCTTTTAGATGTTTTGGCATATAATACTCATTATATGTCATATTATTTAAATATGGTAGCAAACGAATCTTTTTTAGATAGTGCTACTCAACGAGATTCGGTAGTATCATTAGCAAAAAATCTGGGATATACTCCTAGATCAAGGACTGGTGCTTCTGCTGTTTTGTCATTAGCTATAACACAAAATTCAACACAGTTACCAGATTTAGTTAAAATACCTGCTTATACACAATTTAATGTAACTAGTTTAGGCAAATCATATACCTTTTATTCTCTGGTTGACAAAATAATTACATGGGATGGTTCTGCGACAGGAAGTAATAGAACCTTTGCTATAACAGATTTTAAAGTAACACAGGGTGCAAAATTAATTAAAGAGTTTGTAGTAACGGGTAATGAAAATCAACGTTTTTTACTCGAAAATACTAATGTAGATTCATCCACTGTTTCGGTTCGTGTTAAGGAAAATACTTCTTCAAATACTTTTGATACCTATAGTAAATTTGATGGTTTACTTGCATTAGATTCTTCATCTACATATTATTTTGTAAATGAGGCTGAGGGTGGGTCGTATGAAATAAGTTTTGGTGATGGGGTTTATGGAAAAAAAGTTAGTGCTGGTAATGTTATTGTTGTTGATTATTTGACAACTGATGGACCGGATGCAAATGGTCTTACTGGATTAACACTTTCTTCTGAATCACAGACTTGGGGAGAAACATCAAATCAAACTTCTGCTAGTGTATCGGTTGCAGTTACAACAACTTCCTCTAGTAGTGGGGGATCGGAACCTGAAAGTTTAGATTCTATTAAATATCTAGCACCTCGATCATTTCAACATCAAAATCGAGCAGTTACAGCTGATGATTATAAGGCAATAATAACTTCCAACTATTCTAATGCTTCTAGTGTTAGAGTTTGGGGTGGTGATGAGGATAGTAGTGCTGGGTTCGGTAAAATATTTATTGCAATAAAACCACAATCAAAAGAAACACTGACTGAAAATGAAAAAAATGAAGTTAGGAATATACTAAAAGATTATAAGATTGTTGGTATGGAAACTATAATAAAGTCTCCGGAGTATGTGGGGTTGAAGGTTGATAGTATAGTAAAATATAATCCATCATTGACATCAAAAGAATCCGAGACTTTAAAACTAAATGCTATTAATGCAATAAAAGAATGGAATTTAAATAAGTTAAATAGATTCGATGGGGTTTTCCGTTATTCCCAATTGGGGGCTGCGATTGATAATTCCGATAAAGCAATTCTTAGTAATACAACTGAAATATCATTAATCAAGACAACACCAGAATTAACAACCCTTGCTGGATATTATGCATACGATCAGACTAAAAACGAAGATACTACAAAAATTTTCTATAATTATTCTAGTGGTAGTGCTAGTATACCTGTGGTTACATTATTTGATAAAACTGTATACCTCAAGGACAGCAAAACGGATAGAAATGGTGTTGAGGACAGAGAATTAATAACAATTAAACGAGGTGGATTTACTTCATCAACATTTACCGTATTAGGATTTGAAGTAGGGGATGATAACTCTAGTGGTACTACCACTGATGTAGATAAGCATAGGTTACTGACGGTAAAGATTGTTGATGTTCCAGATCCCACAAAAGAAAATGAAGGTACATTAAAGATTGTTACTGTTGATGATAAGGATGTTAGTTTACCGGGATATATTGATTTCAGAGAAGAAAAGTGGGACTCTACTATAGGAAAAATTAAATATGATAAGGGTGAGTTGTATGAATGGAAACCATTCCCGATAGCATCTCTGGAAGATAAAATAACAATTGATCTTATAGGTAAGGTTGGTGCAGTTGATGTCATTCCAGAGGGAAATCAAATTTTATCAATCAAAGACTCCCATATCAATGTAAGTATGGATATGGATAAAGATAGTTAATATGAAATATCAAGATAGAATTTCTAGGACAATTTCTCAGTTTATATACTCACAGTTACCAGCTACTATTCATTTAGACTTTGAGAAACCTGTTTCCGGTAAAACTGATAGGACTCTATTTACTAGATTTATCGAACTATATTATGAATTTTTAGAGAAATCTTCTGCTTTAACCCTGACAGAAAGGAAAAAACATAGTATTTCTTCTTTTCAGGATCTTTTGGTAGGGGAAGCAATTGATGATGTTGTTCCTGGACTATATGGAGAATTGATGAGGCTTCGTAGTTATCGGGATATAGATTTGACAAATCTGGATTTAAAGGATGAACTATACAAAGAGTATACAGCCAATTATCAAGGGGAAATTTTAGGTGATCGAGATAGATTATTGAAAATTGCCTCATTAATAAATCGAGCAAAGGGTACAGAACTTAGTTATAAAGCACTATTTAGGTTTTTCTATAATAGTGATGTCAAGTTTATAGAACCAAAAACAGAAATTTTCATTCCTTCTTATAATAGATATTATCGGGAATTAAGGATGAAAATTCGAGAAATACCTAGTTTACTTGAACCATCTTTAATCGAAAACTTCTCGGAGTTTACTGGGAAGTATATTAAAGGTGTTTCGTCTGGTGCCAAGGCATATGTCATTTCATCCAATCATGATACCGATATTGCAATAAAGGATACAGCACCCGTTTTAGGTGTATCCTTATCTTCTGGTGGTAGTAATTATAAAACACCAGGAGCAATAGTTACAGATAGTTCTGGTTATGAAATTCTTAAGGACGACTATGGATATTCTACTGGTGCGGTTGCAACTGTAGAAAAACATGCAAGTGGTTCTGGTTATAGTAAGTATTATCAAGTTGAATTGTGGGAAAACTCTGATTCTAGTTGGGCTGAAAATGATATTCTATTACCTATGACTGATTTCGATGAAAGTAATACGGGTTATAGTTTAGCAGGATGGAATGTTCAAAAGGGAATGGGAAAAATTGTTTCTACATCTACGTCTAATGGAAAAACTTATTATTATATCGAACCACAAGATCCAGAAGAGGCATTAAGTGGTTTGGGTCAATATTGGAATAATCTTGAGGGTACTAAAGATATAATCATAGAAAAAAATAAGATTCCTGTTGATATAACCATACCTCCTTCTACAGGATTTAATAGTATTCCTACCCTCACTACAGACACAAGAATTGCATATCAAGGAACTATTGCTTCACAAACTGCAGCTGGAACAATAAAGTTGCATTCCGATGAACGCAAGTTAAATTTGACTTTTGATAATAGTACAAATGTTGAGGATTTATACACACGAACCCAGACTTTAACTCTTGTATTCAATGGTGTTGTGGATGCAAATAGGGATTATAGTGTTGGTGCAATTGCTGAACAAGCAACAACGGGTGCAAAAGGTGTTATTTTAGAGTGGGATAATCTTTTCACAATGAGAGTTCGTTTGATACCAGTAGGTGGTTCTATAATTCCATTTACAACTACTTCTTCCTCTGAGTTTCTACATCAATCCGGTGCAAGTAATGCAAAATCTTATATTGCGGTAGCTGGTGATTCAACATTTGTTGCTGGGGATATAATAGAAACGCAACCATATCAAATAGTAACATTGGATTCTGGTGGTACTGGAAACTTTAGTGTGGGTGAAACTGTTTCATGGGATCAGGGTAGAGTTACAGGAGTTGTATCAAAATGGGTTTCTGGAACTAGAGTTTTGCATATAGTTAAGGCATCTGGAAGATTTTTTGCAGCTGCATCCCCTATTCTTTCTGGTGATGATAGTGGTGCGACAAATTGGACAATCGCCTCTGTTACTCAAGTAAATAAGGTGGTTTCTGCAACAATAGATTCTGTGTCAACCAATACCTTAGTTATTAAGGATTTTCAGGCAAGTGGTTCTGATTGGTTTAAGAGTGGGGATTATATAAAAACAAGACGTGGTGAATTTCATAGTTTTGTTAGTGCATTAGTTTCGGCTGATCCAGCATTAAATGGTGGAACAGCAAAAGCAAACATAGAATTAGATACAGGTAAAACGAGTAATACTTTTGCTATGGTGGATTTAACCTTGACAGCAGGAGGAACAGGAACTTTTACTGCAGGTGATACAGTTACACAAGGATCGGTTACTGCTACTGTTGTTTCCTTTAGTGGAACTGCAT
>Ga0114933_10005987_pt1 | contig 10916 bp, 8 predicted proteins | sample 4SBtaG_FD_89691 | JGI IMG/M metagenome (GOLD analysis project Ga0114933, IMG submission 89691) | Deep subsurface microbial communities from Kolumbo volcano to uncover new lineages of life (NeLLi) - 4SBTROV12_W25 metaG | ecosystem: Environmental > Aquatic > Marine > Volcanic | place: Kolumbo... | reverse complement strand
TTACTAAAAAATTAACCTATTTAATCTGCCCAGAGTTTTCAGCCCTGACGAGCTTTAAAGCGTGGATTTCGCTTATTAATAACATACACTTTTCCACGGCGACGCACAATTTGGCATCCCCTATCCCGATTCTTTGCAGAACGCAATGATTTCAAAACTTTCATATTTACAACTTTCCGTTTCGAAGGCGGCGAACAATAAGGTTACTTACTCCCCGTGTCAACGAGGGTAAATGCATTTACTTAATCAAATGCGCACATTAATGGGTTATTAAAGCTTAAAAGTGTATCACTATGTCAAAATTACTGATTGCTTTTGCTTGCCAAGTCCTTCGATTTCCAACTCAACAATATCACCTTCAGTCAAGTAAACTGGTGGGTTGTAACCCATACCTACCCCTGGAGGAGTCCCAGTAGCGATTAGATCACCAGGCTCTAAAACCATAAACTGACTGCAATACCAAACTATATGTGCAATATCAAAAATCATTGTTTTACTTGAACCATTTTGACGAACCGTTCCATTAACAGTTGTTTTCATATATAGGTTATTTGGATCCTTAACTTCATCTGCGGTTACTAGCCAAGGACCAGTTGGACAAAAGGACTGAGCAGACTTACCCTTAATCCAAGTAGGTCCGTGTTCAAGCTGCAATTTTCTTTCTGAAACATCATTAACAATACAATAACCAAAAATATATTTAAGAGCCTCTTCTTTAGTTGAGATATATTTTGCTTCCCTACCAATGACTATGCCAAGTTCAACCTCCCAATCTGTTTTAATACTTTTTGGAGGAACTAAAATTGGATCGTATGGACCTGAATAGCTACTAGGTGCTTTACAAAAAATTACAGGCTCATCTGGAATATCCATACCTGCTTCAAGTGCGTGATCCTCATAATTCAAACCAATAGCAATAATATTACCTGGCCTAGCCATAGGAGCTCCAATACGAAGATTCTCTTTTAGCACTAATGGGAACTGTTCTATATTTGAATTTATTTCCTTAGAAAGTGCTTCTGTTCCTTCAGAACTCATCCAAGGTCCATCAATTTCTGATACAACTGAAGAAATATCTCTTAATTGCCCATCCTCAGATATTAAACCAGGCTTCTCAATGCCCGCACTACCGTATCTAACCAATTTCATTTTAATCCCCTGATTCCAGTTATTAAGTCAATATTACAAATTACTAGAGCTAGTTGAATTCTATTATATTTCAATTTCAATGTGTGTTGAATATAAACTATTTATTGTGTTGTTAATCCACCATCGATAGGCATAGCCATTCCGGTTGCAAATGTTGATTTATCAGAACACAGCCAAGCTATTGAGGCAGCGATTTCCTCAGGTTTACCAAGTCTTTTCATGGGCAGACGTTGGATAATTGATTCCATTAAATCAGGTTGCTCTTTAAGTAAATTGTCAACGAGAGGTGTTTTTACTGTCCCTGGACATATTGCATTTATTCGTATCCCAGCTTGGGCGTATTCCAATGCGGCAGTTTTTGTGAGACCTAGAACGCCGTGTTTAGAAGCCGAATATGCCGGCATATTTGGAGAGCCCACCAAGCCAAAGCTTGAGGCAACATTAACGATGTTACCACTTTTATATTTAAGCATATGAATGATTTCATGCTTCATGCATAACCATACGCCCGTGAGATTAACTGAAATTATGTTATTCCAGTTTTCTTCGCTGCACTCGCTAGTTGATGTTAATTCACCTTGTATTCCGGCGTTATTGACCGCACAATCCAACCCCCCAAGTTTTTGAATTGTGATGTTTATCATTTCTTTAACACTATTGGCAGATGACATATCGCTCTCTATGTATAGAGCTTTTGCTCCCATATTCTTTAAATGGTCTAATGTGATGTTTCCAGTTTCGGGGTTTAGATCAGCGACCGCTACAGATGCTCCTTCATTGGCTAAAGCGATACAGGTTGCTCTACCAATACCGGAACCACCGCCTGTAACAAGCGCAATTTTTTTTTCAAGTATACCGGTCATTATCATATAACCTTATTTAAAATTAATTATAAAAAATGGTTACTCATGAACAGGTAAGAAATATCTAAATCCAGTAAAAAAGGGTGGTGGGCACGACTGGGATTGAACCAGTGACCCCTACGATGTCAACGTAGTGCTCTCCCGCTGAGCTACGCGCCCTATCCCTAATAATACTTCGATTCTGCTGTTTTTAGTTATTCAAGTCAACTTTGGTAGAAATACAATTTATGGTTAATTATTTTCCCTAATCAACGACATAATATATTCATAACTTTATTTTCTGAATCGCGCTTTACTATCAACAAACCTTCAGATAATTGTAAAATGTTAAGTGCAGACTTTGCAACAGTTCTCGCTGCATCTGCTGCGGAGTAGTTCATAGGTTCTCCATGAAGATTAAGCGAGGTGTTGAGTAAAGCAGCTATTCCTGTTCGCTCCCTGAAAGCATTTATGAGTTTCCAATATCCTGGACTTAGATCTTCCCTCACCTTTTGAGGGCGCACGCTAAAGTCAGCAGGGTGCAGCGCAGCTGGGATTTCTTGGCGAGCTAATGCTGTACTTTCAAATCCGATAGTCATGTATTCCGAAACACAACCTTTGAGGTCTATAAGGTAGTCAGAAGTATATTCATCAAGAATTGATGGTGTAAAAGGCATCCAGAAGTCGCGGCTCTTGATCGCGTCATTTATTTCCCTTATTACATCTGAATTAGTAGGACTGGCAAGTATTGACCTTGACCCTAATGCTCTTGCACCAAATTCTGATTTACCACAACACCTTGCAATGATTTCTCCATTCTCAAGTAGTTTTGCTATATCATCATCAGTAGTATTGGGTATTTCAATGAAATCTGATATGGACATTGAGGTTTCACTTAAACGGCCTGACCAATGACCTGTTTCTTCTGAACCCAAGTAAATAGATTCTAATTTTTTTGGATTTTGAGTCATAGAATACTGAGCAAAACATGCACCAATGCTTAATGACTCATCACCTCCAGATGCAGCTATATATAACTTATCAATTTCAGGCTGATTAAGAATATAACCGTTCGCTTTTATGTTCATAGAAAGCCCACCTGAGAAAAAAACATTTGATCTGTTATTCTCCTTAATCCAATATGACATCCACTTATAGGTTACCCGTTCAGACCAAGACTGGAGACCTGCTGCAATATTATCAAAACGATGCCCTTCCAGTCTTTGTTTAAGATCAAAATATGAATCTTTAAGTGCGTTGCGACTAATAAAATTCCCGTTTTCAAAATCAAGTATATCGTTGTATATATTTATTACTTCGTTGATATGAGCTTGAGATTTAGAGTACGGAGCAAGACCCATAACCTTGTATTCGTGCTCGTTTGGTTTCATACCAAGAATAAGAGTGGTAAATCGGTAGATGCGTGCAACTAAGTTTGTATTTCCTGAACTGAGCTCTATAAGCCTTTGCCCTCTAGCATCAGGAATATGAACTGTCCAATTTCGTCCGTCGCCCCATCCATCAGCTGTGAAAATAATATCTTTTTTTAGGTTATGTTCAGTATTAACTCCAAAATACGCATAGTAGGCATGACATAAGTGATGATCAAAAAGTTTAGGAACCCCTTCCCAGTCGTGTAATGCTAAAATTCGTTCAGGACGTATTACCTTACTATATAACTCAATTGTCTCCGCCCAGGGTTTTTCAGTTAAAAATGAAAAATCAAAGTTGTGATTTTTATTTGGAGATTCATTTAAACTAATTTTTTCTTTCCAATAACTTGATGCTAATGCATCTCGCTCATTTTTATTATTACATTTATAGAAATAAGGATGCCATAATTCTTTGTTTTCTTGAACGTGCTGTTTTACAGAAAAATTACTGTGACGATCAAGGAAAGTTGCATAAGGATCTGAGATGGTACCGCCGAAGACCACTTGGTCAATCTTTGATATGTCACCATCCAAGTGTATTTTTATTAATTCATCTATGGCTTTCTTTGGGAATGCAACTTGGTTTTTACATTTAGTAAGTCGTTCTTCTTGAATTGCACCAATAATATTTCCATTAATCATAAGAGCGGCAGAGGAGCAGTGCTCAGTAGCGACTCCAAGAATTACCATTTTAATCTCCAGATATTACCGTGTAACCAAATCAAATCTTTAATAGGCATATAAAAATGTCACCAAAACAGAATATTTTACTGACCAACCTTTGATATCAAAGAATTCGCCCCCGACCTACCTGTTCTCTCTTTCCATCACGAATCAATTGATTCTGAGGTGTTTAACAATTCAAGTCAACGGAGGTTGGAGATAAAATACCCTATTTCATTTATCCGATAGTTTAAAAAGATTTTTTCATCGACCTTTTAACGAATGATTGGGAAATATTTAAATATAATTTTTTGTAGACATATGTTTTATACCCTTAAGCTACAAACTATTTGTTATTTATCAATTCTTGTAATTAATAGGGAAAATATAATAGGATTTTCGTGAGTTCTTTAATTATTGATTATATTTTCTAGAGAAAATTTATATAGAGGGTTTTTATCCAATCTGCATAGACAAAAATAGGTTTCTTCAAAAACGACTACAAGAAATAGAAATGCGTCCATATATGGGTTTTCAAAAACATTACTTAACGAACAGCACTTCTAAAAAATGAATCCGCGAGTAAAAATTAAACGAATGGTGGAGCTATCTATTATAGCTGCATTAGTAATCATAATAGGCATTCCTGCGGTTAATTTTGGATTATATAGCTGGGCGCATAACCGTGCATATGAGAAATTTGTATTCCCACAAATTAATAGCCAGATTGTAAATCTCAATAGTCGTCTGCTCCCTAAATATAAATATGATTTTTTTATTAATAAAGCACGCAAATCTAAAGAAGAATTTTTACTTGTATATGGAAACTCTACACAATTTCATCTTCGTGAGCAGGTTTTTCAGAAGAATCTTAAGTGTGAATTAAAAACATTTTATAATATGAGTCACCACAGTATCGATTATCTTGATGCCAAGTATTTTTTCACTGATATTTCGAAGTATGTTGGTAAAGAATGGACGATATTGCTTGGTATTTATCCTGATATGTTTACCAAACTTTCAAGAAGCGCTACTCCATCTATTGACCACCCCTGGAATAATTTTTCTCTATGGATAGATAATATTAGTGATGGAAATACCTCTATTTCGTCATTATTCCCTCGTTTATTGAATATTGAGTGGCCAATAAAACCAGCAAATTGGTTCCCATTTATTCGTCAGTATAAAGATACATTCAACTTAGCATTAACAGGAAAGCCTGATGAGTACCTTTACCAAGATGGATCAGTACAATTCATTGGTGCTGACCAAAAGCGTCATGCGCGGGTTAAGAATAAAATCAAGCTAGATAGTGACAATTTAAGAATGATCGCTGCCCGAAACATGAATTCACCCTTTGATGAGAAACTATTAAAAGCTTTTCAAGATACTATAAATGACTTGACTGAAAGAGGCGCTAAAGTAATTGCATATGAAGCACAGTTAACCGATTACTTAGGCGGACCTCGCTGGGATAAACCAGATAAGACTCGGCCATATTTTGAGATGATGCAGGCTCTTCAAAAGAAGAATCCAAATTTTAACTACCTTAAAAAAGAACAAACATGGGTTGACCTTCCTGAGGAGGTTTGGCTGGACGGTTCACATATAAGCTTTGAAGGTGGGGAAAAAATTATTGAGAATCTATCAAGAATAATACCATTAGATTCTCAATGCAGTATTAGACAGAGTGGTAATAAAACCTGATGATATTTAGCTCTGCACAATTTGTTTTTTTGTTTTTACCACTTTCATTAATAGGACTCTGGGTACTAAGGAGGTTATCTCTTCAAAAATACTTACTTCCGTATTTAATACTCCTTTCTATAATATTTTATATTGATTGGAACTACAGTGATATCGCTTTTGTTGCAGCTAGTGTGCTAACTAACTATATCATTGCATGTAGGACGCGTTTTTCATCAAAAGTAAAAATAGCATTAGGGGTATCAGTGAATGCTGGCTACCTTCTTTTTTTAAAATTTCTTGTAAGCCAGGGGGCTGGTGGCGGGACGGTTGAAGAAGTTAATCTTTTTGGAGCACTAGGGCTACCGCTTGGTATTTCTTTTATTACTTTTCAGCAAATAGCTTTTGTGGTTGATGAGGCGGAGAAGCGTGATAGTGAATCCAGCTTCCAACGGTATCTATTTTTTGTAATGTTTTTTCCCCAGCTTATATCAGGTCCTATTGTCAAACATCGTTTTATTATCCCACAAACTTTCCGAAACCCTTTCAGACTATTTTCACACAAGTATTTTATAGTAGGGGTTACCTATTTGTGCCTAGGGATAGGTAAAAAAGTCCTAATAGCTGATCCACTTGATGAATTTAATATTGTGTTTTATCAGAATATTCAGGGAATCTCTGTAATCGGTGCGTGGGTCAATATGTTTCTCTATTCATTTAAAATTTATTTTGATTTTTCAGCTTATGCAGATATGGCTTTGGGATTAGGCTATATGGTTGGATTACATTTACCAAGAAATTTTTTCTCCCCACACAAAGCCACTAATATAGCCAATTTTTGGCGCATATGGCACATATCTCTACACCACTTTTTTAAGGAATATGTCTATAAGCGTTTAGTTAAGATTAGTTCTGACATCCGTTGGATAATTGCATCAATTATTTTGGTGATGATCCTTAGTTCAATTTGGCATGGTGTTGGCTTAGGCTATTTAGTTTGGGGTGGAGGACACGCACTAGCAGTAATTGGATACAAAGTTCTGTATAAAAAAATTAATTTCTCATGGTCTGAGACTTGTTCGGCACCAGTAAGGTTTATATGGCGTTGGTTTTGCCGCGCATTTGTTTTTCTATACGTTTCGTTCCTATGGGTTCCTTTTGCTACAAACGATGTATCTATTTCAGTCGATTATTGGAAAAAACTCTTTGATATAAATGCTGGGTTTCATAACTTACCTTACACAGACTTAACACATCTTGTATACTTAGTATTAGCTGCCTTAATAGTGTTTGCACTTCCAAACACCCATCAGATTACATTAGGTAATAGGAGGCGTATTTGGCCGCTGTTGCTTGCATTTCTTATATTTGCGGCTTCTGTTCCCTACATTGTATCTAAAGCAGGACAAACTATTCCATTTGTTTATTTCCAATTCTAAAAAATATTTGCAATACAAGTTGTTGTTTTAAAATTGAGGAATTCAAATAAGAATTAATGATAGTTACCCCAATTACATTGGAGCTTTGAATAGAAATACATAATTATTTGAACAAGCATATTTTAAAAGTTGTTTTGATTTGGAATATTCCATCATATTTATTGATTCTACTGCATAGGGAAATTAGTTCTTATGTCAAATTATACTAGCATTAAACGGTTAACCGGAAGCAATCACCTAGATGGCAAATCTCTTATTGAAATTCTTAAGCCGCCTCATCAAAAGCTAGCTATAGTAATATCATCACCACATAGCGGTAGGAGCTATAGCAACGAATTTTTATCTTCTTCTCAGCTTAACGCTATAAAGATAAGGGCCTCAGAAGACCCCTATGTGGATGAAATTTACAAAGGTGCCGTAAATATAGGCATACCAACTATTAATGCTTTGTATCCCCGTGCATTTGTTGACCCTAATAGAGCAGCCTCTGAGCTTGACCCAAATATGTTTTTTGGCAAAGTCTCAAATTATAAACCTAGCCCCAGGGTAACAGCTGGCTATGGGGTAATTCCAAGATGTGTAGCCTCAGGAGTAGAAATTTATTCTAAGGAAATACCAGCAATTGAAGCTGCAAGAAGAATAGAAACATATTACAAGCCCTATCACTCAAACTTAGAGTTATTAATTGAAGAAACAAAGTCTAGATTTGGGAAATGCCTTTTATTAGATTGTCATTCAATGCCCTCAAAAAGCACTGACCCTAGAGAAAATAAAAATATAGGTCATAAAGATATTGTGCTAGGAGATAGGTTTGGAAAATCTTGTGCACCTTGGATTACAGAAAGCTCTAGTCTATTTTTTACTAAACTGGGCTTATCAGTATCGGTTAATAATCCCTACGCTGGTGCACATATTACAACTCACTATGGAAATCCATCAAAGAACGTTCACGCATTACAAATAGAAATTAATCGAAACCTTTATATGAACGAAACTAACTTTACACCTACTAACGGACTAGCCAAAATATCTGGAATAATGCAACGTTTTTTAGAAAAAATAGGAGAAGTGATTAATTAATTAGCTGAAACTGATCTCAATGCAAATCATCATATTACAATACAACATAAATATTTTGTGTTACTTCTGAAAAACCTGTTGTAAATTTTTATATTATTTCAATTATAGTCTAAATTAACTGGTAAAATAGATAAGGCACAGGATTTCTAATTGGAGGCCATAACAAATGAAACTCAACAGACGACAATTTTTTATGGCTGGTAGTGGCGCTCTTGCTTTCGCTAGTTCGCCCTACCTTCTAAAAAAGGCAGGTATAGCTGGAGAGAACCCCATACGTGTAGCTAATATACTAGATAAAACAGGGATTCTAAACATCTACAGCCTGAAACAAATTCAGGCAACTGCCATGGCTGTTGAGGAACTAAATGCAGCAGGAGGTCTTCTCGGGCGCCCAATCGAACTTATTTTTTATGATTCTCAATCAGATGGGCAATACAATTCTAAGTATGTAACGGAAGCATTAGTAAGAGATAATGTTCACGTAATTCATGGAGGAATAACAAGCTCAGCTCGAGAAGTAATGCGGCCAATCGTCTCACGATTTAAAGGTCTACTTTTCTATAATTCACTATATGAAGGTGGTGTTTGTGACCGCAGACACGTATCAACAGGAATGGTCCCTGCACAGCAACTAGAACCGCTTATGGACTATGTAATAACAAACCTAGGGCATAAACGCTGCTACATTTTGGCAGCAGATTACAATTATGGTCATATAACCTCTAAATGGATGCAAAAATTCATTCGAGAGAGGGGTGGCGAAGATCTAGGAGTAGAATTTTTTCCACTTGATGTGAATAATTTTCAACCTGCAATATCGCGTATTCAGTCTGCAAAACCTGATATTGTGCTATCGGCCTTAGTCGGAGGGGCACATATTGCATTTTATAGGCAATTTGAGAGTACTATTGGTAAGGATACTATTGCTCTTGCCTCAGGTTCATATGGTGTAGGACTTGAACATACGCAGTTAAGTCCAAAAGAAGGTAATGGAATAATAATAGCCACATCTTATGTAGACGACCTTGATACAATTGAGGCTAAAGCATTCGTTAAACGCTTTCAAAGTTATACAGGTGATACCAGCTATGTGGGCGAATATGCAGAATATGGTGAAAGAGGAATTAAAATTTGGGCTGAAGCTGTTAGGCAAGCTGGTAGTGCTGATGCTGAGGCTACAATTGAGGCACTATCAAAAGGTTCAGTGAGAATTAATGGGGCTGGCGGCATTTATACAGTAGATGGCAAAACAAACCATACAACCATGGATATACATATTGTTGTTGGTCAAAATCAACGTTTTAATGTGTTACAATCATTTAAGCAGCGGCCACCGCGAGATACCCAAATGGTCTGTAACTTACACCAAAATCCAAATGACTCCTTACAATATGAACCTGAGGTTTAGCTTCTGTATAAATCCTATGAAATAATTTGATGCTGTAAAAATAGCTAAGCGGCTTATTAGGCTATAAAAGATTTTAGGGGTGAGCTTTGGAGCCAATAATAAACTATCTTTTCCAAATTGGTTTTTCAATTTCAATTTTTATCCTGATTAGCCTCGGTTTAGCTGTAATCTTCGGGATGATGAGAGTTATTAACCTTGCTCAAGGTGAGTTTCTTATGCTTGGAGCATATTTCTGCACCTTATGCACCCAATCAGGAATTAGCCTATGGATATCAATTATTTTAGCCGCAATTGCAGTTGGAGTTTTTGGAATCATAGTTGAGAGACTTCTTATTCAATGGCTATACGGCCGAATAGTCGACACATTGCTGGCAACTTGGGGGCTCAGCTTGCTCCTTGTTGGCGGCATTACTACGATTTTTGGTCCGCAGAGCGAGAGTATAGCCTCTCCGCTCGGAAATATTTCATTAGGTAATATATTCATTCCCGCATATGGATTATTTATGATTGCGGCATCCATAGCAATTTTAACTTTAGTATATGCGTTATGGAGGCATACGCGATATGGACTTATAGTTAGAACGACAATGCAGAATCCTAAAACTGCCTCTACTTTAGGAATAAATCAAAGTCTTGTATATATGCTCACTTTTGGCTTTGGTTGCATGCTAACTGGACTTGCAGGTGCCATATTAGTGCCAATAGTTGGAGCTTATCCTACGCTTGGATTAGTATATATAGCAAAATCTTTTGTTACAGTAATATCTGGCGGGAGCTTACCACTTTTTGGTACAATAACAGCTTCATCACTATTTGGTACTATTGATGGCTTTGTGGCAACTATATCTACCTCAGTAATTGGCGAAATTACTGTGCTGTTTGTAGCCATATTTCTTTTACGCATTCTACCTCTCGGGATAACCGGACGGATGACAAGGGGTGTCTAATATAAATGGCTTTTACCATCTCACATTCTAATCTATCTAACCAAAAACCAGGTCTTCGGTGGTGGTTAACCGTGCTTATAGTTGGATTATTAATTGCAATAATGCCCCATTTCTTAGATCTATTTGTAATATTAGAAATGTCTAGGTTTTTTGGGTTGGCATTATTGGCTCTAAGTATGGGTTTTCTATGGGGCTATGGAGGAATGCTTAGCTTTGGGCAAACAGCTTTTTTTGGCATAGGTGGTTATGCATACACAATACTTGCAATA
>Ga0114933_10005984_pt1 | contig 10923 bp, 10 predicted proteins | sample 4SBtaG_FD_89691 | JGI IMG/M metagenome (GOLD analysis project Ga0114933, IMG submission 89691) | Deep subsurface microbial communities from Kolumbo volcano to uncover new lineages of life (NeLLi) - 4SBTROV12_W25 metaG | ecosystem: Environmental > Aquatic > Marine > Volcanic | place: Kolumbo... | reverse complement strand
GGTATTTTCGGAAGCATGGCGAGTTTTGATCAATTCATGATTCAACTTGCATGTGTAGGAATAACAGGTGTTTTTTGTATTGTAGCAGGAACTATCATTGTTCAAATAGTAAAAGCTGTTAAAGGCTTAAGAGTATCTGAAGCTGCTGAAGAAGCAGGATTGGATATTTCTGAACATGATGGAAGTTTAGCATATGCACAATTCCAAATTACTTCTAAAAGATATCATACGAAGTAATTTGATTTTATAAAATATTAGATAATAATATCCATAATAGTTTGTTAGTTGTTTAAATTATTGTCTAATTCATTGAAAAGCTGTCTCACGGGGCAGCTTTTCTTATTTTAAAGAGGTTCTATTGTTGTAGTCATCAACAACTTCTTCAGCGGAATTAAGAAAATCTTTATCGTTACTAGCATAAATAATTGCTCGAGAAATATTGATTAATATTCTATTATTTTTTTTAGTGGAATTTAAAATTACATTTTCAAAATCTCCTCCTTGGCTGCCAACACCAGGAATCAATAAAAAGCTTTCAGGTGCTATTTCTCTAATTTTTGTTAAATAATCTGATTTAGTGGCTCCTACAACATACATTATTCTTTCAGAATTATCCCATTTTTGAGATTCAGATACTACGTTTAAATACAAGTTGTTTTTCAATTGAAAATCTTTTGCACCTTGATTTGAAGTTAGTGACAATAAAATGACATTTTTATCTTTATAGTTTAAAAACTCAGTAACAGAATCATATCCCATATATGGGGATAATGTTATTGAATCAAATTGCATTTTGTCAAAAAAAGCTTTGGCATACATTTTAGAGGTGTTTCCAATATCAGCTCTTTTAGCGTCAGCAATTGTGAAAAGATCAGGATAATTTTTATTTACATAATCAATTGTCCTTTCTAATGAAATCCAACCTTCTTTACCTCTAGCTTCATAAAATGCGGTATTAATTTTTACTGCAACAACCTTATGGTGAAGTCTATCAACCATTGCTTTATTAAAATCAAATACAGGATCATCATAACTCAAAAAATATTTAGGTATTTTATTGATATCAGTATCTAATCCAAGACATAAAAAAGAGTTTTTTGATTTAATATTATTTTCTAAGAGTTTATATTTCATCAATTATAAATCTTCATTTTTAATTAACTCAGAATCTTGAACAATTTTTAGTTCTTCAACAAGCTTATCTATATCTCCACTCACAATATTTTGAAGATCATATAAAGTTAAGTTAATTCTATGATCAGTTACTCTTCCCTGTGGATAATTATAAGTTCTAATTTTTGCAGATCTATCACCAGACGATACCATAGAATTTCTCTTAGCTGAATCTTCCTCTTCTCTCCTTTTAATTTCAAGTTCATATAAACGTGATCTGAGAACCTTTAAAGCTTTGTCAAGGTTTTTATGTTGTGACTTTTGATCCTGACAACTTACTATTATTCCAGTTGGTTCATGGTGGAGCTTAATTGCAGAATATGTAGTATTTACAGATTGTCCACCAGGACCAGTTGATGTAGTTCTTTCAATTCTGACGTCTTGCATGTCTAATTCAACATCAAACTCCTCTGCTTCAGGTAAAACTATAACTGTTGCAGCTGAAGTATGTACTCTTCCTTGTGTTTCTGTTTGTGGCACTCTTTGGACCCTATGAACTCCAGATTCGAATTTCATTGTCCCGTAAACATTATTTCCGTTAACTTCAAAAATTATTTCCTTAAAACCTCCTGCTGTTCCTTCGTTTAAATTAACAAGATTAACTTTCCATCCTTTCTTTTCTGCATATTTTGAATACATTCTAAATAAATCACCTGCAAAAATACTTGCTTCATCTCCTCCAGTTCCTGCACGAAGTTCCATAACTATATTTTTAGAGTCATCTGGATCTTTTGGAATCAACATTTTTTTCAATTCTTCTTCGATTTTAATAATTTTTGAATTTCCTTCACTCAACTCTAAATTTGCTAACTCAATCATTTCTTTATCCTCTTCATTTTTAACAATTTCTTTAGCTTCTTTTACATTTGAAAGAACTTCTTCATATCGGATTTTCATATCTACAATAGATTTTAAATCTTTATACTCCTTTGAAAGTTTTATATACCTTGGTTGATCAGAGATTATTTCAGGTTGAATTAACAATTCTGATAATTCATTAAATCTATCTTGTATTAATTTTAATTTTTCTAACATTTTAATATTCAAAAAGACCTTTATCTGTAGATATAGAAAGCTTGTTTTCTTTAAAATCTTCAACTCGGCCAATTATTTTTGCATCCAGATTAAATGATTTTGAAATATTAATTATTGATTGAGCACTATTCTCATCAGTATATATTTCAAGCCTATGCCCCATGTTAAAAACTTGATACATCTCTTTCCAAGATGTTTTTGATTCAGATTGAATAAGTTTAAAAACTGGTGGAGTCTCAAATAGATTGTCTTTAATTATGTGTTTGTTTTTAACAAAATTCATAACCTTAGTTTGAGCTCCTCCACTGCAATGAATAATTCCATGAATCTTTTTTCTTTCAATTTTTGAAAGCATTTCTTTAACTACAGGAGCATAAGTTCTGGTTGGAGATAAAACCAACTTTCCAGCATCCAAATCAATACCAGGAATTTTATCAGAAAGTTTTTTAGATCCTATATAAATCAAATCATCTGAAAGAGAGTTGTCATAAGTTTCGGGATATTTAATTTTTAAATATTTATCAAACACATCATGCCTAGCTGATGTCAAACCATTACTTCCAATTCCACTATTATATTCATCTTCATAAGTGGTTTTACCAAATGATGCTAAACCTACTATAACGTCACCACCTTTTATGTTTGAGTTATCAATGACTTCTTCTTTTTTTAAGCGACAAACCACCGTTGAATCTACAATTATTGTTTTAACTAAGTCCCCTACATCAGCAGTTTCTCCTCCAGAAGATTTTATATTAATTCCAAAGGAATTTAATTTTGAAATAACATTTTCATTGCCTTCTATAATTGTTTTAATTACTTCAGCTGGGATTAATTTTTTATTTCTTCCGATAGTTGAAGAAACGACAATATTATTTATGGCACCAACGCAAATTAAATCATCAATATTCATAATTAAAGAGTCTTGAGAAATTCCTTTCCAAACACTCAAATCACCGGTTTCTTTCCAATATGCATAGGCTAATGATGATTTTGTACCCGCTCCATCAGCATGCATAACAAGACAGTAGTTTTCATCACCAGTTATAATGTCAGGTATTATTTTACAAAATGCAAGCGGGAAAAGACCTTTATCAATATTTTTTATTGCTTGATGAACTTCTTTCTTATCAAATGAAACTCCTCTGCTGTCATATTTTGATAAATTATTCAATTAAAAAATATTAAAACAAATATAGAATTATATATGCAATATTATTTTGAAAATAATTAAATTATTTGATTAAAAATTATTAAAAATTAAAAAAAATAAGCTAAAAAATGTGATGTTAACAAAAAAGAATAAAATTGATTTTTAAAGCAATATATTTTAACAAATAAATTATAATTTTAATTTCAATAAACACTTAAAAAAGAATTGTTATGGGCAAATCCAAACTTGAATATTTATGGCTTGATGGTTTCAAACCAACTGCCAGCCTAAGAGGTAAAACAAAGATAATTGATAATTTCAGTGGAAAGCTAGAAGATTGTCCAATGTGGGCTTTTGATGGTAGTTCTACTAGACAGGCAGAAGGTGGATCATCAGATTGCCTTTTAAAACCTGTCGCTATATACCCTGACCCTGTTCGTAAGAATGGTTGGGTAGTAATGAATGAGGTATTGAATCCAGATGGATCAGCACATGAGTCAAATGGTAGAGCAACTATTGATGATGACGATGATGATTTTTGGTTTGGATTTGAACAAGAGTATTTTTTATGGGATACAGAAACAAACCTTCCACTTGGTTTTCCAAAAGATCAAACTCCACAAGGTCAATTTTATTGTTCTGTTGGTGGTGCAAATGCTTTTGGAAGAGAAGTTATGGAAAGACACCTTGATATATGTTTAGATGCAGGCATTAATGTAGAAGGTACCAATGCCGAAGTTGCAGCTGGTCAGTGGGAATTTCAAACATTTGCTGAAGGTGCTCAAAAAGCTGGAGATGAAATGTGGGTTGCAAGATACTTTCTTGAAAGACTTGCTGAAGAATATGGTTTAAAAATTGAATATCATCCAAAACCATTAGGTGCTACTGACTGGAATGGATCTGGAATGCATGCAAATTTTTCTAACACAACTTTAAGAACTTGTGGTTCTAAAGAAACATATGAAACAATATGTGAAGCATTTAGACCTGTTGTAAAAGAACATATTGAGGTTTATGGAGCATATAATGACCAAAGATTAACTGGTGATCACGAAACGCAGTCAATTAATGAATTTAGCTATGGTGTTTCTGATAGAGGTGCTTCTATTAGAATACCAATTATGACAGTTGAGAAAGGTTATAAAGGATGGCTTGAAGATAGACGTCCTGCTTCAAATGGAGATCCATACAAAATTGCGGGTAGAATAATTAAAACTGTGAAATCTGCTAAAATTTAATTTCAATTAAATTTATTTGCTAAACACCTCTTTTTATAAAGGGGTGTTTTTTTTTACACTATATACAAATAATAAGTGATGAACAAAAGAATATAAACAAGTCCATGATAAATATTTAAAAATCTGTTTTTTGATGATAGATAAAAAATTAATAGAATAAAGCTAAAGAAGATCATCACATATATATCAAAACTTAAAATACTTTCACTTAAAATATTTAAATCAGTAATTAATGAAGTAATTCCAATAACAGCTAGAATATTAAATATATTTGAGCCGATTATATTTCCAATTGAAATATCAAGTTCTGATTTGTAAATTGCAACCAATGTTGTGACAAGCTCAGGAAGACTAGTTCCAATTGCAACCAAAGTCAAACCAATCACTCTTTCAGAAACACCAAAATAATTTGCAAAATAAATTGAACTTTTTACAAAAAGTTCTGAGCCAAAATAAAGCAATAAACTAGAAAGTATTAATAATAATAAGATTTTAAAGTTTGAAACTTTTTCATTTTCAACAACATCATCCATGTGTTCATCTTTTCTAATTTTCACAATAAAAAAAAGAAAAATAATTAGGGTTAGAAATAAAATCAAACCCTCTATTCTATTTATAACAAAATCTTTTAGAAAAAAATAGAAAAGTATACTAACAAACATCATGAAAGTCCAATCATATTTAATATTTGATTTGGGTATTTTTATAGATGTAAAACACAAAGCTGTACCTAAAACCAAACCTAAATTTGCTATGTTAGAACCTAATACATTAGAGATAGCAATATCTGATGATCCTTTTAGAGCTGAACTAATGCTTATCAATAATTCTGGAGCAGAAGTCGCAAAAGAAACCACCGTCAAACCAATAACAACTTTTGATAAATTTAATTTTATTGAAAGATCAACTGCTGATTTAAGAAGGTAATTACTTCCTGCAATTAGCAATGATAATCCAAGAATTAATAAAAATAACTGTGTTGTCATTATATTTTGCTAAGATAATACATGTATTGTATATTGCATTAAGATGAAAAGTAAAGTTGTTTTTAAATTATTAGCTACAATTAATAAAGTAATTCTACCCAGTTTCTCAAAAAAGAGATTAGACTTAAAACATGCAAACAAGCTCCAAATGCTAATTGTTGCCTACAGATACTACATCACTAAAAACTCTCTTTAAATGAATAAATCATTTAGTTTACTGATGCTTTTATGTTTTGTTTATAGCTGCAATAGCAATAAAGTTGATTTTGCTATTGTTGTACATGGTGGAGCTGGAACAATATTAAAAAAAAATATGTCAGATGAAATGGAATTAGCTTATAAACTTAAACTTGAGGAAGCTATTAATGCTGGATATAATATTTTAGAAAAAAATGGATCAAGTAAGGATGCAGTTGAGCAAACTATAAAAATTCTTGAGAACTCTGAATTATTTAATGCAGGAAAGGGGTCTGTATTGTCAAATAAAGGTGTAGTAGAAATGGATGCATCTATTATGAATGGAAAAAACTTAAATGCAGGAGCAATCTCTGGGATAAAAACGATAAAAAATCCAATATCTGCTGCAAGATTAGTAATGGAGAAATCCGAGCATGTTTTTTTATCAGGTGAAGGGGCAGAAGAATTCGCAAGGTTACAAGGGTTAGACATTATTGATAATGAATATTTTATAACTGAAACTAGATTAAAATCTCTATTAAATGCAAAAAAAAGAGATTCTATTAAAGACAATAAATTTGGGACTGTTGGATGCGTTGCAATTGATAAGTTTGGTAATATAACATCTGGGACATCTACAGGTGGTATGACAAATAAGAAATGGAATAGAATTGGAGATGTGCCAATTATTGGAGCTGGAACTTATGCAAATAATAATACATGTGGAATATCTTCAACTGGTTGGGGAGAATATTTTATAAGAAACGTAGTTGCATATGATATTTCTTCACAAATTGAGTATAAAAAAATCTCTATTGATTTAGCTGCAAAAAATACATTAAGAAAAGTAAAAGACTTAGGAGGAAATGGAGGTGTAATAGGAATAGATAAAAATGGCAATATTTTGATGGATTTTAATACTGAAGGGATGTATCGAGGATATAAAAAATCAGATGGAGAATCCGAAATCAGTATCTATAAATAAGCAGATATAATTTTAGGAATATTTTTTAAAAAAGATTTAATAAAAATAACCTTAGGAAAAGAATTTATTATTTTAAAATCCTCATAATAACTGCTTTCATTATCTAAAAATCTAAAGATTGAATTAAAATTATTTTTTTTAAACATAGTTTCAAACAATGAAGAACCAAGGAAATTTTTATTAAACAATACATCAAGAAAAACTAAATCATAAAACCAAAACCTATCTCTTAATTTAAATTTTTTAAAACTCCTACCAGTTTTTATAAACTCAATTAATTTATTTGAATATTTATCAATAAATCTAAAAGTATAGCCACTAGAGGGCTTTGTCCACCCACCGGCAGTTCCAATGTTAATTAAATTTGATGAGTTATATTTTTCAAAAGGATAACAAGTCATAGGAATAACGCCAGTTTCTTTAGAACTTATTTTATACTTTTTAATATTTAAAGATTTTAAATAGCTACTTATTTCCATTTCATATTCATCATCATCTAAGATCTTTTTAGTAAATAATGTAAATTCTACTAGGGCTTCCTTTGAGTTTATTGGAAGAATATAGAAAAATCGTGTTTGATTTTTTTGATTAATAGAAAAATCCATTATTGTCGCTTCGTCAGATTTAAAGCTGTTATTTTCTGTTTTAATAGTCCAACCTTTGAAATGTTGAAGTAAAATTGGAAATCTTTTATCATCTACGTAAGGAGAAAACTTAGGTATACTATTAAAAACTTTTTTTCCCAAAAACACACCTCCACTGCAACAAATTTCAATGCCATTACTTTTATGCTTAATATCTGATACTTGATCATATATAATTCTAATGTTAAGATTTAAATTTATATCCTTTTTTATTTGATCAAAGAAACTTTGGCTTTTGATCATATTGTATCTGATATCACTTAATTGATGATTAATATTTGTATTAGAATTTTTGAATTTAATATTTGACCATTTTTTATCAATAAAACTATCCCAGGTTGAATTCTTAGAGTCCCAAAAACACCAAGTTTTATTAATATCCTTTTTGTTACTTTCTATAACAAGTATTGACTTATTAATAAAGTGTTCATCCATTGACATTTTACGTAACATCACAGATGAGGATAATCCATAACCACAAAAAATATAGTCAAAAGTATCTTTCACTTTTTTTTTTTAACAAATCTAAATATATCATTAATTATTTTAAAGGAATGGAACGGATTTTGATTAACAAATTTGATGTTTGTTTCGATATCTTTTTTTCATTATAAATCAAATAAATTTTGGGCGTTCAAACAGATGGTAGAAGCAAAAAAATATTTAGAAAACAATAATGATATTTCTTTTTTTAAAATGTTGGGTACTGGGATTGAAGGAGGTTTTGTTTTACCTGACTTTAGCGTTTATTCACTTTTGTGCGTGTGGAAAGATAAAGAGTCGGGATTAAATTTTTTAAACGACAGTGATCATGCAAATGAAATTAAAAAGAAAGCAAATAAAAGGATTGATTATTTAATGGTTCCTATTCTTTCAAATGGTCTGTGGGATAAAGTAAATCCATTTAATTATAAAAAGACTGAAAATATTGATCCAAACAATAAGATTGGAGTAATTACTAGAGGTAAAATAAAATTAACAAAACAATTTGATTTTTGGTTAAATGTCCCTGCTGCTTCAAAAGCAATCAAATTTGCTAAAGGAGTTGAGTTTTACAAAGGAATTGGAGAGTTGCCTTTTTTATCACAAGCGACATTTAGCGTATGGAAAGACTCAAAATCAATTCATGATTTTGCATATAAAAACAACGCTCATGCAGAAGTAATTAATAAAACAAGAAAAAGAGGTTGGTACTCTGAAGACTTGTTTGCAAGATTTGAGATTTTGAATACTCAAAAAAAATATTTTTCATAATGAATATTTCAATAATTGGATCAGGGATTGGCGGATTAAGTGCTGCTATCAGATTAAGGAATAAAGGTCATGATGTAAATGTGTTTGAAAAAAACAATATTCCTGGCGGAAAGCTAAGTACATTTAAACTTGGTGAATTCAGATTTGATGCAGGCCCGTCACTATTTACAATGCCTGGACTAGTTGATGAATTATTTGAAATTTGTAATGAAAACCCTAGGGATTATTTTAATTATAAAAAAAAAGATATTCATTGTAAATATCATTGGGATGATGGAACAAAATTCATTGCATATTCAAATAAGTTAAAATTCATTAATGAGATAATAAAAAAATTCAATGTTGATGAAGATGTGATAAGAAATTATTTAAAAAAAGCGGAAAAAAAATACAATTTAACAGAGAATATCTTTTTAAAAAAATCATTACACAAATTTTCAACTTTCACTAATATTGAAACCCTGAAAGCTTTATTTCAAATAAATATTTTTCAAATAAATAAAACATTAAACCAGGTAAATACCGAAGAATTAAAAAGTGATTATTTGATTCAAATATTCAATAGATATGCAACATATAATGGATCATCACCATATCAAACGCCTGGGATGATGACTCTTATTCAACATTTAGAAAATAATTACGGAACCTATATCCCAGAGGGTGGAATGTATGAAATAACTAATAGTTTATTTAAACTTGCTAAAAAGATTGGGGTTAAGTTTAATTTTAACAGTAACGTAAGCAACATAAATGTTAGTAATTCTAAAATTGAATCGTTAACTATAAACAATAAAATAAAACATAAATCTGATTATTTTATATCTAATATTGATACTAACTATTTTTACAACAATCTCTTTGAAAAAAAAATTAATCATCCTTCTTTAAAAGAAGAAAGATCAAGCTCTGCAATAATTTTTTACTGGGGAATGAATAAAGTTTTTGAAAATCTAGACTTGCATAATATATTCTTTTCATCAAACTATAAAGAGGAATTCAAACATATCTTTAAAAATAAAGAATTATATGATGACCCAACTGTATATATTAATATAACAGCTAAAGATGTAAAAAAAGATGCTCCTAAGAATTGTGAAAACTGGTTTGTTATGGTAAATACTCCCCACGATAATAATCAAAACTGGGAAAACGAAATTAAAAGATTAAGAAAAAGCATTTTGAATAAGATCGAAAAAAACCTAAAAGTATCAATTGAAAAAAATATTGTTGAGGAAAGGGTTTATACTCCTAAAGACCTTGAAAAAAATACAAACTCTTATTTAGGATCATTATATGGAACGGCAAGTAATAATATTTTTTCATCATTTCTTAGGCATCCTAATTTTTCAAGAAAATTTGAAAATTTATTTTTTTGTGGAGGAAGTGTTCACCCTGGTGGCGGGATACCATTATGTTTATTATCATCAAAAATTGCAACCGACTTAATTGAAAATTCTTAATCTTAAAATATCAATATTTCTAATATGGCTAATTCATATTTCTGGAGCCCTTGGGCTTCTTTATTATGACATAATATTTTTTGCTGCTTTAACTCCAATAAATCTTTATTTAACAGCTATGCTATTAATGATTAATCAAAAAAACCCTCGTTTTAAAGAATTAGTCGGTATAGGATTAATATTTTTTGTAGGAATTTTTGTTGAATATTTAGGAGTTAATTATAATTTAATTTTTGGAGATTATGAATATGGCAAAAACATGGGTCCAAAATTTCTTGGTGTACCATTTCTAATAGGGATAAATTGGATTATAATAACTTTAATATCAGGTGGAATTACTAATGTTTTTTTCAAAAAAAATAAATACTTATCAATAATCATAGCATCAGTTTTAATGGTATTTATTGATTTTTTTATTGAACCAGTAGCACCAGTTTTGGGTTTTTGGGAGTTTAAAGATAATATTATACCATTTTCTAACTACACTGGATGGTTTTTTACGGGTTTAGTAACACAAAGTATTTACTATTATACGTTTAGAGAAAAGGAATTTGTTTTTTCATTAAACCTTTACTGTGCAATTTTTGTATTCTTTTTACTGTTAAATCTTTTAGGTTAATTAGTTAATTCTGTTACTTCTAATCCCCATTTATATGTTTGTGGCATCAATATTGTAATTATATTTTATTTGAATAAGCATTATAAAAAAATCAGATGAAACCAAAAACAAAAGAGTTAATTAAAAATCTTACTCAAACAATTTCTAAAGAATCAAAAAAGGTTAACGGAAAAAACGAAAAACTTATTGAAATATT
>Ga0114933_10005983_pt1 | contig 10925 bp, 11 predicted proteins | sample 4SBtaG_FD_89691 | JGI IMG/M metagenome (GOLD analysis project Ga0114933, IMG submission 89691) | Deep subsurface microbial communities from Kolumbo volcano to uncover new lineages of life (NeLLi) - 4SBTROV12_W25 metaG | ecosystem: Environmental > Aquatic > Marine > Volcanic | place: Kolumbo... | reverse complement strand
AGTGGCAGGGGAGTTGGCGAGCGGCGTGGTGTACGTGGTGGCGTCGCTATTCGCATTTGCGGCATTGAAGGAGGGAGGGAGGGTGGTGACGTGGGGGGACGCGAGGTACGGTGGGGACAGCAGCGGAGTGGCAGGGGAGTTGGCGAGCGGCGTGGTGTACGTGGTGGCGTCGCTATTCGCATTTGCGGCATTGAAGGAGGGAGGGAGGGTGGGGACGTGGGGGGACGCGTACTACGGCGGGGACAGCAGCACGGTGGCGAGGGAATTGGATAGCGGCGTGGTGAAGATAGTGGCGACAGGGGGCGCGTTTGCGGCGGTGGTGGAGGGCGGACGGGTGGTGTCGTGGGGCCACCCGCATTTCGGTGGGGACAGCAGTCAGGTGGAGGAGGCGCTGGCGGGCGGTGTGCAGCGCGTGGTGGCAACGGATGCAGCTTTTGCGGCGGTTATTTCGGGAGGGCGGGTGGTGACGTGGGGGCTCGCAGGGTACGGCGGAGACAGCAGGAAGGTGGCGGGGGAGCTGGCGAGCGGGGTGGAGCAGGTGGTGGCACAGAGGGCTGCGCTTGCGGCTATTAAGGAGGGCGGAAGTGTGGTGACGTGGGGGGACGCGCGGTACGGCGGAGACAGCAGGGAGGTGGCGGGGGATCTGGCGAGCGGCGTGGTGGAGGTGGTCACAGTGTCGAGTAATCGGTTTGCTGCTCGGAAGAAGGACGGGCAGATAGTGAAGTGGGGAGGACATTAATTTGATTGAATTTTTATCTTAATATTATAATAATTATAATATTTTTATACTTTATAAAAAATTGATATAATTTTATCCTAAATTGTATTATATGGGATAAAACGATGGATATAATCCAAAGACTCTTGAATGATGCTCACAAACGTGCGAGACACAACAATTATAATGTTATTATAGATGTTATTATGCAGAATGGGGAACCGGTTGTGGAACGACGTTCGTGCCTTTGCATCTTATTGTCCCAAGCGCTTATAGAAAATATTGCTAATATGTTGTTTAAAGATTTTAACGAACCGACGCTACGGCTCGTGTTTGAGGAGCTGTCCGCGGTGCCTTCTGACGTGGTAGAGTCGACATATACGAAATCGTTTGCGGCGGTGACGGAGGACGGGCGGGTTGTGACGTGGGGGGACGCGGAGACCGGCGGGGACAGCAGCGAGGTGGCGGGGGAGGTGGCGAGCGGCGTGGTGGAGGTGGTGGCGACGCGGTTCGTGTTTGCGGCGGTGACGGAGGGCGGGCGGGTGGTGACGTGGGGGCGCGCGTGGGCCGGCGGGGACAGCAGCGCGGTGGCGGGGGAGTTGGCGAGCGGCGTGGTGCGCGTGGTGGCGACGTGGTACGCGTTTGCGGCGGTGACGGAGGGCGGGCGGGTGGTGACGTGGGGGGACGCGGAGACCGGCGGGGACAGCAGAGAGGTGGCGGGGGAGGTGGCGAGCGGCGTGGTGGAGGTGGTGGCGACGCGGTTCGCGTTTGCGGCGGTGACGGAGGGCGGGCGGGTGGTGACGTGGGGGGACGTGGAGTCCGGCGGGGACAGCAGCGGGGTGGCGGGAGCGTTGGCAAGCGGTGTGGTGGAGGTGGTGGCGACAGTGCGCGCGTTTGCGGCGGTGACGGAGAGCGGGCGGGTGGTGACATGGGGGTCCGCGGAGCGGGGCGGGGACAGCAGCAGGGTGGCGGGGGAGTTGGTGAGCGGCGTGGTGCGCGTGGTGGCGACGTCGGGCGCGTTTGCGGCGTTGAAGGAGGGCGGACGGGTGGTGGCGTGGGGGAACGGGTGGTCCGGCGGGGATAGCAGCGCGGTGGCGGGGGAGCTGGCAAGCGGCGTGGTGATGGTGGTGGCGACGGATTATGGGTTTGCTGCCTGGAAGAAGGACGGACAGATAGTGAAGTGGGGAAGAGAATAAATTTTTATTTTCCACTAAATTTAAGATATTTAGGTTGTTAAGAAACAACCTAAAAATTTATAATAATTTTTTATTTGATGCCTTTCGCAATAGGACATCCAATACCATCACCATTCCATACTCCAAGTTCATCAATGTTGTATCCATGCTCGTATGAAAAGGGACATCCTGGCTTCCGATACTTTTGGTATTTCGGTCTTCCTCCAGCTACGTCTGGTGTTCGTAATATCGTCCATCTCATCGGTCTAATCGGAAAGAATAAAGCAATCGTATATGCCCTCAAGAGCAAGATTCCTTTCGCCAAATATCTGTAAAACTTCGGTTGTTTTGGATAACCCAATGACTTCCTAATTGGCTCATCAAGTAAGGCAAAGATAATCTTCTTCGCCAATCCATGGATAAAAGTAGGAAAAGGGGTCAAAAACATCTTCATCACAGAGTCTGCAATTATTCTCCCCCTACATTTTTCATCCAACGTCATTCGGGGTCCCATATACTCATCATCAATTATCTTCTCATAGTCCGAAAAGGTAATCGGTAAATCCTTTATCTTCATTGCCTTTCCCATCTTGGTAATCGCGCGACACGTGCTGTTAATTTCATGTGTCGTCAATCTACGGAATTCAAACTCGTTAATCAACCTAATTGGCGTCACCACAAAGAGAGACAAAACATACAAATACGAACGATTATCAATGTTGAAATGTCTGTGAATAAAATTTAGCCGATGCATTGCCATCTTACCACGCTCACTATCCAATCCATGTTCCCAAGCCTCTCTCAATAATAGTTCGGTATCATCATAACGAAGCTCCGGTTCCTTAGTAAATTTCTTGTTAATTGATAAGCGAGAAAAAACCGGTAGATATGGAAAGGTATTAAACAAAGCAAGTTCCAAACCTTTTAACCACAAAAAAGGAAATTCTACCGAAAATAGTGTCTTATACACTTTCTCGCAATCTTTTTCATTTTCAATAGCGCGATGTCGGAAATATCTCATAATTCTCGCAAGAATAATCCATGCAAGTCCAATAGTCCATAGGTAATTAGTCATTTTTAGTTGTTTCTCAAATAAATACAACTATAAATATTTATTTCAATTTTTTTTAGCACGAGTTGCTGTAATGGATTTTTATACTTTATATAAAAATTGATGTAATATTATCCTAAGTTGGATTATATGGGATAAAACGATGATGACGATAGAAGAACTCTTGAATGATGCTCACAAAAGTGCGCGACATAAAGGTTTTGGCATTATTGGTAATGTTATTTTTCAGAATGGTAAACCGAAACCGGATGTGATACGCCGGAAGTGCCCTTGCATCGTGCTTTCCCAAGCGCTTATAGAAAATATTGCTAATATGTTGTTTGGAGATTTCAACGAACCTATGTTGCGTCTCGTGTTTGAGGAGCTGGCAGCGGTACCGTCTGACGTGGTGTCAACGTCGTATGGCGCGTTTGTGGCGGTTATTTCGAGCGGACGGGTGGTGACGTGGGGGCGCGCGGGGTACGGCGGGGACAGCAGCGCGGTGGCGGAACAGTTGGTGAGCGGCGTGGTGCGCGTGGTGGCGACGCAGGGCGCGTTTGCGGCGTTGAAGGAGGGCGGGCGTGTGGAGACGTGGGGGTCCCCGAGGAACGGCGGGGACAGCAGTCAGGTGGCTGGGGAGTTGGCGAGTGGCGTGGTAGAGGTGGTGGCGACGTCGTGGGCGTTTGCGGCGGTGACGGAGGGCGGACGGGTGGTGACGTGGGGGGACGCGAGGTGGGGCGGGGACAGTAGCGCGGTGGCGGGGGAGGTGGCGAGCGGCGTGGTGCGCGTTGTGGCAACGGACTACGCGTTTGCTGCGGTGATGGAGTGCGGACGGGTTGTGACTTGGGGGGGCGCGGAGTGTGGCGGGGACAGCAGGCGGGTGGCGGGGGAGCTGGCGAGCGGCGTGGTGAAGGTGGTGGCGAGGCGGTATATGTTTGCGGCGTTGACGGACGGTGGGCGGGTGGTGACGTGGGGGGTGAGGGCGGGCAGGGACAGCAGTGCGGTGGAAGGGAGATTGGAGAGCGGCGTGGTGGACGTCGTGTCGACTGCGCACGCGTTTGCGGCGGTTATTTCTGGCGGGAGGGTGGTGACTTGGGGGGAGGCGGGGTCCGGCGGGGACAGCAGCGAGGTGGCAGGAGCGCTGGCGAGTGGCGTGGTGCGTGTGGTGGCGACGGGGTCCGCGTTTGCGGCGCTAACGGAGGGCGGGCGGGTGGTGACGTGGGGGAACCCGCACTGCGGCGGGGACAGCAGCCGGGTGGCGGGGGTGTTGAGCGGCATGTTTGGATATATGATGATGTGGAAGCGTGCGGAGTACGGAGGGGACGCGTGGAACAGCTGGGACATCAGCAGGGGCAGGGTCGCAACGGAGCTGGGGAGCGGCGTGGTGGAGGTGGTGGCAGTGTCGTATAAAAGGTTTGTTGCCCGGAAGAAGTACGGGCAGATAATAGAGTGGGGAGGATAATTTAATTGAATTTTAATCTTAATATTATAATAATTATAATATTTTTATACTTTATATAAAAATTGATGTAATATTATCCTAAGTTGTATTATATGGGATAAAACGATGATGACGATAGAAGAACTCTTGAATGATGCTCACAAGCGTGCGCGACACCGTGGTTATGACGTTAATGTTGATGTTATTTTACATTATGATATACCGCGTGTGGAACGACGGAAGTGCACTTGTATCGTGCTTGCCCAAGCGCTTATAGAAAATATTGCTAATATGCTGTTTGGAGACTTCAATGAACCGACGATGCGTCTCGTGTTTGAGGAGCTGGCGGGAGTGCCTTCTGACATGGTTCGGGCGACGTCTTGGCGCTTGCAGACGTCGGCATGCGCGGCGTTGATGGAGTGCGGGCGGGTGGTGACGTGGGGGCACGCGGACCTCGGCGGGGACAGCAGCTGGGTGTCGGGAGAGCTGGCGAGCGGCGTGGTGAAGGTGGTGGCGACGAAGGGCGCGTTTGCGGCGCTGAAGGAGGGCGGGCGGGTGGTGGCATGGGGCGGCGGCGGGTACGACATCCGCGTGGCGGGGGAGTTGGCGAGCGGCGTGGTGGAGGTTGTGGCAACGTGGCACGCGTTTGCGGTGTTGAAGGAGGGTGGGCGGGTGGTGACGTGGGGGGGTGCGGGGTTCGGCGGGGACAGCAGCGGTGTGGCGGAGAAAATAACGAGCGGCGTGGTGCGTGTGGTGGCGACGGTGCACGCGTTTGCGGCACTGACGGAGGACGGGAAAGTGGTGACGTGGGGGGACACGCAGGATGGCGGGGACAGCAGCGCGGTGGCAGGGGAGGTGGAGAGCGGCGTGGTACACGTGGTGGCGACGGAGGGCGCGTTTGCGGCAATAACAAAGGGCGGGCGGGTGGTGACATGGGGGTATGCGGAGGAGGGAGGGGACAGCAGCAGGGTGGCGGAGGAGGTGGCGAGCGGCGTGGTGCAGGTGGTGGAGACGCAGGGCGCCTTTGCGGCGGTTATTTCGGACGGGCGGGTGGTGACGTGGGGGGACCCAGAGTACGGTGGGGATAGCAACGACGTGGCGGGGGAGCTGGCGAGCGGCGTGGTGCGCGTGGTGGCGACGGAGTTCGCGTTTGCTGCGGTGACAGAGGGAGGGCGGGTGGTGACGTGGGGGAACTCGATGTGGGGCGGGGATAGCAGCCGGGTGGCTGGAGAGGTGGCGAGCGGCGTGGTGGAGGTGGTGGCGACGGGGGGCGCGTTTGCGGCGGTGACGGAGGGCGGGCGGGTCGTGACGTGGGGGTACGCGGAGTGCGGCGGGGACAGCAACGGGGTGGCGGGGGAGCTGGCGAGCGGCGTGGTGGAGGTGGTGATGGCGTCGGATAAAAGGTTTGCTGCCCGGAAGGATAACGGGCAGATAGTGTCGTGGGGTGATTTTTTACCTTAATATTATAATAATTATAATATTTTGTATACTTTATAAAAAATTGATGTAATATTATTGTAAATTGTATTATATGGGATAAAGAATTAATGACGATACAAAAACTTTTGAAAGATACTCACAAGCGTGCGCGACACCGTGGCAGTATCATTATTATAGATATTATTTTCCCAAATGGTAAACCGGTTATTAAACGACGGCAATGCACATGCATCGTGCTGTCCCAAGCACTTATAGAAAATATTGCTAATATTCTGTTTGGAGACTTCAACGAACCGACGATGCGTCTCGTGTTTGAGGTGCTGGCAGAGGTGCCTTCTGAGTTGGCAGAGGCGTACAGAGCGTATGCAGCAGTGACGGAGGGTGGACGGGTGGTGACGTGGGGAATCGCGGCGGAAGGTGGATACAGCAGCATGGTGGAGAAGGAGTTGAAGAGTGGTGTGGTGCACGTGGCGGCGACGGCGCGTGCGTTTGCCGCAATAACAGATCGTGGGAGGGTAGTGACGTGGGGGGACATGAGAGCCGGTGGGAACAGCAGTGAGATGGCAGGAGAGTTGGCAAGCGGAGTTGTGAAGGTTGTGGCGTCGAAGTACGCATTTGCGGCGTTGAAGGAGAATGGGAGAGTGGTGACATGGGGGGTGGCGGACTTCGGAGGGGATAGCAGCGGGGTGGCGAGGGAACTGGAAAGTGGCGTGGCGGATGTGGTGGCAGCGGAGAATGCGTTTGCGGCAATAATGGAGAAAAAAAATGTGGTAACGTGGGGAAACTCGTACTTCGGTGGGGACAGCAGCACGGTGGTGAGGGAGTTGGCGAATGGCGTGGTGGAGGTGGTGGCAGAGGCGTCCTCGTTTCTGGCGCTGACGGAGGACGGGAGGGTGGTGACATGGGGGCATACAGGGTGCGTTTGGGATAGCAGCAGGGTGGCTAGAGGTGTGGTGAAGGTGGTGGCGACTCAACGTGAGTTTGCAGCGTTGAAGGAAGGAGGGCATGTGGTGACGTCGTCCTGGATTGCGGAAAATGTGAAAAGCGACGTGGTGGAGGTGGCGGCAACGAGGTACTCGTTTGCGGCTCTGAAGGTGGGCGGGAGAGTGGTGACGTGGGGGGACCCGACGTTCGGAGGGGACAGCAGCAAGGTGGCAAAGAAGCTGGCTGGCGGGGTTGTGGATATTGTGGCAATATCAAGGTTTAAGTTTGCTGCACTGAAGAAGAACGGGCAGATAGTGGAGTGGGGTGGAGATTAGGATATTAATTGGATTTTTATCTTAATATTATAATAATTATAATATTTTTATACTTTATAAAAAAATTGATGTAATAATATCTTTTGTTGTATTTTATGGGATAAAACGATGATGACGATAGAAGAACTTTGGAATGATATTCACAAGCGTGCGCGACACCGTGGCGATAGCGTTATTATAGATATTATTATACAGAATGGTATACCGATTGTGGAACGACGGAGGTGTACTTGCATCGTGCTGTTCCAAGCGCTTAAAGAAAATAATATTGCTAATATGCTGTTTGGATATTTCAACGAACCTACGTTGCGTCTCGTGTTTGAGGAGCTGGCAGAGGTGCCTTCTGATGTTGTGGAGACGACGGACGGTAATGCGTTTGCGGCGCTGACGGAGGGCGGACGGGTGGTGACGTTGGGGGACGTGGAGTACGGTGGGGACAGCAGCCGGGTGGAGGAAAAGCTGGCGAGCGGCGTGGTAATGGTGGTGGCGACGGAGAGCGCGTTTGCTGCGGTTATTTCGGGAGGGCAGGTGGTGACTTGGGGAGACGAGTGGGATGGCGGGGATAGCAGCGCGGTGGCGGGGGAGCTGGTGAGTGGTGTGGAAAAAGTGGTGGCGACGACGTACGCGTTTGCGGCGGTTATTTCGGGCGGGCAGGTGGTGACGTGGGGGAACCCGTACTCCGGCGGGGACAGCAGCGCGGTGGCGGGGGAGCTGGCGAGTGGTGTGGTGGAGGTGGTGGCGACGTGGGGAGCGTTTGCGGCTATAACTAAGGGCGGGCGGGTTGTGACGTGGGGGGATGCGAACGTTGGCGGGGACAGCAGCGGGGTGGCGGGGGAGCTGGCGAGCAGCGTGGTACGCGTGGTGGCGACAAACCTTGGCGCGTTTGCGGCGTTGAAGGAGGGTGGGCGAGTGGTGACGTGGGGGAGCGCGCAGCACGGCGGGGACAGCAGAGAGGTGGCGGAGGAGGTGGCGAGCGGCGTGGTGGAGGTGGTGGCGACGTGGTCCGCGTTTGTGGCGGTGACGGAGGGCGGGCGGGTGGTGACATGGGGGGGCGGGGGGTGGGGCGAGTGGGGCAGGGACAGCAGCGAGGTGGCGGGGAAGGTGGTGGTGCGCGTAGTGGCAACGGGCTGCGCGTTTGCGGCGATAACGGAGGGAGGGCAGGTGGTGACGTGGGGGTTGAAAAAGTTAGGTGGGGACAGTAGTGGGGTGGCGGGAGAGCTAGCGAGCGGCGTGGTGGAGGTGGTGGCGGCGGACGACGCGTTTGCGGCGGTGACGGAGGGCGGGCGGGTGGTCACGTGGGGGCACGCGCAGTACGGCGGGGACAGCAGCAGGGTGGCGGGGGAGCTGGCGAGCGGCGTGGTGGAGGTGGTGGTTGTATCGAAAAGAAGATTTGCTGCTAGGAAGGATGACGGGCAGATAGTGGAGTGGGGAGGAGAATAAATTAATTGGATTTTTTATCTTAATATTATAATAATTATAATATTTTTATTCTTTGTATAAAAATTGATGTAATAATATTTTAAGTTGTATTTTATGGGATAAAACAATAATGACGATACAAGAACTTTTGAATGATGCTCACAAACGTTCGCGACACAAGGGGAGTGGCATTATTGGTAATGTTATTTTTCAGAATAATGGTAAACCGATTGTGGAACGACGTCCGTGCACTTGCTTCGTGTTGTCCAAAGAGCTTATAGAAAATAATATTGCTAATATGTTGTTTGGAGACTTCAACGAACCTACGCTACGGCTCGTGTTTGAGGAGCTGGCCGCGGTGCCGTCGGACGTGGTAGAGACTGTGGGGGAAAACGCGTTTGCGGCGGTGACGGAGGGCGGGAGGGTGGTCACGTGGGGGAACGCGCGGTACGGCGGGGACAGCAGCAGGGTGGCGGGGGAGCTGGCAAGCGGCGTGGTGGAGGTAGTGGCGACGGACGGCGCGTTTGCGGCGTTGACGGAGAGCGGGCGGGTAGTGACGTGGGGGGACGAGGACTACGGCGGGGACATCAGCGGAGTGGTGGGGGAGGTGGCGAGCGGCGTGGTGGAGGTGGTGGCGGCGCGGCTCGCGTTTGCGGCGGTTATTTCTGGCGGAAGGGTGGTGACGTGGGGACATGCGAGATATGGCGGGGACAACAGCAGGGTGGCGGGGGAGGTGGCCAACGGCGTGGTGCGCGTGGTGGCAACGGACTACGCGTTTGCGGCAATAACAAAGAGCGGGCGCGTGGTGACGTGGGGGGACGCGCGGTGGGGCGGGGACAGCAGCGGGGTGACGGGGGAGGTGGCGAGCGGTGTGGTGGAGGTGGTGGCGACGACGAGCGCGTTTGCGGCAATAACAAAGAGCGGGCGCGTGGTGACGTGGGGGCACACGGGGTTGGGCGGGGACAGCAGCAGGGTGGCGGGGAAGGTGGCGAGCGGCGTGGTGCGCGTGGTGGCGACGGACTGGGCGTTTGCGGCATTGACGGAGGACGGAAGTGTAGTGGAGTGGGGATTCATTTGATTGAATTTTTATCTTAATATTATAATAATTATAATATTTTTATTCTTTGTATAAAAATTGATGTAATATTATATTATAATTCATAATATAAATTAAAAAATGTTAAGTGATATATTGGATGAAGCACATAAATATACTAAACATGGGAAATGGAGTGTAATAAACAAAATAGTAAGAATCGATTATAAATATCATTATGAAAGGGAAATAGAACGTCGTCATTGTCCATGTATAATTCTTTATAATACGCTAGAAGATGATAGGGAAAGTAATGAAACATTATTTTCAACGTTTAATATACCAATACTTCGTTGTTTGTTTGAAGAATTAGCACGCATTGAATCTTATTTAATAGAAGACACGAATTCTGGTATGTATGCTGCATTAACAGATATTGGAAGTGTTATAACATGGGGCAGTGAAAAAGAAGATTATAGTATAGGAAATAAGTTGAGAAAAAATGTATCTAAAGTAGTATCTTCCTATGGAGCTTTTGCTGCGATGAAAAATAATGGACAAGTAATAACATGGGGATCGGAAATTTATGGAGGTGATAGTAGTATAGTAGAAAAAGATTTAATAAGTGGAGTAATTGATATTGTGGCATCAATACACGCTTTTTCTGCTATAAAAGAAAATGGACAAGTTATATCATGGGGACGTCTAAATATCATTGGTAGTGGTATGGGAATGTATAGATTGGATCGTGATGTAGTAAAAGTTGAACCTATGGGATTTTCTTTTATAGCGACAAAAAAAGATGGAGAAAAAGTAAAATGGGGTGATAGACGATTTTCTGAAGAATTACAAAAAGGAAATATGGAAGTTTGTGAATTAGAATCAAATGATTGTTTTGTTGTATTAGATAAAAATGGCAATAAAGTTTTGATTCATTATTATAATTAAAAATTATTTTTACATAAAAAAAATTTTTATATAATATTTTGGTTGAAATTCATAATATTACAATAATTATTATTGTAATATTATTATGTGTATACAAATCCCAGTATATGGGACATTCCGTTATGAAAATGAATTTTAAATTCTTGCTCGATATTTGTTGTTTCTTCATACATATCATATATGTAATCGGGATCTCCAAATATTATATTCTTTCCATCTTCGGTACGAATTAGAAAACAACCATAATAATCAGATCAATAAAATCGCAGAAATCGCAACCTCTACGATATTTTAGAGGAGATTGATCAACCCCTTTTATTTTAGTTTATGATTAATCTTTATAAATTTTATGATGTATAAAACCTTGGTTTTCGGTTTTTTAACACTTAAAATTTAATTTAATTTCTATTATATTTTCAATATTAAACCTTCAGGAGT
>Ga0114933_10005980_pt1 | contig 10926 bp, 11 predicted proteins | sample 4SBtaG_FD_89691 | JGI IMG/M metagenome (GOLD analysis project Ga0114933, IMG submission 89691) | Deep subsurface microbial communities from Kolumbo volcano to uncover new lineages of life (NeLLi) - 4SBTROV12_W25 metaG | ecosystem: Environmental > Aquatic > Marine > Volcanic | place: Kolumbo... | reverse complement strand
GTTAATCTACGTGGAATTGCAATAATCTCAATGTTTGTTACTATTTGTATAATTTTGTACATTCAAACTAGTTAGTAAAATTAGTGTGGAAGAGAAACCGAAGTCTCTCTTCCACCCATGAACTGCGTGTTCATGGAATCAACGGTTAGACCAACGTATACGGTGATAAAAAGCTATGAAGTATGAGGATCAATTTTATCTAGAACTTGTGCGTATATCACGCCATGATGTGGGAAAATGTTACTCCATTCCAGGTCGATAAGTTGTGGTCTCAGGTTGTTCATTATTACGTTGACAAGAAAAACATGTCAAAAGAGGAGGCAAATAAAATCGCAGCAGCAGTTGTAAAAAAAGAGATTGAGAAAAACACATGTCAAAATATATCATGCAGACATCTCAAATCAAAACATCTAGGAGATAAGCGACAGTGCATGGTCGTTACATGTCCATGTTCAGAGTTTGTGAAAAAGTAATAATTTTTGAGATTGAAAAATGTGAGCAGAACAATTTTGTATAAAATTTTGAAAATCAAACTCTGTTATCTGTATCAAGCTTTATAATCTCAAAATATGAAAATTCTCTATGCAGTTAGACTCTATATTTCTATATATTGATCCTGCAAATGCAGGTGCTGTTTTCCAATATGTTATTGCAGGTTTAGTGGTGCTCGGTATTGCAGTAAAAGTATATTGTAACAATATTAAATTTAAGATACAGACTAATCAAGAATCAAAAAAAATGATATTAAACTCGTTAAATGGTTAATATGAAAATTCTAAATTTATCTCTTCCATATCTACTAATTTTTTATTTTATTATCTTTTTTTATACAAACAATGTAGGTGATTTTTCTGTTTATGATACATTATGGTTAATTCTTCTTTTATTTTGTGCAATAATACCACTCCAAATCGCTCTAATTCTATTAATTAAAAATTCCATCAAATCAAATTTAATTTTACTTTCTTTGATAGGAGCATTCTTTACGTTTGGACATATGAGTACTATGTTAATTGAGAATAATATGGAAATTGGAAGATATAGATATCTTATTCCAATATATTTAGGAATTTTATCACCAATTATTTTTGTAATTCTTCGGAATCGTATTGATCTAAAAAAAATCACTACCATATCATTTTCTATAATAATAGTTTTAATATTAATATCATCTACCAATCTAAAATTTAATGAATCTCATTATGAAGATATTGAACTTCTCAATCCAGGGATAGATAATTATCCTGATATTTTTTATATTGTTCCCGATGAATATGCTGGAGATGCCACACTGAAAACTCAATTTGTATTTGATAATTCTAAATTTTATAATATGCTCTATGAAAAAGGATTTCAAGTAATACCTTCATCTTACAGTAATTACAGAGCATCTTCACTTTCTATAAGCTCAACATTAAATTTTGACTATATCAAATCCTCATACAATGAAATACATAGTCCATTAATGACGGTTGATGAATTAAGTGATAATAATTTATTTAATTTTCTAAGAAATAATGATTATAAAATAATTACAGCATCTGGAGTATATATTTCAGATAATCTAAAGAATGTCTCTGAAAATCGTTGCACAAAATTCATCAATTATGATCTGTTCCGACATGTTCTTCAAAGTACAGCATTAAAATCATTTACCTATGAAATATTATTTCCTCTATTCAATGATCATTCATGTCAGTTTACATTTCACAATGATCTAAATCTAGACAAAAATGATCATCATTTTGTGTATGTTCATTATGGAATACCTCATACTCCAAAAATGGAATATGAAGATGGAAAATATTTTTACTCCAAGGAAGTTCTAAAATATAAACAGAAGAATCTAGATGAATTGGAACAAGAATATCTTCACAATATTAAACTTGCAAATTCTGAAATTAAGAAACTAGTTGAGAGTATTATATCGTATAACCCTAATGCAATCATTATAATTAATTCTGATCATGGATATAGAGATATTCATAAAACACAAGATGCATCAAATTCCATGCTTGTTGATCAACATGCAATATTGTCTGATTATAATACACTGATGGCAATATACTCTCCAACAGAACTTGTGTTCCCAACAGAAATATCAAGTGTAAATTTATTCAGAACAGTTCTTAATCAGGTGTATAATCAAGACCTCGAGATTTTACCAAATGAATATTACTATGGTTGTACACAAACAGGCGAATTTACTAGAGTTGATACTACTGAAGGTGTAATTAACTGTGAATAATTTTTGTATTATCTGACAGAAAAAATATGAATATTAATTAGTATTAATTTGTGTTATTAATAATGAAATTAAATATAATTTTTTTAGTAATTGATTCATTTCGACATGATAAATTTTGTGGAGAACAAAAAACATCAATTACTCCAAATCTAGATCATTTGGTCTCAGCAGGCACATATTTTGAACAAATGATTAGCTCATCTGATCAAACAGGAAGTAGTATAGCATCAATTTTTACAGGTTTATTTCCATGCAGAAAAAATTTGAATGAATTTACATTTACTAAAAATGAGGAAACATTTCTCTCAGAATTAAAAAATCAAGGTTATGAAACCTATAGTTTTTTACCAGATATAGACTTCTTTAAAGAGTTATCAAAACAAATTGATTTTCCAAAATCATATAATTTCTTGGAAAAAAATGAATGGAAAAAAATCTGTGAAGGATTAGGTAATGATTTTATAAAAAAAATTCCAAAATCTTCCAATCCATGGTTTTATTATTTTCATATAATGGATATTAGAAATCCCTATAATGTACCAGAAAAATATGTAGGAGAAGAATTTGGAAAGTCAGATTATGATAAAATTGTGTCATCGTTAGATGATTTTTTTGGTGAGTTGATTAAAGAAATTGACTTAACAAATACACTAATAGTCATTAGTTCAGATCATGGAGAATACATTCCAGCAACAAAAAAATTCAATAAAAAACCATCTAAATTGGAGAAAGTGATTTCAGAAAAAACAAAATCTAAATCATTCATAGATAAAATTGGGAAAAAAGCAATAATGAATTTACGATTTGCATCTCAAACATATCAAAAAGAAAAATTAAAACATGAATTAACACCTTACCAATTACGTTCATTAAATTCAAGAGCACAAATTGATTTGTATGATGAACTGATACGAATTCCATTTTTAATAGTAGGACAAAAAATTCCTAAAAAATATATAATAAAAAATCTCGTAAGACAAGTTGATATTTTTCCTACATTATTAGATTTGATTGAGATAAATACAGAGAAAGATGTTGATGGAAAGTCAATGAAAGATCTTATAAATGGAAAAAAACGTCATGGTGATGAAATTGCATATATACAAGTTGGTATAAATGCAGGTCAATTAATAGATGATAAATCATTTTTACCAGAAGTTGTTGGTATAAGAACTGAAAATTATAAGTACTATAGACATCGAGAAAATAAAAATAAATTTGTCAATTTGTATAATCTAAAAAAAGATCCTCTAGAAGAAAATAATTTATCTAAAGATAATTCAGAACATATTATTGAATTTGAAAAAAAATTATCTACCTTATTAGATAATAAAAAAGAAAATAAATTGTCTGTCAAGAGTAAAGAAGATGCAATTGAATTATTGAAGAAATTAGGATATGTTTGATTTTCTAGAATAAGAAAATCCCTCATAGGTACATTTTTTTGGATATTCAGAATTAATTTTTGTTTTGTTCATTTAGATGTTTTTTAAGTTTTGAGTGTAAATCATTAAGATTTTTCATAAAAATTTTGAATATGTCTTATATTATGAATGTTTTAAGAAATGATGAAAATAATTGGTATACCGTTACACAGAATCAGATTTACTCAAATTTCCACAAAAATACCAACGTACTCCATTTGAAGGAATAGAATTCATTAACAATTATAAAAATTCTCGAAGAGTGATTTTAGAAGATATTAAATCAAAAATTGATGTTGGAGAAATTTCAGACGAAATTAGAATATTATCTTTAGAATTAGATAAAAAATCAGAGGGAGATAACATATTAACTAAAGAATTTCTTTTGAAATGTTTATCACAAAAAGAAAAAAATGATGAAATAGATAATTTAATTAATAAATTATTAAAGAAATTTGAAATTAATAAGAAAATTTTTTCGGAGTATGATTTCAGAAAAAATAAACAATCAGAAGATTTTGAAGATATGCAGAACTATATTTTATTTGCTTTAATTTGTACAACAAAGTTTCATAATACAAAAAATTTAAAATTTCTTAATACACTATTGAAATTAAATGATATAATATGTTCAAGAATTAATTCAATAACTACTAGCAGTGAGCGTTCACTAGTTTTTCATGTGTTAAGTTTTGAACTTTCTTATATTGAAGAATTATTAAAAATGAAGATTGAATGAGTATGAGTATAGGTATTATTTTAACTCCAGACGAACGTTCAAAGGCATACATTCAGAAAATTTTGAAAAACAACATTCAACTAGATTACATTATTCTTATGAATGATCACAGAGTTGAAAATAAATTTTCAAGTGAACAGATTCAAGAATCATTAAACAACGGTTTTGATATTTCAATTTCAGTCATAGATACATTAAAAGATAGAAATATCGATTACAAGGAATTTCCTTTTGTTGACATCAATCATCCAAAATTAATAGAATATTTGGAAACTATTTCAACAGAATACATGATATTTACTGGTGGTGGAATTTTACAACATGAGGTTTTATCATTAGGTATAAAATTCATCCATCTTCATCCAGGAATTGTTCCAGAATATAGAGGCAGTACTTGTTTTTATTATAGCATTTTAAATGAAGATAAAGCAGGAGTTACTGCTTTCATAATGGATGAACATCTAGATACAGGCGATACAATAATACAAAAATCATTTCAAAAACCTCATTACAAATACATTGATGAGGTATATGATCCATACATAAGATCTGAAACGTTGATTGAATTATTAACTAAAAAAAATTTAATGCCAACAAATTTTGTAGAGCAAAATCCACTAGAAGGTGAAACATACTATATCATACATCCAATTTTAAAACATATTGCAATTTTAAGTTGTATTTCTAACGATTAACCCATTCTAGAAGTTTTTTCTTTAAATTTTTCTCTATAACAGTATTTGAACCGATGATGTTTTTTAATTCATGAGGATCTTTCTCAAGATCATAAAATTCCCATTCATCAGAATCCTTGAGATAAATAATCTTATGCGAAGGAGATTTTATACAGAAAACATTTGATATTTCAGGAGATGGGAATGGACCGTGTAATGCACCAGTTTCAGAGAAAGTATATTTTCGATTTTCAAGATTTTTACAGTTTCCATTGAGAAAAGAAAAGAAACTTTTTCCAAGTATTTTTTTATCATATTCAATATTACATAATTCTAAAATTGTTGGAAAAATATCAATGGTAGATTGTAGGGATTGAGAAACAATTCCTTTTTGCATATCTTTTCCAATAAAATGATAAAATGTGCGTATTGTTTCTTCAAATGTAAATGAACCATAATTCCTTTCACCAAAACGTTCTCCAATACCAGTTCCATGATCTGCAAAAAATATTATGATCGAATTTTCTAAGATTCCTAGATTTTTTATTGTTTCAAATATTTCCTTAGCATAAACCCCTGCCTCTTCAAAGGTCTCATCATATAGTTTCATATTTTCTTCTTTGTTATTATAAAATGATTCATCATTCCATTCAAATTTTTTCAAAACTTCAGTAACAGTAACAGTATGTATTCGAGTAAACTGTAAAAATGTAAAAAATGGTTTACCATTTGCTGCAGAGAGAGTTTCTTTGATTAATTCAGGATGAGCAACATTGAGATTCGTGTTATATTCATCAAATTCTTTCCTAATGTTGAATCCTCGTGACGAGAGAATTTGATCATTTATGAGACCTCTAGATGTAAAATATCCATTTTGTTGTAGTATTTCAGGTAGGAATTGAACATCATTTTTTAGATTATTAACTTTATAATATCCATCAACTCCATTTTCTTTTCCAAATTGACCTGTTAGAAGTACATTGATAGAACCAAAAGTGTAGGGTATGGCGGTACTGACATTATTTAACAATGTTCCTTCTTTTAATAATTCTGAAAATTCAGGGGATTTATTTATTCTATCAAATCTTGAGCCATCTAATAAAATAAAAATTATATTCGGTTTCATTTATCTCTCCAGATCAATTAATTCATTTAGAATATTTTGTTTATGGAATTCTTGATAAATGTTATAATCAGATATTGAATCAAATTCTAACCAACCGCTAGAAATCATAACAGCCTTTAATTTATGGCCGTATGTGATAAGACCCTGTAAGATATCAGTCATGTATGAGTTTTTGAATGGTAATTTTGGATTTAGAATATTCGTTGTGCAAGATTCTTTTTTGGCATAATCGTAGAAATCTCTCAAGATTTTTGTTCCATTTTCATTAAATTTCATCAAACCAATATACTGTCCTTGAATTTCCAAGATATTTTCAGCATTTTGCCCAATATTTACGATGTTTCCTTGTTCATCAATTTTTAAACTTTCAGCATCATCTAATGGATTATTAAATCTCTTTTTCCAATATTCTTTCCAATTTTTGTCAACAACAATCGAAATGTCATCATCAGAATTTATCAATTTTTCTAAGATATTGATTTGAAAAATAATATCACCGTAAGAAATTATTAAATCTCCTTCTAGTTCATTTCTTGCGCAAAATAATGTTTCAACCATGTTTGTTGTATCATAATTTTCATTTTGAACATATTTAACTCCAGGAATGTTAATTTTTTCACTCATATATCCAGTAACCACAATAATATCAGTAACATTACATTTTCTCATAGTTTCAATTTGTCTCTGTAAGAGAGTCACACCAAAAAAATCAATCATCGTTTTTGGCAAATTTTCAGTTAAGGGTCTAAGCCTTTTTCCTTCACCTGCAGCTAAAATTATTCCCTTCAATTAAGTTTCCAAAATTCTTTGTTGTAAAGCATATCAATAATTTTTGATTGAAATTCTGTTTTTTGATCTCGTTCAGGATGCCACATTACACCAACAATCGGATGATTTGGATGAAAATACCCTTCAATAGTTTTATCATTTTCAGATAATGCAAACACATCTAGTTCAGATGCCATATGTTCTTTTGTGATTATATTATTATGAAAGGAATTTACTTGAAGTTTTTCATTTTTAAACATTTCAATCATTTTATTATTTAAAATATCAATTCTATGAGGTTTTCCAACATGTGAAGAATCATTATTTTTTATGATTTTTCCATGAAAAAAATAATTTATCAGCTGCATACCTCGACATACTCCTAGAACAGGAATTGAGTTTTTAATTGCGTATTTTAATATTATATTTTCTGTTTCATCTCTTTCAGGAAATTCACCAACATTATCACCCCCAGACAGAATTATTCCATCTAAATTTAATTTCGATATGTAAAAATCAACATTTTTTAATTTATTAGGAATAAGAATAGGAAAATAATTTAGATTTTCTAAAAAAGTGATCCAATCATGGCTAATTGAATCTCTTTTTTCATTATATTTTTCGATATTTTCAACTCTAAGAGAAATTCCAATTCTTTTCATAGTCATTTATCTACGAGTTTTAGCTTTTATTGTATTCTATTTAATATATCCTAAAGATTTTAGTAATTTTCTTTCATCAGAATAGTCATTTTTCTCTTTAAAATTCAGGATAAGAATATCCATATTTTTACAATCCAAACTAATTTTTTCACTTTGTTTTAGTTGATTAAAGAGGATTTCTCCACATCCAATTGCAGCAGGTAAATTCAATTCAGCACATCTAATTGCCATATGTGATGCCATTCCTCCAAATTTGGTAATTAATCCAGACGGATTTTTTGAGAAAATCCAATCAAATCCGGGATCAGCATTTTCAATCATTACAATTCTTGATTCAATTTTATTCAAATGATCAAAGTTTTTGAGAAAAATAGTGTTAGAGATAATTTTTTTGCTAGTAATAAAATTAGGTTTTGCAACATAATGTTGTATAACAGATAGATCGTTTTTTGAAAAAAATATTGGTGGTAATTGTATATGAGAAGATAAATTATGATATTTTTCATTTTTTATGATTTTCTTCTTCCAATAAAATATCAATTCATTTTTTTTCATATTTTTGTATTTTAAAATATCAACTATGGAGAGATTAGAAAGATCGTTTCTGGTAAAACCAAGTTCAATTCCTGACTCAATGATTAACTCAATAGCATCACTTAGAGTTTTAGTGAATTCAAATTTTGATCTTTCTCTTAAACTAATTGTCTCTTTGATGAAATCAAAGAAACTAATGTACTCAAAATTTAATCCATGATTTTTTAAAATTTTATCAATATTTACTATATCTGATTTTGGTTTAGATTTTTTCCTTCCATCTAGAAATTTTAGACTTTCAATAAATTTAGGCATTTTATCATATCGATTAATAGTTATATCATATGTTCCAGGGCGTAAATGTCCATATTTTTCTAGAAATTGATTTTTTTTCATTTTTTTCATTTTTAAATTAAAGAGATCATTTTGGAAATCTGTAACTGGAGTTGATATAGAATTCATAAATTTTTCAATTTGGACACTTTTCACGTTTGAAATGTTTGGTAATCCATCTAAAAGTATTCTTGAAACAAAAGCTAATCTAGCAATAGCAGAAAATTGAATTGTTCCAAATTTTTTACAGTCCTTCAGTAGTTTTTCTGCTTGTAATAACTTGTTACGATAATTAGTAGATTTTTTGGTGTTTATTTCACGTTGTATTTCAAGAGATTTTAGGGATTGTGTTGTATTTTCTATGATTTTGGGAGTTTGTTTGATTAATTGATTTGTGAATTCAATTAGATTTTTTTTAAGTGTAATTAATTCTCTTTTAGTAAATCCATTTTTTACTAGATCTTTTATTCTTTCTTTGAAATTAAAATCATAACATGTGAATAATATTTCAAATTCAATTTTATCATGCAAATATGGATTTTCTCTTAATTTTTTTGAGTAATAATTAATTAATCTTCTTTGGAGGTTTTTACCTATATTTGATGGAATTAATGATAGAAAACTAGCATTAACATTAACAAATGGTTTTCCAGAAAATTCTTCCATCAAACATATTTTTGGATTATTATATCCTAATAATTCTCGTCCTTTAGACCAGCTATCTTTCATTATAAGAAAATCGTATAAAGAATAATCAAGTCTATTTGGATGACTGCCGATAATTTCTGCAGGATTCCAATCAGCCATATTTGAAAATATTAGATGTTTTGTAGACGGAAATGTTTTCTCTAGACGTGTAATCTTTTTTTGGTTTTTAATTATTTCATTATGTATTGCCTTTTTGACATTAGTAGTCATATTATTTTTTATCATAGTAAGAGGTCTTACTTGGAAAATTATGATGTTAGTAGGAGTAATTGCAAATTCAATATCGAGTTTATCATTTTTTGTGATTTTTTCTATTTCCTGAATTGCAAGAATTAGTTTTTTCCATTTTTTTGGAATTAGTGTTAATGGAGTTTCTCTGTAAATTTTTAATGTGTTACCTACTAGTCCTTTAGTTACAGTATCAGTCAAATTACTATCCTCATAATTAATTACATAATATGGAGAACCATTTTCTGGAGTTTTAGAAAATATAACACCACTTGTTTGTGAGTTTAACGTTTGTTTTTGTATTATAATCTGATGTTTAAAACTAATTTTATCTTTATGCCCATATGACTTAACAACATCATTAATTGCATTTTTTACTAAAAAACTTTTTGAAGGAATTAAATTTAATATTGATTCAAATTTTCCAGCTTCAGATTTATCAAAAGAATCTTCACCTTCGGCAGAACTTCGAATAATTATTTTATTTGAGAAATTATTTTTGATATTCAAGAGTATTTTTTTTTGGCACTCATTCCATTCTTTTACAGTAATCACTTGGAAATATTCAATTTTTGATAATCTAACCTGTGTTTTCAGAAATGATAAAGTGTTAGCTTTTGAGCTAAACAATTTTGTAACTTTCATGAATATGAAAAAACCTAAGATTTGATAGATAAAAAGTTCACTTACAGCACATAATGAATTATTTCATGAATTTCATTCTAATTTTCTGCCAGTATACTTTTACTGCAATTCCTGCACCAACAAACGCTCCAATTAGAAGCTGAAGAATCATACTTCCACTTCCTGGATCGATATAAGCAAATGCGTTCGATATTGAAAATTGACCTAAAATCAATGTAATTGCTAAAATTGGCCATAATCTCAAATACATAATTGACACCTAAATACTATCAAGATAAATTTATCTATTAATACTCAAATAAAATTTTTATTATTGAACTATGTCCATTTTTTCAAATTACTTTCATAAATGCTAGTTTTAGTAATTTTTTCTAATTTCATTTTTGATTTGTTTTTTAGAATACAGGAGTCACAAATTTTGTGTGGTTTTACACAATGATTGCAATGAAATGATTTTGATGTATGATTTTTCTTACAAAACTCACAGGTTGATGAATCCATCATCAATTTTTTTCCATATACGTTTGATTAAAAAATAAATGATGATTTTTGAAACTTATTCTATGTGATTGAAAAATATGGAGATAAAGAAGGATATTTCTTTGAATTGACCACTTTTTAGCTGATCATATATAACCTAATTTGAAAAGTATCAAAAAATTCAAGCTATGAGATAACTTTCTCTCATGATTTTATTACAAATACTATTCGCATCGTCATATATTATGGTAGAAGCATATGATGTGAAGGCCAGAAAGAAAGTCCAGATAAAGGATCCCAAAGTCGTCCAAATGAAGAATGGACGTTATGCTATCAAAGGAACCTCTTCTGAAACTG
>Ga0114933_10005979_pt1 | contig 10928 bp, 8 predicted proteins | sample 4SBtaG_FD_89691 | JGI IMG/M metagenome (GOLD analysis project Ga0114933, IMG submission 89691) | Deep subsurface microbial communities from Kolumbo volcano to uncover new lineages of life (NeLLi) - 4SBTROV12_W25 metaG | ecosystem: Environmental > Aquatic > Marine > Volcanic | place: Kolumbo... | reverse complement strand
CCTCGGTCCAGGGACCGACGACCCTCCAGACGGACGCTGGCGAGGTGGTGTTCTTGCGGGTGGCCGCCGTCAACGCCGGGGGCGTGAGCTTCCCCAGCGAGACCCTCGGGCTACGGCGCGCCCGGGACCAGGCGCCGATCCTGGTCGTGTCGGCCTTCGATCGGCTCGAGGTCAGCCTCTTGCCCTGGGTGTCCTACGGCGGGGCCATCGGCACGGTCCGGCGAATGGACCTGGAGAGGGTGAACCCCTTCGACGGGGTATCGGCCCACGGTCGGGCGCTCGCCGGAGCGGGCTGGCCCTTCGACTCCACCAGCGACGAGGCCCTGCCCGCCCTGGACGACTACGCGTTGGTCGTCTGGGCCGCGGGAGAGGAGTCTACGAACCACGAGTCCTTCTCCGCCGAGCAGCAGGAAGCTCTGCGAGCTTTCGTCGAGGGCGGCGGCAGCCTCTTCGCCAGCGGCTCGGAGATCCTCTGGGACCTGGACGAGAAGGGCTCGGAGAGCGATCGGGCCTTCGCCGCCGAGGTCCTGGGATCGAACCTCCTGAGCGATGACGCCGGCACCGATCAGGCCGAGGGCGTCGGGCTGCTCGAGGGCCTGGACCTGGCCTTCGGCGCGACCTACCCCGTGGAGTACCCGGACGCGCTCAGCAGCCTGGGCGAGGAGCTCGCGCTCTACGAGGACGGCTCCCTGGCTGCAGCGCGCAGCGACAACGTCGTGCTCTTCGGTTTCCCCTTCGAGACGATGGCCTCGGCCGATGCGCAGCGCGAGGTGATGGCGCGCCTCGTCCCGGGGCTGGTGCCGGACTACGAGCCGGAGTGGCCGGACACGGGGGAGTGGGGAGACACGGGGGCGCCGCCGGTCGCGGCGGGACCGCCCGGATCGCGCGAGGACCTCGGCGGATGCGGATGCAATGGCGGAGCGGCCGTGGTCGTGCTGCTCTTGCTCGGCCGTCGCCGCGTCACATGATCCAGGAGCTCTTCTTCGCCGTACCGAAGCGAATGGCGTCGTAGCCGAAGCGTTGGCGGACCGCGTCGACCGCGACCCCGACGTTCGGGCGCTCGGTCGGGCCGCCGAAGGGCAGCCCCAGCTGCCGTGGCTGGCCGACGAGGTTGGAGAGCTTGACGCCCAGCAGCCGAATCGGGAGCGGCCGCGTTCGCCCCTTGCGGAGCAGGTCGAGCACGCAGGCGAAGACCGCCTCCTCCTGGTTCGTGGCGTAGATCGTCCGCCCCCGCGTGATGGTGTGGAAGTCCGCGTAGCGCAGCTTCAAGGTGATCGTTCGGGCGCGGATCGAGCGCTTGCGCGCACGCCAGCAGACCCGCTCCGACAGCGCCCGCAGCTGCTCGTGGACCCGGTGGTCGTCGCCGACGTCCGCCAGGAAGGTGCGCTCGTTGCTGATCGAGCCGACCGTGACCCCGTCGGGATCGAACTCCCGGAAGGCCGGGCGGTCTCGCCCGAGCTCGCGACGGGCCCCGGACAGGGCCGCGCGGACCCGCTCCGAGAGGTGTCCGAAGCGAGCGCGATCCCTGCCGGGACCGAGCTCGACGAGCTGCCCGAGCGTGAAGAGCCCGACCTCGGCCAGGCGCGCCTCCATCACCGGGCCGATGCCGGGGAACTTCCGCGCCGGGATGTCCCCGAAGAAGGCGAGCTCGGTGCCCGGGCGCACCATGCAGACCCCGGCCGGCTTGGCCAGGCCGCTCGCCATCTTGGCCACCGCCCGGGTCGCGCCCAGCCCGCACGACGCCGGCAGCCCCGTCTCCTTCGCAACCGCCTCGCGCATCTCCCATGCGACCCGCTCGATCGTGGCGTGATCATCGAGGTCCTCGGGCCGTCGATAGAGCCCCTCGCAGCCGCGGAAGTCCAGGAAGAACTCGTCGATGCTCGCGGTCTGGACGATCGGCGTGTAGCGCTCGAGGAGCGCCCGGACCTGCTTCGCGTAGGGCGTGTAGGTGTCGTGCCGTGGGGGCAGGAAGATCGCCTTCGGGGCCAACCGGCGTGCCTCGCTGATGGGCATGCCGCTGCGAACCCCGAAGCGGCGGACCTCGTAGCTGCAGGCGGTCACGACCCCCCGGGAGCCGACGGCGCCGACCACGACCGGCTTTCCGATCAGCGAGGGATCGAGCAAGCGCTCCACCGACACGAAGAAGGTGTCGAGATCGAGGCAACACAGGCGAGCCATACTGTACATATGTACAGGCTCGGGGGGCCTCGTCAAGGGCGTCCTATACTCCGCTGCGATGCAAAGGCTCGAGCCGATCCTCGCGAGCCTTGCGGCCATCTCACTCGGCGTCCTCCTCGCCGCCGTCGTGTACTGGCCGGAGCACGCGACCTTCGACAAGGGCATCTGGGGCTGGGAGAACGACGACTCCCTGCAGGCCGTGTACTTGCATCACTTCGTCCACGACGCGATCCGACAGGGCGACCTCGGCCTGGTCGATGAGACCACGATGGTCCCTGCCGGCTACGACATGGCCGGAGCCAACGGTGGGAACGTGCTCGAGTTCGTCGTCTCCGCCGTGCTCGCGCGGTTCGCGGGCTGGCCGAGGTGGATGAACCTCTCGATCCTGATCTGGATCCCCCTGAACCTGCTGGCCTTCCTGCCCCTCGGTCGCCATCTCTGGAGGCGCTGGCCCCCTGCGCTGGCGGCGGGCGCGGCCTTTGCGATCCTGCCTCCGACCTTGGGCCAGATGGGCGCGCTGCGGCTGACCCAGGTCGTCCTCGTCGGAGTCCCGATCGCGGTGCTCGGCTTGCTGCGGTTGTGCGAGGAAGGCGGGCGTCGAGCGATCGTGCTCGCTGCAGCCGGCATGGCACTGACGGGCATCGGGTACTGGTTCTACGGGCTCTTCTTGTTGGTGCTGACCCCTCTCTTCGTCGCCCACGGACTGCGGCGTCGCGGCCTCGCAGCCTGGCGACCGCTGGGCATCGACCTCGTCCTCGCCGGTGTGCTGGGCTTCCTCTTCGCGCTGCCTTTCCTGCTGCCGGCGCTGCTCGCGATGCTCGGGGGCTACGCTCCGGGTGGGCCCGCCGCCGCCCAGCCGCACATGTTCCCCGACGTCATCCAGCTCTTCGGCGAGGACGTCCGCCACATGAAGGGCTGGCTGCCGCTTGTGCTGCTCCCGGGCATCGCCTTGACGCTCTGGCGAGGCCAGCGGAGAGCCCTGTGGGTCGGATGCGCCTTCGTCTGTGTCGTCTTCGCGCTCGGTCCGGCGCAGCAATCGGCCGCAGGCTGGACCTGGAAGCTGCCCTACTACCCCTTCTGGCAGTGGGTGCCGGGGCTCTCGCGCATGCTGCACCCGGAGCGGTGGATCCACGTCGGAGGCCTCTTCCTTGTGCTCGCGGGGGCCGACGGGCTGGCCCGAGGGTGGCTGCGTGGGCAGCTGACCTGGCTTCTTCCGATCGGAGGGCTGGCGCAGCTCTTCTTGCTCAACCTGCCGATGGGGAACTGGTCCTGGCAGCCGCCCCAGGTCTACCGAGCGCTCGCCGACCATCCGGGCGAGGGGCTCATCATCCTGCCGCTCTTGCAGTGCGGGATCTCGACCGCCTGGAAGCCCGAACACGGGCGCGCGCTGCTGGGCGGTGAGACCGAGGAGATGATCCAGTTCCTGCCCGCCGAGCAGCGGGCGTTCATCGAGGGCAACCACCTCCTGATGACGCTCCATGGCGTCTCGCAAGGGGAGTCGCTGCCGGTGGAACCCTGGCAGGTGGACCTCGACGCGCTGCACGCCGCGGGTCTCGACACGCTGGTCCTCGACCGCCGTTGCCAGGGGCGCAGCGGCTCCGCCCGGAACGCCCGCATCGAGCCCGCGATCACCGCGGCGCTGGGCACGCCGCTGTTCCGCGATGACAGCGGCGCGATCTGGGCCCTTCCGAGCTCGGGACAGCCCGGCGAGCCTCCTCCACACGGGCGCGAGCTCCTGTTCCCCGACATCCCCGACCAGAAGACCCGCCCGAAGCTTCAGTGAACCAGCCTCAGGCCTCCGCGGGGGGCCGGGATCGGGTGGGCGGTGAAGGGGGCTCCTCCACCGCACGCGACCATTCGGCTGGGGTCGTGCGGCTGGGACCAGATGAACCCGGCGGCCACCAGGACCACCTCGAAGTCCTCGCGCTCCGGCTCGATCATCCAGGCGGACGCGACCCTTCCGCTGCGAGGCAGTGAGCCCAGGATCGCGTGCCAGCGCTCGGACCAGGCCCGCGTGACGCGCGTCGGCGCTCGCACCAGGACAACCAGGCGGCTGACGAGCACGTCGATCTCCTCGAGCGCCGCTTCGAGGGCCTTGACCGGATCGTCGTCGGTACCGTGCGAGGCCACTCCGGCGCCCGCCTCCATCAGCGCGATGCGGGCCTTGAGGCCGGTGTCCGGCTCTCGGCAGAGGGCATCGAGGGCGGCCTCGAGTCGGGCGAGCCGCAGCGAGGCGGGCTCTGCGGACTGGGCCGGGACGCGCAACACGACGTCCGCTGCGAGCTTCGGAAGAGGGCGCCGGCGTCGGGGTCCGAGGGGCTCGCAGTGGGCGACCACGGTGACGTGTCCCGCCTCTCGATGCTCGGCGAGGCGTGCCTCGAGGTCCAGCTCGTTCGAAGCCAGGAGCGCAATCGGCGAGGTGGCCGGTCCCAACAGCATGCCCTCAACGTAGGGGGACGCATGTTGACGAGTCAAGGGCATTCTACGGACGATCGCCCCCGGGATATGGGGCGGCGGTGTACACCGAGGTCGCACGCCCCCAGCAGCTCAGCGCCGTCGAGCTCGATGATTACCTGGCTCGGGGCTGGTACCGGATGCGCCAGGCGCTGTTCACGTGCCGTTTCGTGACCCACGCCGGACGACTGGTCCCAGCGATCTGGACGCGCTCCCGCCTGGAGGGTCTGCAGCCGACGCGCAATCAGCGCAAGCGCCTGGCTCGCATCCGGAACCGCTACGCCATGTCCATCGGCGAGGTGGTGCTCGGCGAGGAACACGAGGCCCTGTACGCGCGCTACCGCGAGCACGTCGGAGGAGACCGCCCCGAGGACCTCCACCACCTCCTGGGCGCCCAACCTGGCATCTTCCGTACGCGCCTCCTGGAGCTGCGCCTGGACGGCGAGCTCGCCGCCTTCTCCCTCTTCGACCGCGGGGAGCGGGCGGTGCAGTCCGTCGCCGGGATCTTCGACCCCGACCACCACCGCGACAGCCTGGGCCTCGCGACGATGCTCTTCGAGGTCGAGCACGCCCAGCAGCTGGGGCTCGAGTTCCACTACGCCGGCTACGTCCTGCCGGGCGAGCCGGCCATGGACTACAAGCTGCGCGTGCCTCAGCTGGAGTGGTGGGAGCCCGAGGGCCACCGCTGGCGCCCCATCGCCGAGCTGGACGACTACGTCCTGCCGGATCGCAAGCTGCGCCAGGCGTTGTCGAGGGCCGAGGACGCTGCGAAGGCGAGCGGTGTGGTGACCCGGCTCATGCCGAACCCGCGCTTCGATCTCGGCGCCTGGAACCCCGCGCTCGAGAGCTGCCTCGGGCACCCCATCGTGCTGGCCTGTCGGACCAGCCCTCGCGAAGTGCTGGTCGTCGGGTACCACCTCGTCCAGCGCGCGTACGAGGTGCTGAGGTGCACCCCGGGCACGCTCCAGGACGCCAGCGGCGACCCGACCGGCGAACTCGTGCTCGTCGTGCGGGAGCGCCTCGCCAGGAGCCGCTCACCGGAGTTCGTCGCCCAGGCGCTCAAGCGCGCCTAGGACGCCGCGCCGTCCGGCGGCGGGGGCTCCCAGAGACCTAGGGCAGGGCGTTCTTGATGTCGCTCTCGGAGACGTTGCCGTCCTTGATGAGGATCTCGAGGCCCGGGCCGAGGAGGGACACCGAGGGGATGTAGCCGTCCCGCTCGTAGTTGTTCTCGTTCGCCCATCCCGGGTCGGCGAGGACCGGCGCACCCGAGTAGCCGGCCATGCTCTCCCAGCTCTTCAGCTCGCTCTGGCTGGGCGTGCTGCCGTAGTTGTTCTCGGCCAGGAGCGTGATGACGATGAAGCCATCGTCCTCGTACTTGGACTGCCACTTGGCGAGGCTGCGCGCCTCGGTCTGGCAGGGTCCGCACCAGCCGGCGCTGCCCACGATCAACACCGCCTTGTGGCAGAAGTCGTGCAAGCGCACGTTGTCGCCGTACTGGTCGGTCAGGGTGAAGTTCGTGGCGACCTGGCCCACGTTGTGCCCCTCGCCGTCGATGTCGTAGCGGCACGCGTCGATCGGGTACCCGCCCGCGTAGGGCTTGTCGTTGCCGTCGGTCGGGTCCGTGTTCTCGTCGAGCTCCTCGTCGTCGTCCCAGCCGTCCCCGTCCGTGTCCGCGTTGTTCGGGTCCGTGCCCAGGGCGTCCTCTTCGCCGTTGGTCAGGCCGTCGCCATCGTCGTCGGCGTTGGCGTTCGGATCGTCGTTGCCGCCGTCGTCGTTGCCGCCGTCGTCGTTGCCGCCGTCATCGTTGCCGCCCTCGTCGTCGCCACCTTGCTGGGTACGGTCGGGCCTGGGGCGGTCGGTGGGGCCGGTGGTGTCCTGGACGGAGGTACATCCGGTCGCGACGAGACAGACACCGATCAGGGACAGACAGAGACGCAGCATGGGGGGTCGTCCGGGGTGCCGCCGCCACTGTAAACAGGGTGTCTACCCGAGGACAACCCGGCGGCGTCAGGAGATTGTCAGCGCCTACTTTTCGTCGGTCAGCGCAGCCACCTCGAAGACCCGATCGTCCAGGTCTTCGTCCACGCGCAGGTCCGAGAACTCGAGCTCCCAGGCCGAGGTCGTGTAGCGAGCGACCAGGTTGGTTCGCAGGTTCACGCAGAGCTCGGACCGCGGCGCAGCCTCGTAGTCCTCGGGCCACCCGACGCGGAAGCAGCGGGCGGCCTCACCGCGGACCTCGGATCCGCCGAGGTCGGTGACGATCAGGCTGTGGGCGGCGTCCTCGACGAGCCGTTCGGACTGCGCGGCGAGGGCTGCGATCAGGCCCGGCTGCCCGTGCTCGGTGAAGGCCCGGCCGACGACGGCGCTCTCCGAGTCGACCTCGAGGACCGGCATCCCAGGCTCGGGGAGGACGTGCACTACGTCCTCGACCGCGAGCGCTTCACGACCTGGATGGGGCGACATCCAGCGGGCGTGGAGTCGATCCGGTTGCCAGGCCATGTGGAGCTCGTCCCAGACCTCCGTGCCGACGACGCGCCGATGCAGCACCCAGCGGATCGTGCGGCTCTGAGCCACCGTCCGCTGCATGTTGTGGACGTACCAAAGGAAACTCTCGGCGACTGCGTCATCCGGGGCCGGCTTGCGTGCCGAGGCTGGTGCGAGCAGCATGACGATCGCGACGAACACGAAGTCGACGCTACCACCCCAGGGCAGGACATGGACGTTCTGAGCGGCATGAGAGCCTTCACCAAGGTCGTCGAGGAGGGCAGCTTCACGGCCGCTGCGAGGGCGCTGGGCTTGCCGAAGTCCACGGTCAGCCGCCACGTCGCCGCGCTGGAGGACCGGCTGGGTGTCCGGCTGCTGCATCGCACGACGCGCACCCTGCGACCGACCGAGGCCGGCGAGTCCTACTACGACCGGGCTCGGCAGATCCTCGCAGACGTCGACGACGCCGAGCAGGAGGTCACCGAGCTCCAGTCGAACCCCAGGGGGCGGCTGCGCGTCACCGCCGGGGTCAGCTTCGGCGCCGCCTACCTGGGCGACATCGTCTCCACCTTCTCGAAGAAGTACCCGGACGTCGAGGTCGAGATCAACCTGACGGATCGCTACGTCGATCTCATCGGCGAGGGCTTCGACGTCGCGATTCGGGCCGGGCGTCTGGACGACTCGTCGCTGATCGCCAAGCGCTTGGGTTCCGCGCGGCAGCTCATCTGCGGCAGCCCCGACTACCTGAAGCGGCGCGGAACGCCGCGGGTCGTGGACGACCTGAGGGAGCACTCGTGCATCCGCTTTGGTCTGAGCCGTCACGGCTCGGCCTGGCCGCTGAAGTCCGGGAGCGTTCCGGTCAGTGGCCGGCTGACCATCGACAACGGGGAGCTCATGCTCGCCTGCGCGGTGAACGGGCTGGGGCTCGCGATGCTTCCGGTCTTCATCTGCGGGCGCGAGGTCGCGGCGGGCCGACTCGTTCCGGTGCTGGAGGACGAGATGCTCCAGTCCGGTGGGGTCTACGCCGTCTACCCCCACAGCCGGAACCTCTCGGCCAAGGTCCGCGCTTTCGTGGACCACGCGACGGAGTGCTGCACGCCGCTGGCTCCGTGGGATGGCTAGCGACGGCGCTTGGTCGGGGGCTTGACGGTCGGGAGTTCGACTCCGGTCGCTGAGTAGATCACGCCGCTCAAGGCGCCCGCGCCGATGGTGCCACAGCAGGCGATCAGGCCGACCAGCACGACACACCCGACGGCCCACTTCAGCTTGCTTCCGCCTGCCTTCGCGGGAGGCGCGGGCTTCGGTTCGGGTACGGGCTTCGGTTGGGGCACGGGCTCGGGGTCGGGCTCGGGGTCGGGCAGAGTTCCCGTGATCGTGCGCGCCACCTTCAGCGCGGACTCACGCTCGCGTTCGGCTTCCGCGGCCTTCTGCCGGGCGAGCTCCGCCTCGGCGGCGCTCTGTGCGGCCTCGGCTTCGCGCCGCGCTGCCTCGGCTGCGGCCTTTGCAGCCTCGGCAGCGGCGAGGGCCTCGGCGAGCTGGCGTTCGGCTTCGGCCTTGACTCGCGCCGCCTCGGCCTGAGCCCGCTGGGTCTCCTGCTCCAGGCGCGCCTTCTCGGCTTGCAACGCTGCCTGGGCGTCGGCCTCGGCCTTGGCGCGCGCCTCGGCCAGCAGGCGCTCCTTGTCGGCGTCCAGGGGCTCGGGATAGCGCTCAGGCTCCGAGGCCTGCCGCAGCGCCGCCTCGGCGACCAGCCGGGCTCCGAGCAGGTGGTACATCGGCAGCGCGTCGACGCCGTGTCCTGCGGCCTCGCCGATGTGACCCGTCGCGCGGAGCAGCGCGGGGATGCGCTTCTGCATCTGCTCGACGAGCGTGTCCAGCCGCTTCTCGTTGGCCGTGACGGCCTCGCGCAGGTGGGGCAGGAGCAAGGGGAGGACGGCCTGGGCCCCTGCGAGTCGGTCGGCGCCGACGACCTCGCCGAGCTTCGCGGTCTCCTCGACCCCATGGCGCTCGATCAGCTGGTCGACGAGCCGGGAGCCCTGTTCGCTGGTGTCGGCCAGGAAGGGCAATGCGATCTCGCTGACCGCGTAGAAGGCCAACAGCGTCTTGCCGGACTCGGTCGACCCGAGCGCTTCGACCCGCTGCTCGGGCGTTCCGCCGAAGAGGCGATCGACCGCCCAGGCGATGCCGAGCGCCTTCTTCACCGCGTCCTCGGCCTGCTTCTGGCGGCTCAGGTCGAAGCTGGGATCGGCCGAATCGGCCAGGTAGATCTTCACCGAGGTCGCCAGCCCGGAGAGCACGGAGACGACGTCGTCTCCGGTGTCCAGGCCTTGCAGCATCCACAGGGCGGACTGGTGCTCGCCGCCGCGAGCGAGCTCCTTGGCCCGTGGCGCGTGCTCGGCCGCGATGCCGAGCTGCTCCGCGGCCCCGGCCACCGAAGGCCAGACCGGCACGCCTGCCGCCCCGGGAGAGACCTTCAGCAGCACGTCCAGGACGCGGTAGGGAGGCGAGGCCTCCGAGGTGTCGGCGAGCAGTCCGTCCAGATCCTGAGCCATGGGAGCCTTCTATCGCCTTCGCCGGCGCTTTCGACGAAACTCGGCGGCGCGCGTCTCGGCCTCGTCGACTCGAAGCAGCTCCGCTCCGACGCGTCGGTAGCCCATTGCATGGAGAGTGGACTCGGGGGCGTCCTCGACCGGACACCGTGGATCCCCTGTCCATGCGGCCCAGAGGATGCCCTTCAGCTCCACCTCTTCCAGGCGGCGGGCGAGGTAGATCGTCTCCACCCCGAAGCGCACGTCTCGCCGGGCGAGCAGGCGCCGGTCCTTGCGTCCGAGGGCTGGGCAGTCGGCCGCTGCGGCCTGCCCAAGGCCCTGGTGGAGCAGGTGGAGCACGGCCCGTCCCGGGCGGTCCAGCCGGTCGTCCAGGTTCGCCAGGGGCGCGACCAGGTGGGCGATGCGCTGGTCGAGCCAGCTCTGCATGCGGTCTCGAAGTCGCGCCCGCCGGTCCGCGTCGAGCAAGGGGTTGGGGGCCAGGCGGACCTCGGGGTGCAGCACGCCGCGGCCGGCGACCAGGCGACCCACCACGCTCCCGTGGAGCCGCAGGGCCAGATCGTCGAGGACCTCGACCTCTCCTGGTTGATCGAGCAGCTCGTCGACGCGGGCGAGGACGGCCTCCCGAAGGCTGCCTCGGGGCAGCGGCGGCGCGCCGGGAGCTGCGATCCAGCGCAGGCCGTCGAGGTGGCCGGTCGTCGACCTGGCGCGGCCCGGTCCGAGCAGGGTCGGGCGGGTCTCGACGAAGCGCTGCGTCAGGTGTTCGTGCAGCGCATCCGAGAGCCGCTCTTCGATGGCCGCGCAGCGCCTCTTCCACCGCGAGGCGTCCCTCAACCAGCCGGGACGCTGGCTGACATAGGCCCAGGTCCTCGTCCAGGCGAGCCGCGTCGTCAGCGCGTCCAGGTCCCCCTCCACCACGTCGAGCGCATCGAGGCGTGCGGCGATGAGCTCCTCGGGCACCTCGCCCGAGGATTGCAAGTGGCCGAGCAGGCGCTCCAGGAGCCGCAGGTGGTCGTCGGTCAGGGTCTTCCGGTAGTCCGGGATGCGCGCGACCTCCCAGGCCCTTCGCACGTCGCCCTCTCGCGCCAGCTCGAAGGCGCTGGCCAGGCCCGCGAAGGCGTCACGGTCCTCGGCGTCGTAGACCCCGGTGAGCCGACCGGAGGGGGAGCGGGCGTCGAGGCTTCGAAGGAGCGCCTCGGCGCTGCTGAAGTCCAGATCGCCGTTCCTCCAGAACAGCCGCGTGAGCGCAGGGAAGTCGTGGCCCTCGAT
>Ga0114933_10005977_pt1 | contig 10929 bp, 6 predicted proteins | sample 4SBtaG_FD_89691 | JGI IMG/M metagenome (GOLD analysis project Ga0114933, IMG submission 89691) | Deep subsurface microbial communities from Kolumbo volcano to uncover new lineages of life (NeLLi) - 4SBTROV12_W25 metaG | ecosystem: Environmental > Aquatic > Marine > Volcanic | place: Kolumbo... | reverse complement strand
TTCAAGTTTTCAATTTCATCTTCACTCAGAAAGTCGCATGCCTCACCATCGGTGCCACACCATGAATATTTTGCGATTTGCAGCACACGCTGCTGCCCTTCTTCAGACATAGACTCGCCACCGACATTACAATTGCGTAGAAATTCTCGATCATCATCCAGTTGTGTTATCCAATCGGTGTAGTTCTGCCTAGCGTTTTCGATACGGTCGGCATCCGAACCTGATGCTGCAATTTCACGCAGCATAGTGATCTCTGCGTCGCGCTTAAGCACCTCGAATCTCGTATCGAGTAATTCAATCCGATCAAACAAGGTATGCAGCTTAGTGGACTTGTCCACTACATGCACGGGTGTGGTTATCTTTCCACAGTCATGAAGCAAGCCGGCAATCTTCAACTCATGCCTGTCTTTTTCGGTCATGGTGAAATCGCTTAAGGGACCGTCTGTGGTGCGTGTCACCGCATCCGCTAGCATCATAGTCAGTGCAGGCACTCGCTCACAATGGCCTCCCGTATAGGGTGATTTTTCATCGATCGCGGTATTAATCATTTGAATGAGTGCTTCGAACAGGTTTTCAAGCTGATCAATAAGATGTCGATTGGTCAGCGCAATCGCCGCCTGTGATGCCAATGACTCCAACAACTGCTGATCGTCTCTAGAGAATGGGACGATAGCCCCGCTTTGCTGGTCTTGAGCATTGATGAGCTGCAACACACCGATAACTTCATTTTCATGATTGCGCATCGGCACGGTCAAAAATGATTGAGAGCGATAACCTGTTTTAGTATCAAAATTCTTTGTTCCAGAAAAGTCGTAACCTTCAGCCTTATATGCATCTGGAATATTAACCGTCTCGCCGCTGAGTGCTGCGTGACTCACGACCATGGCATGGTTCGGTTTGCCCTCTCCATCGTAAAGCTGAATCGGATAAAAGGTTATCGGCACACCACTGGAACCGCCCATCGCGATGTTCAACTTGTCGTTTCGCAATATTTCGAAGCGCAGGATACGCTGCTCCATCTCATGCAGATACAAGGTACCCGCATCTGCATGTGTGATTCGTTTAGCGGCATCCAGTATTGTCTCTAGCAGACTATTCAAATCGCGCTGTTGCGAAAGCGCAATCCCGATTTCATTCAACTCTTTGAGTCGAGCCAGAGGATTATCAGTTGAGTGCATGAACCCCACGCTTTAAATTGATGGTTTGGAAATGCGCTATTTTCAGCAACATGTCTACTTGATGCAAACGGCACGAATTTGATGCATATCGGTAATACCCTGCAGCACTTTCTGCATGCCATCCTGCTTCAGGGTACACATACCTTCTTCCATCGCAATGGCAAGCAATTGCGCCACTCTCGCATGCTCCTGAATGGCCTTTTTAAGTGAATCACTACCGATGAGCAATTCATGCAAACCTACGCGACCACGATACCCTGTTCCAGAACATTTATCACAACCCACTGGTTCATAGAGTGTGAACTGCCCCTTTTCGTCAGCAAATTCTTTTACCCAGTCTGCATATAGCGCCTTGGTTGCGGCAACCGGGTCTTTCTTCCATGTTTCAGTATGCTCCAATTCAAGACTATATTCAGCAAGCATTGACTTCATCTCCTCTGCGGTTGCCACATGGGATTTTTTACAATCACCGCAAAGACGTTTGCCCAATCGTTGCGCCAAGATACCTAGGAGTGCATCAGCAAAATTAAAAGGGTCCATACCCATATCCAGTAATCGGTTGATCGATTCTGGTGCACTATTTGTATGCAGCGTAGCAAAAACCAAGTGACCGGTGAGCGAAGCCTCGATGCCGATAGAGACGGTTTCCTTGTCACGCATCTCACCAACCATGATCACGTCTGGGTCAGCTCGCAGGAACGCCTTCATAATAATGGCGAAATCTAGCCCGGCCTTTTTGTTGATCTGTACTTGTCTAAGACCCTTCTGGGTGATTTCCACCGGGTCTTCCGCCGTCCATATCTTGGTTTCGGGTTTGTTGATGAATTTCAAGATAGAGTGCAATGTAGTCGTTTTACCTGAACCCGTAGGGCCACACACGAAGAACAGTCCATAAGGCTTGCTTACCGTTGCCCGTATCAGGTCATCATTTCGCTGTGAGAAACCCATTTTTTCCAGCGGCAAAGGTTCACCGGAAGCGAGGATACGCATGACGACATCCTCCACGCCGCCTTGTGAAGGTAGTGTCGCGACACGCAGCTCGATATCCAGCGGCCCGAACCTTCTAAATTTTATTTTTCCATCTTGCGGTTTACGCTTTTCAGAAATATCCAGATCGCACATGATTTTCAGACGGGTTACCAGTGCATTCCGGTAAGTTGATGGCACCTCGATATAGTTAAGTAGTGATCCATCCTTGCGCACCCTGATCTGGGTTTTCATTTTGCCCGGCCCAGGCTCAATATGAATATCTGATGCGCCCATACGAAATGCATCAATAATGATCTTATTGACCAGTTTGACCAACTCATTATCTGCCGCAGCATTGACGTCATCCTGCGTATTGATTTCTTCTTCATCATCCGTGCTCAAGCTGGTCAGCAAATCGTCCATGGAGGAATCGTCTTCCGCCATACCCATCATCGCGTCAGTCGCACCCCCCCCACCGTAAAAAACATCCAGTGTCTGCTTAAATTCGCGCTGTGAGCAGACCAAATATTTAAGCCTGCTCTTGGGGAAGATATTGTTGACCACCCTTGATGCCTGAATTCGCTCGGGATCAGTCGTCAATATCATGACACCATCCTGATTTTCCTCTATTGGAATCCAGTGACTACTCTCGACATACTCACGCCTTAAATTCTTCAGTAAATCAGTAGGCTTGATACGATCGGACTTATATGACTCATAAGGCACCTTGAAAAAACTTGATAGCGCTTTTCCTAAAGCTTCCACACTCACCTGAAACTCGTCTATCAGCACTTCTTCAACATCCACCCCCTTGCGCTTTGCCGTTCGTGTCGCCAGCTCGAGCTCAGCTGCTGACAGCGCCTCATCGGCAACCAGAAAATCATACTTGGTTTTGGCAGTACTGCTTTGTTGGCGCTGATGTTGCCGCAAGGCAACTGCCAACGTCAGTGCCAATTCATTCACCCCTTCTTCAATCAGCGAGGCAAACGGCACACCAGACTTATTGTTGATGATCTGAATGATCCCCAACAGATCCCCACTGGCAGCATCCACGATCGGAGAAACCAACATTTGTTTGGTTCGGTATCCGGTGCGCTGATCGACTTCACGTAAAAAACGTAAGTGTGCACTGTATTGCGTCAACTCCTTTTCGTCGTAAACATCCTTGATGTTCAGAAGCTTTTTGTGCATTGCAGAAAAGCCCGCAAGGCTTTGCTCTGCGATCGGCAACTTAAGATCCTTAAATGAATTCAGCCCGGTCTTGACCTTGGAAATCAACGAAATGTTATCTTCACCGACAACATAGATTGTCAAGCGATCTGCATTGAACAGGGTGCAGATGTCCTTGCTGACCTCCAGCATGATTTCGTCAACATTGCTGGTAGCATGTATCTTGTTGTTGACCTGATTGAGATTTTTGTTGAACTCAATCCTGAGTGTCATATCTCCAGCGTTTTTTGATGTGCTGCTAGCAGCCATATCTGTACTCACTCCTACCCTCCTGTCTGTCCTATTGTGTATCCTGCACCCACAGGCCAAGAATCACTTACAAGACTTTCACATTCCTTCAAATATTGATCAAAGTCATGCTGCACACATATTGTGCAAAACTTCACCTGCTACCTAAAACTCAAAAACCTGATTATTCAATAACATCTTGGGGCGTAAATCCAAGCCCAACGCTTTGACGCCCTCCTCAATCTCCCTCATGGTCAATTCCAACTCACCGGGCTTAAGGTGCGTAATAAACACTTCAGCATCCATCTTTAAATTTGCAAGCTCTGCTGCAGCCATACTCGGGCATAAGTGTTTGGAAACTTCAGCCAGCTTTATCTCACTATTTGAGAATGCCGTTTCAAGAATGACGTAGCGCAGATTATCTATCTTATTGACTGCCTCCCAAAGCGCAGGATTGATTGTTGTATCGCCACTAAATACCAGGCTTGCATTACCGCTATCTAACTTAAACCCGACTGATGGCACGACATGATTTGCCGGTAATGGCGTAATTCCCCTTCCGTTCAAGTTAACAGCTTTACCGAGTGCTATCGATTGATAGCGCAGGTAAGGTGCGTTGACATTGGGTATCTGGGTAAAATCCGGCCATATAGCCCAATTAAATATATGTTGCTTGAGTATCTCAAGCGTTTCAACAGTAGCATATACGGTTAAGGGTTTGTCGCGCATAAAGCCAGCACTATCCACAAGAAACGGAATGCTGGTGATGTGATCAAGGTGAGAATGCGAAACAAAGACGTGGTCTATCTCGGCAAGCTCAGAAAGGCTAAGCTCTCCCACCCCGGTGCCCGCATCAATCAACACGTCATGGTCGAGCAAGAACGAAGTGGTGCGTAGATTCCCACCTATTCCTCCGCTACATCCCAACACCCTGAGTTTCATGTTTGCGACACCTTCAATCATTATTACTTCGTTTGAAAAACAAATACGCCATCCCAATCCTGGGCGGGCGGATTCTGTCTGAAATAATTCACTCTTTCCGTATAAATTCGATACAGCGCATTATCCGGCGATATACGTTGTAGATTCATCAGTTGCAATTCAGCCTGATCCCAATCTTGCTTTCGGTACAAACGACGCACTTCATGGAACAGCTTCACTTCGTCCAACAGGTCTTTGCTTGCCTCACTGGTCAGGCAAAGTGGCTCGTAGATAGCAACCGGCTTATCCTTACCTTTTACTTGTACATGATCCAGTTCACGATATAAAAAGTCGGTGACTGCATTCCGCGTATTCTCACCGACGATGATACCAACACCATATTGCTTGGTGATACCTTCTAAGCGTGAGGCCAAGTTGACCTCATCCCCCATCACTGTATAGGCAACCCGCACATCCGATCCCATGTTACCGACGCTGACTCGCCCGCTATTAATACCGACACCGACCTGAATCTCAGGCCAACCACGCGCTTTGAATTGCGGTAGTAATTTTTTAAGCGTCTGCTGCATTTCGATGCCCGCCAATATTGCACTACGCGCATGATCAGATAGTGGTTTGGGCGCGCCCCAAAAAGCCATGATGCAATCGCCCATATACTTATCGACTTTTCCTTGATGAGTCGATATCACCCGTGACAATGGCGTTAAAAACTCATTCATCAGCAGGCTAAGCTCCTTGGGGTCCAAACCCTCGGAAATAGTCGTAAATCCCCGTACATCCGAAAACAGGATAGTCATGTCGCGGCTTTCACCTTCCATAGACACGACCTGCTCAGGATTTTTACTCATTTCATCGACCAACTCTCTCGGAACATATTTACCAAAGAGGTGGGTAATCAAACGTTTGGTTCGCGACTCTACAAAGTAGCCATAAGACATATTCAGAGCAAACAATAATGCAACCATTACTAAGCTGTTGGCGATCGGCATGAGTACATTCCCTTCCTGCCACATTGCCAAACTCAACAGTATCGTCGCAACCAACATGAATATAGATGTCAATATCGCTTTGATCGGACTCAATATAGGTAACAAAAAGCTAAGTGCGCCACCGATTAGCAACAACCATACCACTTCAGCACCCAACATATAAGCCGGGCGCTCTTTTACCCTTTGATCCAGAATGCCTGAAATCATATTGGCATGAACTTCAACGCCGGGATATACCTCTGCCACAGGCGTGGCTCGCATATCCATCAATCCCGGTGCTGTCGTGCCAACCAGCACGATCTTGTCCTTCAAACTCGCTTCATCGACTCGACCATGAAGGACGTCGGCGACTGAAATATAGGGAAAGCTTCCCTGCATTCCACGGTAAGGCACAAACGTCGCCACATCCCCATCAACCGGGATTTTTAACTGACTCCCTGCATCTATCTCCAACCATTCTAGCCCCGAATATCCGGTAGCATCGCTTTCAGCATAACCGGGTATCAATTTGGGCTGACCAAGTAAAGTACGTACCATAGCGAGGGACAGAGATTCATAGTATGCACCGTCATATTCCACCAGCATGGGAATACGCCTTACCCTTCCGTCAAAATCGACCAGCGGATTAAAGTGCCCAGCACTTGCAGCCGCTTGCTGCAGATCAGGAAGGTTTGCACCATATCCATTCCAGAGTGTGAACCCGATAGGGCGACCCTTGAACGCACTTGAGGAAAAAACCGGTTCGGGCAGCTGACCCGACAAATTGCTATCTTGCTGACCCGTTAGGTAGTAACCAAGCACCACATTACGCGATCGCATCTTGTCTGCGAACTGATTATCATATTCCAGAGACGGCTGAATTTGGCTCAGCACTGATAGAAAACTTGAGTCATCTTTCAGTTGGTTCTCGCTCAGGCTCTGCAAGACTTTCAGCCCTGAACTCTCATCCTTCTCTGCGAAGACAACGTCAAATCCGACGACTGCAATGCCATATTTATCAAACAATTGATCCATCAACAGCGCTAGTCGATCCCGACTCCAAGGCCAGCGCCCCTCTTCGCTGAGACTTTTCTCATCTATATCAAGAATGACGATGCGATCATCCACGGTACGTGGCATTGTCAAACGAACACGGGAATCATACAGCGCGGATGAGAGTTGCTCGACTAACGTCAGCCTGTAAAAGTCGGCAGCAGTCCCTGCAAAAAACAGGACTACCAGCAAACCCAAACCGATCAAGATTGCATTTTTCTTCAAGCCGCGCCCTTCAATAAAGAATGGGAAAACTGATAACCCTGTATTGATGACTCGGTGAGGTGAGCAATCGAACGAACGACTGACCTCACACTCAATGTCAGATTACTTCTTGTAATAAAACTCCATCTTGACACCTGCCAACTCAATCACATCATGATCGTTCAACTGGTGCGGCTGACTGGTCAATGACACCCCGTTCACTGAGGGATATTTTTCACCCTCGACATGGGTGATGAAAAATCCCTGTGGGCGCCTGGTCAACACGGCGACCTGAAGCCCGGGTTTTCCTAAGGTAGTCAGATTCTTAACAAGTTCGAGCTCTTTGCCTGCATTGGGACCCGTCAGCACTTGAATCGCAGCGGTTTGTTGCACCGGGGCAGCAGGTGCCGGTGTGGGTGTTTGAGCTGGCGAAGCAGGTTGTGAGCCTGTCGTAGTCCCGGCGGGATGCACGGTTTCAAATTTGCCTGTTTTAACTGTATCGGGAGTCGCTTGCATGTTTGGTGCAGCACCACTCGAAGCAGTATCTTGCTTAACAGGCGCACGCATCACCATGGTTTTTTCAAAATCTGCTGCAGTGGTTTGCGAGACCGCATCGTTGATATATTTCAACTTGTATTTACCGATTTCGACCACATCGCCGCTTTGCAGAAAATGCTTTTTGGTAGGGACGCCATTAACCTCAAGCCCATTCGTGCTATCGAGATCTTCAAGAAATGAATCATGCAGTATCGTCACGATAGCCGCATGTTCACCACTCACCGCCAAGTTATCTATGGCGATATCGTTGTGCGCCTTGCGTCCGATAGTCATACGTTCTTTATTCAAGGGATATTCCTTGATTATTGAACCGTCCATACTGAGTATCAATTTTGCAGCCATAGCCCTTACCCCTTGTACCTAATTATTTCTTAAATAAATTTAGCAGTTTCGCCAGCCAACCCACCGGCTCGGCAAAATCTGCGTGAACCTTGACCAGCATTACTGAAACATTATCTCTGCCACCATTGTCGTTTGCCATTTGAATCAACTGTTCAACAGCTAACGGTAAATTCCGTTGCATCGCAATTAGCGTATCCTGAATATCTTCATCCTCAACCATATCATTCAGACCATCAGAACACAGCAGGTAAATATCTCCTATCATCACATCATGGATATGAATCTCGGCCTCTACCTCTGCGTCTATCCCGACTGCACGCGTCACCAGATTTTTATTCTTGGACATTCGCGCGTCTTCGACGCTAATCATGCCGCCATCGATCTGTTCCTGCAATAAGGAATGATCTTTTGTGACTGCTTCAAGCGCTTCGCCGCGCAAGCGATACATCCTCGAATCACCAATATGCCCCACAACCACACGGTTGTCATAGAACAATCCTGCGACAACCGTCGTACCCATACCGGAATACTGTGGCTGACTTTGCGCTGCGTTATATATCGAAGCGTTTGCCTTTTGTATGTTTTCACGCAACAACTTTACACCCAACTCCTCGCCGGTAGCGTCATCGCGGCTAACGGGACTTTCCTGCAGCAAGCGCTGGTTCACTTCGGTAGTCACCACCGAAACAGCGATACCACTGGCAACTTCTCCAGCATTGTATCCGCCCATCCCATCAGCTAACACGACTATTCCGCTACCCGGCTCTGATGCGACACTATCCTCGTTGTGGGAACGCACCATACCCGGGTTGGTTTGACTACAAATTTGCAGTGCCTCGTTAATCTTCATATCTATCCCTGAATACCAGCGGCACATTGCCTCAACGCGCTTGCCATATCCGCACCATTCGAATATCGCTCAGTCACTTCTTTGGCCAACGAACGATTTATTATTTTCACTAGACAAATGGGCAAATCAGGCCTAATGCTCAATATATCGGTATGCGGCTCATTGGCTATTTTGAACATGAGTTGCGCCATTGAATCTCCTTCAAACGGGAGCTTACCACAAGCCATTTGATACAAACTGACGCCCAATGAGAATAGGTCGGAGTGACCCTCGATCTTCTTGCCTGCCAATTGTTCTGGCGACATGAAAGAGGGAGTGCCTAGCACCATACCCGTTTTGGTTTTACTGGAATCTGTAATACGCGCAATTCCGAAATCCGTCACTTTGGGAGAGTCCGTTTCCGGGTCATACATGATGTTGGCAGGCTTGATATCACGATGCACCACATTCAATTTGTGCGCATAATCCAGCGCATCTGCCACATGGGCGATGATGTTCAATACTGTAGGCAATGGCAACAAATTATCCGGCTTGGTATGGGCAACCAAATCCTGCCCCTTCAGGAACTCCATCGCAATATAAGCCAAGTCATGCTCTTCACCCGCATCGTACATCGTCACGATATTCGGATGGTTCAGGCGTCCGGCAGTTTCTGCCTCACGGAAGAAACGTTCTTTCACATCCTGCAACTCATCCGCTTCGAACTCTTGCGCTAATGCCATCGTCTTGATTGCCACGACACGGCCAATCTTCGGATCTTTACCCAGATATACTACGCCCATCGCGCCTTTGCCCAACTCCTTATCGATTTCATAGCGTCCCAGCATCGGCTTGGAGACTCCGGCCTTATCTAACACCATCGTGCTGGCGTTACCCTTGGTAGCGCCACCACCTAAAATAACGGTTTCCGACATCGCCTTGGATTGTGCGAGTCTCGCGTCCAAATCACGGAACTTTGGATTGTATTCCGCCATATACGAAAACACCGACTCAGCCTTGTTGAATTGGCGTTTACGCTCAAAATCCAAGCCCAGGTTATACAACACCTCCATCAGGCCATCATCGATTGGCACTTTGCGGAATTTATCAAAAGCGATATCCAATTGTCCCTGCCCCTGAAATGCTAAGCCCAGCATACGGTTACTCTCAGCCGACTCGGCATCCGACATCTGCTTGCCTTTTTCTGTCATCAAGAAGCGCTTAGTCGTCAACAACAAATGCCCGACCAGCAACAATGAAGCTGGCAGCATCAACTGCAACCACATCGCCTGATGTCGTCATTAACCCATAATGCGCCCCCAACAACACGATTAGCAGCACAACGGTTATTACAGCGCCAATGGCAGCTTTCAAACGCGGTAACAACAACACCAGATACAGCGCAATCACCAGGAATATTCCCAGCTCAGCCCATACTCCCCAAACCGGAGTGACAAAGAAATCGCCTTGGAGAATACTGGAAACTGAATGCGCCAACGTTTCAGCCTGAGACATGCCTGATTTAATCGGTGTCACTTGCAATGTCCCTAGCCCCGCCGCCGAGGCACCAATCAGAACAACCTTGTCACGATATTTTTCTGCAGGAATGTTGCCGATCAGGACATCATAGAACGAATCCACCGGAAAGGCTGATTGCCCACCCCTGTCCTTGTAAAAATAGGTATGCATGCGCAAATCCGGATCGGTGGAAATCGTCTGCCTCCCCAACTGCACGCTTTCACCCAGATTCACCTCGATGTCCGTCACGTCCAAATTCAGGCTTTTTGCCGCCAACATCAACGAAAATGAAGGATAGAATTGATCGTAGTATCCAATCACGAGTGGTTCTGTCCGTATCGCACCGTCCACATCCGGCGTGCTGTTCAAGTGACCAATACCGATCGCCTGACTGCCTAAGGATTCTATCGGCGGCAAAACCCCAAGCGACTGTAGCGGCAACATACCCAGCGCGTTGCCGTCTCTCACATTAGTCAGATTGTTGCGTAATACATAATCCGGCAGCTCAAAATCAGGATTCCCTTGCGGTTCACCGAGTTCAAGATACATTGCCAACAAGACATTATTTGCGATTGCCATGCTATCGCTGAGCTTCTGGTCGTTATCCAGATTTTGAGCCGCCTCCATCAGTAGCATCTGAAGCTGCTCCAGCGTCTCCTGATGTGCAGGATCTTCGCTGTACGCCAGATCGGAATTGCCGATTAACTCTGCAACCCTGTATATATATTCCAGGCCGGCATCGACTTGCGGCTCAAAGAAAAAGGCCGTGTGCCCAATTGCTTTGGCACCTCCAGATGCCAGCACATCAACCATTTGCGCATGTATCTCGCGCGGCCAAGGCCACCGTCCCAGATTTGCGATACTTTGCTCATCAATTGCGATTACCGCGATTTTGTCACTTGGTGTACGC
>Ga0114933_10005976_pt1 | contig 10929 bp, 11 predicted proteins | sample 4SBtaG_FD_89691 | JGI IMG/M metagenome (GOLD analysis project Ga0114933, IMG submission 89691) | Deep subsurface microbial communities from Kolumbo volcano to uncover new lineages of life (NeLLi) - 4SBTROV12_W25 metaG | ecosystem: Environmental > Aquatic > Marine > Volcanic | place: Kolumbo... | reverse complement strand
GTTAAGCCTGGATATATAAATTTTTCGGTAGGAGATGGCAAAAAAAATAATATTATTTCTATTATAAATAAGTCAGAGAATCTATTATCAGATTGTAAGACTGCTGATCCAAAAAAAATTAATATAGAGTTTATCTCTGCAAATCCAACTGGACCATTACATGTAGGCCACGGTAGGGGCGCTATATATGGAAATATTATTTCAAAATTCCTAAAAATACAGGGTCATCATACTGTCAAAGAATATTATGTGAATGATTATGGAAATCAAATTAAAAAACTAATTGAAAGTATACTATCAAAAATTGATGATAATCACATAAAAATTAAAGAGGATGATCTCTATCAGGGCGATTATATTGAAACAGTAGCTAAAACTATTGAAGAAGAAATAAAAAAGAAAGATATAAAGGATTTCAATGCTCAACGTAGCATAATATTAGATGAGATGTTTAAAATAATTAATGTTCCAATAAATAATTTAAATATTATATTTGATAAATGGTTTTATGAATCATCTTTATTTGATGAAAACTTGGTTGAAAAGGTTATTAAAAAACTTGAAGCTACAGATCATACCTTTAGAGATGATGGCGCCCTAATGCTTAAAGCTGATGAACCAAGAGTATTAATAAAATCTAATGGTGATTATACGTATTTTGCGACTGACTTAGCTTATCATGACTTGAAAATGAAAGATTATGATAGGATTATAGATGTCTGGGGAGCTGACCACCATGGCTATGTGCCTCGAATTAAAGCAGGACTTAGAGCTCTTGGACATAACATTGATAAACTAGATGTTCATCTAATACAATTTGCGAATTTATTTAGAGATGGCAAAAAAGTATCAATGTCAACGAGAAAGGGTGATTTTGTTGAGTTAGAAAATCTAAGGAACGAAATAGGAAATGATGCAATAAACTTTTTCTATTTAACAAAAAATAAAGATCAACATTTGGATTTTGATTTGAGTATTGCAATATCTCAAAATAAAAATAATCCTGTTTATTATATTCAATATGCTTATGCTAGAATTGAAAAAATATTAAATGAAGTTAAAGACTATCATAAAGAAGAATATGATCTTAGTTCATTAGATAACATCTATGAAAAAGAAATAATCACAACTCTTTCAAATTTTCATGAGACAATAAAAAAATCAATAATAGGACTACAACCTCACTTGGTGACAAATTACTTACTCAAGCTTTCTCAAGATTTTCATAGTTACTATGCAAATGTCAAAATATTAAATAAAGATATAAATTATAGTCAAGTTCATCTTATAGCAGCTGTGCAAAAAGTTATTAAGTGTGGACTAGATTTAATTAACATAGATACGCCGAAGGAAATGTAATGATACAAAACAAAATAGCCATTATTTATGATTTTGATGGAACACTAACCCCAAAGACAATGCAAGAGTACACTCTGCTTCCAAAACTAGGAATTAACTCAAAAAGTTTTTGGAAAAAAATAGTTAAAGAAGCTCATGATACAGGTGGTGAAAATATGATGATTTATATGCGCCAACTTCTTGAACATGCAAAGGAAAAAAATATTAAAATATCGAAACATGAATTTTATAAGATGGGCAAGGATATTAAATATTATCAAGGTGTTAATGAATGGTTTAACAATATCAATAAATATGTGAAAAAATTATCTAATAATGAAATACAGATTTATCATTATATAATTTCAGCTGGTCATCTTGAAATTCTGGAAGGTATTTCTATAAAAAAACATATACAAAAAATATTTGCCTCGGAATATTTTTATGATAGAAGTAAACACGCACGTTTTCCAAAAATTGTAGTTACAGATACTACAAAAACACAGTACTTATTCAGAATAAACAAAGGAAAAGAAAAATTAGCAGAAAGTATAAATGAACATATGCCTGAAGAACAGAGACCCATACCATTTGATAATATGATTTATGTTGGAGATGGTCTAACAGATGTGCCAAGCATGGCATTAATAAAAAAAGAAGGTGGTCACTCAATTGCTGTTTATCAAAAGAAACTTAAAGAACAGGTAAGTATTTGCAAAAATCTTTCCAAAGCAAAAAGAGTAGATTTCATTGCAGAGGCAGACTATAGAAAAAGTTCCGATTTTTACAAAAAAACATGCCTACTATTAAACTATGTAATCTCAAAAATTAGATATAATCTAGAATTAAAACGGAAAGATAAATAAATTATTCTTCATCAATAAGTATCAAATCTGATTTTCTGTCTAGGAACTTGTATTGTAGTTTATTAATCTTAAAAGAATCATTTAAAGACTTAATCACAATACCCATATCAAAAGATTTGCAACTGTAGACATCCAGTTGAAAAAGACCAGGTTCCGTCTCATCCCATATATGTAGCACAATATGGCTTGTTTCAATTAATGCCATGCAAGTGATGCCTCTATTACCCTTTTGATCTACATAAGAAATATTAGGGCCTTGCATGAGTTTCATGTTAATACTAGTAATCAAAGAAGTCATCCAACTTAACACATAACCCATTTCATCTTTCTTTGGGCAATTTAAGACCTCAGCTCTTATTAGTAAATGTTTATGTTCTATCATAATAATTAATTGAATGTTATTTAAATTATCTAATTAAGGGTATAATTTATCTAGCTTAAAAAATACTTATGCTAAAAGTATAATATATAAAGAAAAATGTTAATCAAGGAATATAATAATCAATCTAAAACTGTCTTTGGTATTGAATGTAAAAAGTTACTCTATAAAAAGAAAACAAATTATCAAGAGATTAAAATATATTCGTCTGAATTATATGGGAATATCATGATGTTAGATGGATGTTTTATGGTAACAGAATATGGAAATGATCAATATCATGATAAGTGTGTTGAACTATGTTATAAAAAAAGCAAAGAGTTAGACATTTTAATTATAGGCGGGGGAGATTTTGGTTTGGTTAAGAATCTTTTTAAGAGCATAAAGATTAAAAAATTACATCTCGTAGAGATTGATGGAAAAGTTATAGATATAAGCATGAAATACTTTCCTGACTTTTTTAATATGAAAAAGAAGGAAAAAGAGAAAATAGTGATTACAATTGACGATGGATATGAATGGCTCATTAAAAATAAAGAATATAAATTTGATGTAATTATAGTTGACTGCACTGATCCAAATATCTTAGCAAAAAAACTATATTCAACTAAGTTTTACAAAAGCATCAATAAAAGTTTAAAGAAGTCTGGGTTTATGGTGCAACAAAGCGGATCTATAATTTTAGATCAAAAAAAAATAATAGAGCCCACAGTTTCTAAATTAAAGAAAGTTGGTTTTTCAAATATTACAGTTAACCCTTTCCATATGCCTATTTATCCACTAGGATTGTGGTCATTTATAAAGTGCAAAAAGCAATCTTAAAGAGCACTATCTCCTCTATCGCCAGTCCTAACTCTAATTGCATCTTGTAAATCTAATACAAAAACCTTACCATCACCAATTTTACCAGTACTAGCAGACTTGGATATTGTTTCGATTGTTTTATCCAACAACTCATCACTAACTGCAATTTCTAGTTTAATTTTTGGAAGGAAGTCTACTACATATTCAGCTCCACGATAAAGCTCTGTGTGACCTTTTTGTCTTCCAAAACCTTTTACCTCAGTTGCTGTAATACCTTGTACTCCAATAGCTGATAGCGCCTCTCGTACCTCATCTAATTTAAAAGGTTTAATTACTGCTATAATTAATTTCATTGCCTCGTCTCCTCTTTGTCTATATTGTATCGTAAAAAATAAAAACTAGGTACTCGAAATTCGAGTACCTAGTTAAAATATTAATATTAACGTAATATTAACGGCTTATGTTTAGAAACTATATCCTAAGGTAAATACGGCGAATGTTGTATCCTTATTAGACGCACTTCCGGTTATAGTATCACTGTTTTTAGATACTTCTAATCCAACATCGACACCCGCCACTGTTTGGCCGTAGCTCAATGTATGGACATTTCCTCCAAGTGCAGAACCACCCCAAATACCATATGAATAAGTAATAGGTAAACCCAATCCACTCATATCATATGCTATAGATGAGAATGAATAGTTATGATCTTTGGTATTACCAACCACTCCTTTTTTGTACTCACCAGACGCTATATCCACTGACACAGGACCCATGGCTATTCCAAAATTCATCTCCTCATAGTCATCATCAAAGTTATCACTGTAATAATAACCAGTCACGCCTAAGTACATATCAGCTGGACCGATAGAAAAGTTATAACCAGCATAGATATCATACTCTACGCCTTTATCTACATCTGCCCACCATGTACCTACATAGAAATCACCCATCTCCACATCAGCACCAAAACTTACTGCTGATTCAGCTTGATAGACTCCTCTATACCAGTATTCAGACATATAACCTACATTGTAGCTTACAGCTGATGACTCATCATCAGCTACCGCTGATTCAGATGCAAGAGCAAATGGTATACTAATTGCGATTACACTAAATGCAAATAGTATTTTATTTAATAAAATTTTCATCTATTTTCTCCATTTTAGTTATTTATTCTTAATAAATTTAAGATATATCAGTTATTAATATGCATAAAGCATGCCAAACATAACGATAAAAAAATAAATCACGGCTTATGTGTAAAAGAATATGCATATGATACAATATGTGAGTTAAAAGCTCATAAAACGGGCATCTAGTTTAATAAATATAGTGCATATCATGCACAATAAGAGTGCAAAATAATGAAATCAAAAAGCATAATTGAATTAGTTAATAAGATTGAAAATCTTATACCTAGTAACGGCGAAGGCATAAAAGATGAACTTAAAGCAAATATTAAAATGCTCATAGAAGACTATTTGCATAAGCTGAAATTAGTAACGCGAGAAGAGTTTGATATACAACAAGAAGTTCTGTTAAAAACTAGATTAAAAATAGAAGAATTAGAAAAGAAAATAAAAAATTAATTAGTTTTTAGACAATATGTAATCTACTGCAGCCTTCACCTCGTCATCTGACAAAGTTGCAACTCCACCTTTTGCGGGCATTATTCCTATGCCATTTATTGCGTTTGAGTATAATGTCTCTTTGCCTTTTGCCATTCGATCTGTCCATTGTGAACTATTTCCTATCATAGGTGCTCCTGCGGCCCCGCTGGTATGGCAAGACATGCATACTGAGTTGTAAGCCTCCTCTCCAGAAAGACTCATTTTTTCTACTTTGGCAATTTGTATTTCTTGCTTTATTACAGGATTACTTGCTAAGTTTATTTTTCCTATAGGCTCTGTTCTTTGATGAGTTAATTCTTGTAACTCAGCCTTATAATTATCATCTGCACTAGTTGAATATCCAGCAAAAACATTGGAAAGGATGGCTATGAATATCGATAGTGCAACAATTATTATTGTGATTATTGCAAAGATTCTATAAAACTCAGCATCTGTTACTTTATGTTCCATTTGTTAGATTTTCCATGTTTTCTTTCTTGTGTAGATTATACTTAAAGAAATAATAAATTCATTATAAATTTGCGTCTGTAGCTCAGTTTGGATAGAGCATTAGCTTCCGAAGCTAAAGGTCAGAAGTTCGAATCTTCTCAGGCGCTTAACCTATTCTCTCAGCCGCTATTATAGTATTTTCGATTAATGCACAGACAGTCATTGGCCCAACACCGCCAGGAACAGGGGTTATAGCAGTAGCTTTTTTAGAAGCCGACTCAAAGTCAACATCTCCACAGAGCTTACCCTCTATGTTATGTATTCCAACATCTATAACAATACAGTTTTCAGGTATTTGATCTCCATGTATAAATTTAGGTATTCCTACAGCCACGATAATAACATCAGCATCTGATAATTTTGCATCAAGATCTTTTGTTCTAGAATGACACATGGTCACTGTTGCATTTTGTTGTAGACATAAGATTGCAGCAGGTTTACCGACGATATTAGATCTGCCAACTACAGTAACGTTTTTACCATTTAAATCTGTTCCTGTGGAATCTAACATCTGCATAATTCCTTTGGGAGTACATGAAACAAGAGTGTCTTCTCCTAGGAATAATTTACCGACATTTGTTGGAGTAAAACCGTCTACATCTTTGGATGGATCTATGCTGTTAAGGACTTTAGCAACTGAAATATGATCTGGTAGTGGTAACTGAACGATAACGCCATGTATGCTATTGTCGTTATTAATTTTATTAATTTCTTGTAAGATTTGTTCTTCTGTTACAGTTGACTCAAATCGAAGAATATCAGACTCAATTCCAGCTTTTACTGCAAACTTTTCTTTTTGTGCAACATAACTAGCTGATGCTTTCATGTCACCGACTAATATAACAATCAGTTTAGGGTTAATATTTTTTTTATTAAGTTCTATGACTTTATTTTTAAGGTTTGTGGTTAAAATATTTTCTGCAACCTCTCTGCCACTTATTATCTTTGCTGTCATTTCTTTGCTCCTATCAAAATCAATTTAATCTTTCTTTATCTACTAGTAATTGTACAACATCATATAATTCTTCATAGGAACTAACATAAGATCCGCTTGTCCTATACTTACCATTTATAATTAATGTTGGTACAGACGTTATTTGATATTGATTTGCGAGCCTAGATGCTTTTTTAACTCTTATTTCTGTCCCAAATGAATTAAGAATTTTTGAAAATTTTTGTGAATCATGCCCTTCATCATTTAGGAAATTAATAAGTTTCTCTTCCGTATCAAGTCTATTTGCATTAACATGGATTTCCGCAAATATTTTTTCATGTAAATCATCATCGAGCTTCATTTGTTGTAAAGCATAATATGCCTTTGCATGTATCTCCCATGTATTTCTTAGGGCAACTGGAACTTTAATTAGAATGGTATCTTTTTTCAAATCAGCTTCAATTTGATTAATGGTTGGTTCAATATTATAACAATGAGGGCAACCATACCAAAAAAACTCATATATAATAATTTTATCGCTTTCAGTTTGTTTTTGATTGGATATTTGAACATATTTCTGTGAGCCTTCTGCCGAAAAACCAACCACACTGAATGAGGTAATAGCTACAAAAAATAATATGAGTAAATTTTTCATTAATGAAGTCCTTGGACATACTGTGCAACTGCTTTCATTTCCTCATCAGTCATTCTATGTACAATATTTCTCATCATTTTATTTGGATCATTTGCCCTTAAACGACTTTGAAAATTTTTAAGCTGAGTGAATGTATAATCAGCATGTTGTCCTGAAAGCATAGGTATAGATGCGGGATTGTTTCCTTGTCCATTAGGACCATGACATGCTATGCAAGCTTGAATCTTATATTCCATATTACCGCCTCTATAAATATTTTGTCCAAGTTTTAAATCTTCGTCAGATGTTGTACCTATCGATTTTTCTAGGGACCCATAATATGCTGACAAATCCGCTATATCTTCATTTGATAGAGCTAAAGAAATTCCATACATTACCGCATTGTTTCTTTTACCTTGAGCTCCTTTTTTGAATTCATATAGTTGAGATGATATATATGAGGCATGTTGTCCAGCAAGTTTTGGCCAAATTGTGCTAACGCTTATACCGTCCACACCATGACATGATACACATGCAGCACTTTTTTCTTTACCTTTTTCAATATTTCCTGCAAAGACATTAGCAGATATGACCATAAAGATTGAAATGTTAATATAAGTAAATATTTTATTCATAACTCAAAAAAACATTATATAGCATCATACTGATACTTCAAATGCCCTATGATGATTTAATGTGCTTTATCCCAGTTATCACCAACGCCTATATCAACTATCAGTGGAACATCAAGCTGATAACAACCTGACATCAGCTTAGTAATTTCAGCTTTTGCCTCTTCCACAAACTCCTTTTGTACTTCAAATACAAGTTCATCATGAACTTGCATTATAACTCTAACAGGGCAATTACCCTCTTTAATCCATTTATAAACATCTATCATTGCCATCTTCAATATATCTGCTGCTGTACCTTGTATTGGAGCATTAATAGCAGTTCTCTCAGCAGCGCTCCTTATTTGAAAATTACTATGAGTAATATTTGGGATATAAATTCTCCTACCTAACAATGTTGAAGTATATCCATTTTTTTTTGTTTCAGATTTTACAATATCCATAAACTCTTTTATTCCATTATATCTTTCAAAGTATTTAGCAATATATTCTTTAGCAGAATTAGGATCAATTTTTAATTGTCTACTCAAACCATATGATGAAATTCCATAAATCAATCCAAAATTAATTGTTTTTGCTGCTCTTCGTTGCTCCTCTGTTGGATTTTTTGTGATTGCAAAAATCTCTTTAGCTGTAGCAGAGTGTATATCCTCATTATTCATAAAACTTTTTGATAAATTTTTATCTTTCGATAGATGGGCCATAACTCGTAATTCAATTTGCGAATAATCTGCTGAAATTATTTGATATTTTTTAGGAGTTATAAAAGTTTTTCTTATATTTTTTCCATCCTGAGTTTTAACAGGTATATTTTGTAAATTCGGATTTGATGAAGATAATCTGCCAGTTATAGTAACAGTTTGATTATAGGATGTATGCAGTCTTTGAGTACTTTGATTGATTTGTCCACCAAGTTTATCTGTATATGTATTTTTTAGTTTCATTAAATTTCTATATTGCAGAATTAACTTTGGTAATTCGTGACTTAGAGATAATTCTTGCATGACATCTTCGTTAGTAGATGGTTTGCCTGTTGGTGTTTTCTTTAATATAGGTAGCTTTAAATCTTCATAAAATATTTCTTGAAGCTGTTTGGGTGAACCAATATTAAATTCTTTATTAGCGAGTTTATAAACATTTTTTTCTATTTTTTTTATTCTTCTGTTTAAGTCTAGACTTTGTTTCTCTAGACTTTTAGAATCTATCATTACTCCATTTTGCTCTATTTGTGCAATGACTTTAATTAAAGGGTTTTCAATATCTCTATATAATTTTTGCTGTCCATCTAATATATTGAGTTTTTTAGAAAGATAATTAAATAACTGCAGCGTAACATCAGCATCCTCGCAGGCATAATTTCCTGCATCCTTGACATTAATCTCTGCAAAACTTTTTTGTTTAACACCAGAACCAACAATATCTTCATATGTGGTAGTTTTATAATTAAGATATTTTTCCGATAAAGTATCTAAATCATGTTTTCCAGAAGAATTATAAATATATGATAGAAGCATTGTATCTTCAACCTTACAGTTAAACTCAACTTCATATTTATGTAAAACATTTATATCATATTTAATATTTTGACCAATAATTATTAAATCTTTCATGTTAAAAATTTTTTTTATGTTTTGTAAAAATAAGTCCATTGAAAAATCTATATTATCAGCATCATGACCTAAAGGAATATAGAAAGCATTATGTTCCTTAATCGAAAAAGAGACTCCAACAAGTTCTGCATCAAAAGGATCTAATGAAGTTGTTTCTGTATCAAATGCAAAGATTTTTTCTTCAAGTAAAATATCCAATAAATTTAAAAAATCTCTTTCTGATTTAATAACCTTATATTTCTTTTTATTCTTGGTTGTGCTTATTTTTTTTTCAATTGAGAAGTTTTTTGCAATACTTTTCAATTCATATTTTGTTATAATCTCTGACAATAATTCTTCATTTCTTGATTGAATTAAATAATCATCTAAATTTGTGCTTATATTTACATCCTTCTTTAATTTTATGAGTTTTTTAGCTAAATCAATTGTTTGAGATGAATTTGAAATATTTTCCTTAACCTTACCCTTAAGTTTATCAATATTACTTAATATAGCGTCTAAATCACCATACATGTTTATTAGATTAATTGCTGTTTTGGGTCCAATTTTATCTACGCCAGGAATGTTATCAGATTTATCACCAATCAAAACTAGATAGTCAAATATATTTTCTGGTGACACTCCAAATTTATTTTTTACGCCCTGAATATCAAGAATCTTATCATCCATACTATTTACTAAAGTAACTCTATTGCTCACAAGTTGAGCTAAGTCTTTATCGCCAGACGAAATCAATATGTTGACATTCTTATCATAGTTTATGGTTGCCAGTGTTGCTATTACATCATCGGCTTCTACGTCAGGTACTTGTAAAATTTTTATACCTAAATTCTCAATAAAACTCATTATCGGTTTTACTTGTTCTGATAATTCTGAAGGCATCGCTGATCTATTAGCTTTATAGTCTTTGTATATCCTATGTCGATAATTTTTGCCTCTAGCATCAAAAACAACACACAAATGTCGAGGATTATATGTTTTTAGAAGTTTGAAAATCATATTAGAGACACCAAATATTGCTCCTGTATGTTCACCATTCAGGTTTTTTAGGTGAGGGAGAGCATAATAGGCTCTATATAAATACGAAGATCCATCAACTAAAACAAAATTATTTACATTTTTATCGACCAAAATCATCAAACCTATGGTAAGTTTATTTCATTCAAAAGTTATAACTTAAAAAATTTAAAATAGCTATGTCTGTATATACTAAAATTACCGAAGATGAGTTATCTGAACACTTAGAAAAATACACTATTGGTGTCGCCCTTGATTTAACTGGAATTTCCGATGGTATTGAGAATACTAACTATTTACTCAAAACTAATGAAAAGGAGTATATTTTCACAATTTTCGAAAATCTCTCTGAAAAAGATATCTTGCAATATCTAGAGTTTATGAACCATCTAAGCAACAAAGGTCTGCTATGTCCGAAAGTAATAGAGTCTAAAAATAATGACCTATATATTAGTATTAAAGGCAAACCGTCGGCAATCATAGAAAAACTTGAAGGAAAATCGTTAATTCATCCCAGCGCAAAAGACTGTGCCTTGATAGGTGATTTATTGGGAAAATTTCACAATTATGGTGCAGATTTCCATACGAAATT
>Ga0114933_10005975_pt1 | contig 10930 bp, 12 predicted proteins | sample 4SBtaG_FD_89691 | JGI IMG/M metagenome (GOLD analysis project Ga0114933, IMG submission 89691) | Deep subsurface microbial communities from Kolumbo volcano to uncover new lineages of life (NeLLi) - 4SBTROV12_W25 metaG | ecosystem: Environmental > Aquatic > Marine > Volcanic | place: Kolumbo... | reverse complement strand
TTGTTAGTTTAATAACTAAAGCACCAGATGCAGCTACTCAAAGAATGGTTGACGAAGTACGTGTACCTAGCGGTAAAACAGTACTTAGTAGAAACTAAATAATTAAAATTTAAGGGGCGATATAATCGCCCCTTTTATTAAGTCTTAAATACATGTCTGCAGATTTTCATCCATTTGTTTATTTAATTGATTATGTAATGGGCATGATTATGTGGACACTAATTGGAAGAGTGGCCATGAATATCTTCCAAAGAGAAAATTCTGAGTTTTTTTTCATGAAAGTTTTCGTAAAGCTTACTGATCCACTCCTTAATTTATTCAACCCAATAACGCCTTCCTTCATAGTAAGACCCATTGTCCCACTTTACGTAGCTTGGTTTTTTTTCATGTTTAGATTTTACTTATTTCCATATTTATTGGGATATTCTGTCATGGGTATGCTATCTTTTCCTCTAGAAAGCGAAATTGCATCACAAATTTACCAAATTTTTGGAAGAAAATAATTCAAATTAAAAATTAAAATTGATACTAGTTAAGTAATCAATTAATGAAAAAAATTAAAATTTCACCTTCGATATTATCAGCTGATTTCAGTCAATTAGGAAACGAAATAAAAAGATTAGAAGAGGCTGGAGCTGACATGATACATGTAGATGTTATGGATGGTCACTTTGTTCCAAATTTAACTATTGGTCCACCTGTAATTAAAAGTTTAAGAAAATATACTAATCTAATTTTTGATGTCCATTTAATGATATCTCCTGTTCATAAATATATAAAAGATTTTGCTGATGCTGGAGCAAATATTATAACTATTCACCCAGAGGCGACTGAAGATTTGAAGGAATCTATAAATCTCATAAGAAGCTTAAATAAAAAAGTTGGAGTATCTTTAAATCCAGGTTCTGGAATTGATTTAATAAAAGATACATTAAAAGATATAGATTTAGTTTTGATAATGAGTGTTCATCCTGGATTTGGTGGACAAAAATTTATACCTGATGTCATTAAAAAAATTGAAAAACTAAAACTAATCAAAAATGAAAAAAATTTCAATTTTGATATTGAAGTTGATGGTGGAATTAACTTTGAAAATAGTAAAAGTGTAATAGAAGCAGGGGCAAACATTCTTGTTTCTGGAACCACAATATTTAAAAGTAATAATGGTGATATTAAAAAAAATATTGATACTTTAAAGTTAAGTTAACATAGGATGTTTTTAAAAAATTCATTTAATTATATAAATCGATTTTTTTTTTTCTTTACAAACAAAACACGTAATTTTTATCTAAATTCAATTATTTATAATAAAAAAATATCGAATATTGAAAATAGAAATTTAGAATATAAACCAAGTTCTGGTTTAATAGATTGTATTATAAAATATAAAAAAAAGAAAAATAAAATTGATGATTTCAAATTGGACTTTATATGGAAAAATGAAAATATATCAAAAAAAGATTATGAAAAATTACACAATTTTTTTTGGCTATTTACTCTAGATCTTAAATCATCAAAAGAAATTACTCAGTTAATAATACTTAACTGGATAAACTATAACAATAATTACAATTCAAAAAATTGGGAAATCGATATACTTTCAAAAAGAATTATAGCTTGGATATCTAATTCAAAACTAACTTATGAAGATAGTAGCGAAGATTATAAAAAAAAATTTAATAAAATTATTCAAAAACAAGCAAATCATCTTATAAACGAAATTGGAAGATCTAAAGACCTTGATGATAAAATTATAGGATGTTCAGCACTAGTCCTTGTAGGTTTAGCATATCAATATAAATCAAAATATTTAGAATTTGGTCTAAACTTTTTAAAAAAAATAATTAAATATTCTTTAGATAATGAAGGGTTTCCTAAATCAAGAAATATTAGACAACTAAGTTTTTATTATAAGTATTTTATTTTAATAAGAGAATGGTTAAAAGACTCACAAACAGATATTCCTGAATATATAGATGAGACAATATATAACTTGGGAACCGCATACTCTCTTACTTTTCAAAGTTTAAAACAAAGCATACTTTTTAATGGGAATCATGAAATCAATAATGATGATTTTAATAGTTATCTAACAAAATTTGGTTACAAATTTAAAAATGAAAATCAAGAAATAGGAGGTTATTCAATACAAAGAAATAAAAAAATTGCATTAATAATGGATGTTGGTCCTAGTCCAGAAAAAAAATTTTCTAAAGATTATCAGTCTGGAGCTTTGTCTTTTGAAATTATATCAAGTGGAAAAAAAATAATATGTAACTCGGGATATTTTCAAAATCATGAACATAAGCTAAATGAATTATCAAAATCTACAGCAACTCATAGTACTTTAGTAATTGACAATACCTCATCTTGTAAACTCAGAAAGATCGGAAATAAAAGTTCAGTAATTGATAAAGGATTAAAAATTTTAAATAAATCTATTGTATTTGAAAAAAACTACTGGAATGTTTTAGCTTCACATAATGGATATCTTAAAAGATACGGCTTTATTCACGAGAGAAAAATTGAATTTTTTCCTGAACATAATAAATTTGTTGGAACTGATACATTATTTAAAAAAAAAGACCACAAATCTACTAACTTTGAGATCCGTTTTCATTTAGAGCCAAACTCAAAAGTCATGAAAACTCAAGATAACAAAAATATTTTTATAGAAGTCCAAAATGAAGGTTGGAAATTTACATGTGATAAATATGAAATAAATTTAGAAACTGGACTATATTTTGGAAAAAAAAATTCTTATACAGAAAATAAAAATATATTTATTTCTGGAATGACACAGAATGAAAATCAGAATATAAAATGGGAATTAATTAGAATTTCATGAAGAAAATCAAAAGAGCTATAATTTCACTATCAAACAAAGAAAATTTAGTTTCTATTTTAAAAACCCTTAAAAAACATAAAATAGAGATAATAAGTTCAGGAGGAACATTTAAAGAAATAAAAAAACTTAAATATAAATGTACTGAAGTCTCAGATTATACAAAATTTTCAGAAATCTTGGATGGAAGAGTTAAAACTCTGCATCCAAAAATACATGCTGGAATTTTGAGTAAAAGAAAAAATAAATTACATAAAAAACAATTAAAAAAAAACAATTTTGAAGAAATTGATTTAGTTATTGTAAATTTTTACCCTTTTGAAAATATTTTGAACAATACAAAAAATCACTTCAAGATCATTGAAAATATAGACATTGGTGGACCCACAATGGTTAGAGCAGCTGCAAAAAATTATAATTTCGTGACTGTAATTACAAAGCCAAGTCAATATTTAAGTCTAATAGATGAGTTAAACTATAACAAAGGTGGAACTTCTTTAAAGTTCAGACAAAAGATGTCTGAAAGTGCTTTTGTTGAAACAGCATATTATGATTCGGTAATATCAAACTATTTTAACAAATTGTCCAAAAATAAATTTCCTAAAAAAAAAATATTACATGGTCACTTAATAGAAAAGTTAAGATATGGTGAAAATCCCCATCAAGAAGGAGCCATTTACTCAAAAGATAGTGATTTTAAACTAAAACAACTAAATGGTAAAAAATTAAGTTATAATAATTATAACGATATTTTTTCTGCACTGAGTATTTCTAAGTCACTTCCCAAAAATAGAGGAACTGTAATTGTAAAACATGCAAATCCATGTGGAATATCAATAAATAAAAATAAGTTAAAAAGTTACAGTTTAGCTTTAAAATGTGATCCAATCAGTGCTTATGGTGGGATAGTTTCTTGTAATTTTCAAATTAATAAGAAATTAGCACTAGAATTGAATAAAATATTTTTAGAAGTAATTATCGGTAATGGAATTGATAAAAATGCTTTAAAAATTTTAAAAAAGAAAAAAAACTTAAGAGTACTTGATGCGAAAAATTTAAAATTAAATGATACGCAAAATATAATTACAAACCTTGATAGTTTTTTAGTTCAATCAGCAGATAATAAATTTTTTTCAAAAAAAGATTTTAAAATTGTTTCCAAAAGAAAACCAGATAAAAAAACTTTTGAAAATTTGTTATTTGCTTTCAATGTTTGCAGATTTGTAAAATCAAATGCTATAGTTTTAGTAAATAATGACTCAACTGTTGGAATAGGATCGGGACAGCCAAGTAGATTGGATAGTTGTAAAATTGCTATAAGTAAAATGAAACAGTTTAATTGCTTTAAAAATAATAGCAAAATAATTGCAGCATCTGACGCTTTTTTTCCATTTATAGATGGCTTCGAAACTTTGGTTAGTTCAGGAGTATCAGCAGTTATACAGCCCTCTGGTTCAATCAGGGATAAGGAAATAATAAAATTCGCTAATCAAACTAATACAATTTTAATTTTTTCAAAAACTAGACATTTTCGTCATTAGGTATTTTATCTATTTTAGCCGCAAGTATAAAGTCACTTTCAGCTAATCCCATAATAGCGTGTGTAAAAATTTTAATTTTGGCATAGCCCCATCCAAACCATATATCAGGATGATGACTTTCTTTTTCTGCAATTTCTCCAACTTTATTAACAAAATTTTGACTTTTTAAAAAATTTTCAAATTTAAATTCTTTTATTAAATAAAAATTTTTAGAATCGTCTTCTTTTACATCCCAGCCATCTACTTTTTTTAAATATTTATGTATTTCCGTTATATCAAATGAAGGTATACCACCTTCACATGGGATACATTTTTTTTTAGATAAATCACTCATAATCTTTTTTTGGAGCGGGCAAAGGGGGTCGAACCCTCGACCTTCTCGTTGGCAACGAGACGCTCTACCACTGAGCTATGCCCGCTTGTTAAAAAGTTATTATAGGTAGAGGTTTATTTTATTGCAAGTAGTATTAAATATATTTTTTTAGCCAAGTAAATTCTTTAGAAAATTTAATTGCTAAATTTTTATAAGGTATAAATCTATTTTCATTATAATTATAAATTTTTTCTCTTATTTGTTTTGTGCTTGCGGTTTTCAATAAAAGATCTCTTCTTTTATAAAATTGAAGAGAGTTAACATCCCATTTGATATTACAAAAATTATATACCTCTTTAGATTTTTTTTCATTTTCTAAAGTCAATTTTTCTAATTCTAAATCATATATTTTATTTGGATATTTTTTTTTATAAAATTCAATTACATTTATATAATTATTAAAATAATCTAATATATCCCTATAAGAATATGCCCAACCTAAATGGGTTAGAAATTTTTGATAAATCGCAATACTTGTATGAAATAAATTTCTCTTACAGTGTATAAACTTAGCATTAGGAAATATATCTAAAATCAAATCAATGTAAAAAAAATTTTCTAAAGATTTGTCTAAGAAGTAAAAATTATTTTTTTTTTTTAAAATAAACAAATCTTCATATTTTTTTATTATTTGATTTGATAATAAATTAAAATCGATTTTAAATTCAAAATTATTAATATTGAAATTTTGATTTGATAAATTATTTTCTTTTAATTGTTTGAAAATTATTGAATTAAAATTATTACTTTCTCCACAGGTAGGGATTCTCTCTTTGCTAGAAGATAGTATAGTTTCAATTAATGTTGAGCCTGATCGAGGTAAGCCTATAATAAAAATTGGATTAAAGTGGGAATTTTTTTTAATAGTAACTTTATCAATATTATATTTTTTCTTATTACAAAATTTTGGTAATATATTTTTAAAATATAATTCAGATTGGTATTCAATTTTTGTTTTTGCTTTATCTAAAATAGGTATGCTTTCTCTAAAAGATAAATTTCGTTTTTAAAATTTTTATTTCTTTTTTCATTAATTGATAAAAGATAATTTCCAATTGCTTTTTGATAATTATTAAGAGAAGGATGATTGGCAATTTCTTTTATTTTTTTAAAATTTTTTGTAGTTAAGATTCCTTCATCAATATTAATTAAATTTATGTAGGGTAATAAAATATTATCATTTAAATCTATAATTTTAAGAAAAATTTCCTTTGCTTTCTTAAATTTTCCTTTTTGTGTGTCAGATATAGCTAATTTAAGTAAAGATTGTATTAAATCTGATTTGTTCATAGTATAACTTATTAAAATAATAATGACAAAAAAAGTAAAATTTCCAAATAAAATTTCAGTTTTCCCATTATCTAATTTTATTTTTTTTCCAAATACTAACATCCCGTTAAACATTTTTGAAAAAAGATATTTGGATATGGTTAATGACAGTATGAAGAGCTCAAGATTAATTGGAATGATCCAGCCAAAAAAAAGATTAAAAAATTCATATGATCAACTTTATGATATTGGTTGCCTTGGAAAAATAACTAGCTTTAGCGAAACAGAAGATGGAAGATATTTGATTATATTAAGCGGTTTATCTAGATTTAAAATAATTAAGGAAATCAATAATGAAAAGCCTTACCGTGAGTGTGAAGTTAGTTTTAATGATTTTCAAGATGATACCAAAATAAATGATGAACAAATAAAATTTTCTGATCTTGAATTTATTTTTAAAGATTTAAAAAACCTATTTGAAAAAAGAGGTTATTCGATAAATTGGGATGAATTAAAAAAACAAAGTTTAGAACAAACTATTAATACTCTTGCAATGGCCTCACCCTTTTCGCTAGAAGAAAAACAAATACTATTAGAAACTAAAAATTTAAGTACAAGGAAAGAAAAATTAGAAAAAATTCTTAAAACCTACACTTTTGATAATTTTCATAATTCTACACTTCAATAAAATTATAAAACCAAACCTTTATTTGCGTATTGAGAAAAAAATCTATTAAGATTGTTATTTTTATCGATTAAATTAAAAATTTCTTTTGAATAATTATTATTAATTTTATTATCAAGTTTAAAAAATTCATAAACAAAGTCTACCGTTGATGTAAAAATATAATTTAAATGTTTTGTTTTTTTTTCAAAATCTTGAAAAATTGAATTATCTAGAGGTAGCCCGAGCTCAATTCTATTTTGAATAAGTTCAGAGAGAACTCTAATATCCCTTAATGTCACATTAAACCCTTGACCTGCAAGAGGATGCACTCTGTGAATAACATCGCCAAATGCAAGTATATTTTTATAAAAATAATTTCTTGTTGCTGAAAAGGATAAATTAAATTTTTCTAACTTACTAAAATCTACTATTTTATATTTATGATTATAAAATTTTATTAATTTGTAAATTTCTTTATCTATAAAATTTTTCTCTTCAACGCTAACTGAAAATACTACTGACGTTTCAAAATTTGATAAAGGCAAAAAAGCAATTGGACCTAGCTTTGTAAAAATTTGCGTAGCTGTATTGTTTGTAATTTTTTTATGTTTAATAATACAAGTAAATGCCTTACTTTTATAATTTTTAATAATTTTTCTAAAAAAAAATTCCTTTGTAATAAAATTGTTAGTGTCACAATTTATAATCAAATCAAATTCATTATTTATAATTTTTTTTAAAGATTGGTCATTTTTTACTAAAATTTTTTTAAAAAGTTTATTTTTTTTTAAATTTTTTTCTAAGTATTCAATGATTTCACTATTCACTAAAATAGAAAATAAATTACCTATAGACTCTTCAAAATTCAAAATTTTTTGATCCTTATATTTTTCAGTATAAATATCTATTTTTTTAATATCCCAAATCATATTTTTTTTTAATTTTATAATTTCTTTATTAAAAAAATCTAAACTATCTTTTGAAATTCCAATTGTTCTAGTTTTTGATATCGATTTGCAATCGGTTACGTAGTTAAAAACTTTAATTTTCTTGTTTATTAAGTTTTTCCCCAAAGATAACGCCGTTAAATTATTGCCTATTAAACATACTTTCATATTTAAAATTTAATTTTAACCATAAATATTAAATGATACAAAGTGATTAATTTGATTCATTTTATGGAATTTAAAAAAATCGCCAAAAATAGCTTTGATTTCTTAATTAATAGATTTATAGAGCTTTTAGGATTTTGTATATGCATTATTGGTTTTGTACTTCTTATATCATTAATTAGTTATTCACCAGAGGATCCAAATTTCTTATTCACCGGGGAAAAAGAAATTAAGAATATTCTTGGATTTAGAGGAAGTTTTGTTTCTGATATTTTTTTTCAATCAATTGGACTAATTTCTATTCTTGTAGCAATCACAATTTTTATAACTGGTATTAATATCTTTAGAACTAAAAATACAATAATTTTATTAGAAAATTTATTTTTTACTGTTTTATATTCTTTGTTTGGATCTTTGTTTTTTACATTCTTTTATTCAGAATCTTTTTGGCTGTCAATTAATGGCAATGGGGGATTTGTAGGAAAATTTTTAGAGGGAAATTTTATATTTTCAATTATTGATTTAAATCAAAAAATTTACTTTTATCTTTTAATATTAATTATTTTTATATTTTTTTTATTAAGTATAAATTTTCATCCAAAAAAATTTATATTATTTATCAAATCATTATCTAGGATTAAATTTTTAAAAAAAAAGGAAGTACAAACTTCTAATGAAGAGGTCAAAAAAGTAGACACTTTTTTTCAACAGGATAACGAAACTTTAACACAAGAAAATTTCTCATTTTCAACTGGAAAGAAAGAAAGTGTAAGAAAAAATAAGTTTACTCTACCATCAATTGATTTACTAAAATCTCCTTCTAACAAAGATAAAAATAAAGATATAAATGCTACTGGTCTAGATTCGGAATTTTTAGAAAAAATTTTATTAGATTTTGGTGTTGAAGGAAAAATTAAAAAAATTAGTAGCGGTCCAGTAGTGACTTTAAATGAATTTGAACCAGCTGCTGGTGTAAAAGTTTCAAAAATAATTAATTTATCAGAAGATATAGCAAGGAATACTAGTTCTGAATCAGCAAGAATCTCTACAATACCTGGAAGAAATACAATTGGTATCGAGCTTCCGAATCCAACTAGGGAAAATGTTTATCTAAGTGAAATATTATCAAACAACGATTTTTTTAAAAAAGATATTAAATTACCTATAGCGTTAGGAAAAAATATTTCCGGTGCTCCAATAATTGGAGACTTAGCCTCAATGCCTCATTTGTTAATAGCTGGGACTACAGGTTCAGGAAAATCAGTTTGTATAAATACTATTATTCTTTCCTTGCTTTATCGTCATTCTCCAGAAAAATGTAAATTTATTTTAATTGATCCAAAAATGTTAGAATTATCTACATATGAAGGTATTCCTCATTTATTGTGTCCTGTAATTACAGAGGCAAAAAAGGCTGCTTCAGTTTTAGGTTGGGTTGTTAAAGAAATGGAAAGTAGATATCGACTTATGACAAGAGAAGGTGTCCGAAATATAGATGGATACAATTCTAAACATAAACTCCCTATGCCATTCATAGTAGTTATTGTTGATGAAATGTCAGATTTAATGTTGGTAGCAGGTAAAGAGATAGAAAGTTATATACAAAAATTGTCCCAAATGGCTAGGGCAGCAGGAATTCATATTATTATGGCAACACAAAGACCAAGTGTTGACGTTATTACAGGAACTATAAAAGCAAATTTTCCAACTAGAATATCTTTTCAAGTGACATCTAAAATTGACTCTAGAACAATTTTAGGAGAACAAGGAGCAGAACAATTACTTGGTAAAGGTGATATGCTTTTTATGACTTCAGCGAATAGAATGATTAGAATTCATGCTCCATATGTATCAGAAAATGAAATAGAAAAAGTTAATAAACATCTAAGATCACAAGAGGAGCCTGATTATGTTGATGAAATATTAAGTTTTGCAGATGAAAAAGAGACTGGTGGAATTTCTTCAGATGAATCTGAAAAAGATGAACTATATAAAACTGCTTTAGAAATAATAAAATCAGAAGGAAAGGCTTCTACATCATTTTTACAAAGAAAATTACAAATTGGTTATAATAGAGCTGCTAGAATTATTGATATGATGGAAGAAGAAGGCATAGTAAGTAAAGCAAATCACGTTGGCAAAAGAGATGTTCTTTAATGAAAAAAAAAATTATTATTTTTTTCATATTTTTTTTAATTACAAAACCACTTCAAGCCTCAATTAAAGAAAATATAATTCTAAATTTAAAAAAAACTAAAAATATCACATTCGATTTTGAACAAACTATAAGCAATATTGTAGAGAAGGGAAAATGTACAATTAAATATCCAAAAAAAATTTTTTGTCTTTACAAAAATAAGAAAAAAAAAATTATGATATCAAATGGTAGAACTTTAGTGATAACCAATGAAAAAAAAAGTAATTATTATCTTTATCCTCTTAAAAAAACACCTTTAGAGCTAATATTAGACAAAGATTTTTTAATTAAAGAAATTGAAAGTTTGGAAGGTAGAAATGTAGATAATAAATATTATAATTTCACAATACTAAGCAATAATAACAAAATTAATATTTTTTTTAATAACAAAAACTACAACTTAATTGGATGGCAAACTGAGGATATTTATCAAAATTTAGCTGTTACTTTCATATCAAAGGTAAAAACTAATCAAGAAATTGATGATACAATTTTTAAAATCCCTAAAATGAAAATGAACTAGGCAACCTTTATTTGTAAAATTTCAGATTTAAAGACTACCATCCCCCTTGATAAATAATTTTTAAGAGCATTTTTATGATCTAGAGAGCATGTATGAAGCCAAACGCGTTTAATATTTAAATCAAAAGCCTTTTTTATTGCATAACTTAAAAGATAACCTCCTAATTTTTTGCCAAAATAGTCTTCTAAAATTCCAAAATATGCAATCTCAGCTTCTGTCTTTGTTTCATGAAAAATTAGTTCAAAATATCCAATAAATTCATCTTTATTTTTTAAAACATAAGTTGAAAGTTTCTTATCTAAAACATATTTAATCCAAGTTTGATTGGACCATTCCAATCTATCTTTCCAAAAATATTTTTGACCTATCTGTTTGTAAAGAAATTTATTTAATTGAAAGTCTG
>Ga0114933_10005974_pt1 | contig 10931 bp, 11 predicted proteins | sample 4SBtaG_FD_89691 | JGI IMG/M metagenome (GOLD analysis project Ga0114933, IMG submission 89691) | Deep subsurface microbial communities from Kolumbo volcano to uncover new lineages of life (NeLLi) - 4SBTROV12_W25 metaG | ecosystem: Environmental > Aquatic > Marine > Volcanic | place: Kolumbo... | reverse complement strand
GTGCTTGCGTGTCGTGGCGTGCGTGTGCGTGCTTGTGCGGGCGTGTGCGTGCGTGTGCGTGCGTGCGTGTGCGTGCGTGCGTGTGTTCGCGAAAGGGCTCCCACGACGTAAGATGTATCTCTGGACAAAAGGGTTGTGTCCGTGTACACCTTGTCGTGGGCGTAGCGCCCTGCGGGCCTCACGCGCCCGCCATGTCCTCGGGCCCCTCGGGCTCCAGCAGATCCTGAGGGGTGGGGACCCCGGCATCATCGAAGTAGGACCGCAACGCGTCCCTGTGGAGCTGTCCACCCCTCTCCCGCTCGCTGGGGTCGAGGAGGAACTGAACCACTCCCCAGTCGATGCATGCCCACACGAACTGGGACGGCTTGCCAGGGAGCATCTGGAGACACTCCCGCAGGAACCTCTTGAACTTCTCCACCTGGTTCGGCTTGTAGGCGGTGCCCTCCTTGTAGCAGCACTCCGTGATGAACTGCTCCTGCTTCCCCGCGCCCTCCAACCTCAGCAGAACCTCCTCGGAGTTCTTGTAGCCCTCGGGATGGTCTCCCAGGACGCTCAGCCCCACGTTGAGACCATACCCGCGGCGCTTAGCGCCCGACACCAGCTCATCCCAGGTGTGCGAACGAGCGGTCTCATCCGCCGGACCCGTCCGTCCCGCCCCGTGCCCCGCCAGGAAGACCTCGTTCTTCCAGTTCTCCAGGGAGGTCTCGAAGGGAACCCCCTGGGCGACCCAGCGCTCAGCCTCAGGGATGGTCACCTCCTTGCACCGGACCGTGGGGTCGCCGAGGTGCTTCACGAAGATCCCATCTCCAGCCTTGAGAGCTATGATGACAAGGGAGGCTGCCCTGGAGACGCAGATGGCACCCTTCAAGGCGACGACGAGGATCTTCGTCACCTTCCCACTCTCGTCCCAGGCGATGAAGGCCTTGAGTCCGTTGTGGATCATCCCCATGACGAGGTTGTCCAGCGTCTGGGTACGGGCCTTCTCCACCTCCATCGGCACGTCCTCGGGGTTGGCGGTGCGCCCACGGGCGTGGTCCTCTGCCACCTGGAGAACCCTCGCCACGTCAGGGGACTCCGACACCACCGTGCGGAGCACCACGGGATCCGTGCTGAGACCCATCCCCTCCAACACGATCATCGCACAGATGATCCTGTTGATAGAGGCGAACTCGGACAGGACTGTGTAGTACCGCCCGTACAGCCCCGCCAACTGGGCGCCGTGCATGACTCCCGGGGTTCCCGCAAGGACCGAAAGGTGGAACAGGATCTTGTAGACCTTCCCACCAAAGCCCCGGGATCCCGAGTGGACAGCCACGTACAGCTTCCCCGTCTTGGCCGATGACTGCATCTCGGCGAAGTGGTTGCCGGAGTTGCCCAGAGACGCCGCGAACTTGTACGCGAAGATTGCCGCCTTCGCGACATCCTTTGCGTGGGGCAAGCCGTGGAGCGGTCCAGCCACCAGATCATTGAAGACCTGGTGGTTCTCCTTCCCCGCCACCCCGGGCACCGGGATATGGAGATCCCGGACCATCTCGTAGATGGACAGCAGGTGCGCCTGGACGTCTCCCTGCTTCCCGAGAAAGGAGAAGGCCTTGGCGAGGTACCGGAGGGCCTTTGACGCCTTGCCGTCATCAGCGTCCCTCCCCCTAGCCAGTCCGCCCCGACAGGCCCGCAGGTGCTGGACTCGGAGCAACCCCTGACGCTGAGGCGTCATGTCCTTGACTGACATGTGGGTGCCCTCCCCATCGACCAAAGGGAGCAGCAGGATGCCACACCCAATGTCGGCGGAGATCACCTGGAAGGGGATGACCTGGTTTCCGCACGAGGCGACCATCCCGATCATCACCTGTCCGGCGACGTGGGCGTCCACCTGGATCGACACCGTCTGCCCCGGTGGGAAATGAGGACAGAGGGTGGCGATCTGCCAGACCATGTCCTCCGTCAGGTCGTCCAGCTTGACCTCCACGAACCACACCTCCTTGGGGTTCTTCTTGGAAGTCACGACAAGGAGGTAGCCCGGTCCCCAGGAGTATGTCGCAGGGGTCTTCTCCACGTCGTACAGGGACTTGGCATCGTCGTGGGACATGATGCCCGTCGCCCCGGGGGTGTCCTTGAGGATGCCCTTCAACCAGGCATCCACCTCCTTGTACGTCTTGAGGTTTTCCCCCATCGTTGACACCACCATGTTCATGGCGTCGAACGCGTCGGACGTGCTCATCCGGAACGTGTCCGGACCAGGAGGCGTGCACCGAACCTGGTCGGCGAACAGGTGGACCAGGAGCCAGAACTCCTTCAGGTCGGACCTCTTCCCGAAGTCCGGGACGCACACGTCCCGGAGCTTCTGAACGTTCAGGTCCAGAACGCCCAGGTTCCGGAACATCCGGACCACCCCGTTCTTGAAGGGGTGGCGGCGGAACACCTGCGGGAACATGCCCTCAGGAGCAGCCGCGGGAGCGGCATCGGCATCGGCAGCCAAAGAAGCACACATGCTTGCATCGACGGACTCGGGGGTGTCCGACATCGGCGCAGGCACGTTAATATATATAATGTAATCCGGGGATAATTTTACATCAATTTTATTTTTTCAAAAATTATTGTCGAAATAAAAAAACCAAATTATTGGATAAAATATGGTATTTATGAAAAATAAGTTTTATCACTAATTTTTGTAATATTTTGACTATGATGAAAATAACATTTAGTAAATTTTTTTCTAATATTATTATATATATGTTATATGCTATTTTAGTACCAATTACTTTATATATAGGAGCAAAACAATATTGTCCAAGTGTGATAGACTATATCAAAAATGATAGTATGATTTCAAAAATAGGATATTACTTGACATATCAACAAAAATATAAATACTGTTGTACTCTAAACAAAATACAACACATAACATTTAAAGATTACATAATTCAAGACAATCAAATAATTCATGAAGATAATATAAAATGGGATGATGCATCTAAAATAATAAATGATTATACAACAACATTAAAATATAACAAAAATTATGCGAATATTTTACTTATTACATATACCATGAATGGTAAGGAAGAATATATTTATATTACCGAATTAAAATCATCTGATGAATTAATTTTTGATAAAATTAAACTTGATTTTATAGAAGAATATATAAATCCATATGAAATAGATAAAAAAATAATTAGTTGCAATTATAATGATTATGATATTACATTGTTAATAAATAAATATATGAGTCCGAATCATAATTTTCATAAACAAAATATAGATTTTCGTTATTTGGTAAACGATAATATGAAACAAATTTATTATGGGGATGATAATATAACATTTATATACGGAAACTTGGACATGAAAGATATAAGACTGGGGGGAGTTAACTATAATTCAAATATATTTGTATTATGAATATAAAATTCTGAATATATATAAAATTATATAGAATATATATAGTAATAATCTATTATGATTAATCAATATTATGACGCACCCATTTTATTAATAGACAGTAGTTATGCTAGTTTTTATAGATTTTATGCTATTCAGTTATGGTATGGTTTTTCCAATAAAGAAGAAATGGAAGAGATAAAATTATCCGATGATTACGATTGGACTAAAAATGATATTTTTATGAATAAATATGAGCAAAAGTATATGTCGGTATTTGACAAAATTCGTAAGAGATATGAAATTCCGACATGTAATATGATATTTGCAATTGATTGTCCACGTGATAGTATTTGGAGAATGAAACACTACAGCAGCTATAAATCAAATAGAAATACTGAAAAACATCGTAAACATAATATCAAAGAAGTATTAAAAATTACATATTCAGAAATTATTCCAAAACTCATTGAAAAATATTCTGTTAAATCGGTAAAAGTAGACCATGCGGAAGCCGATGACGTTGCAGCTATTATTAAAAATGAAATCAGAAGAATTCAACCTAATAGAAAAATTATTATTGTAACAGGAGATTTAGATTATTTACAACTTTCGGATTCTAATACAGAACTAATTAATATTAAGGGGGAATCTTTATTAAAAAAATCGAAAGGGAGTCCTGAAAAGGATTTGCTTACAAAAATAATTGGAGGAGATAATTCGGATTATATTCCGGCAATATTTAATAAATGTGGACCTAAAACAACGGAAAGATTAGTGAATAATGAGGAATTATTAAACGAAAGATTATTACAAGATGAAAATGCGAGAAAGAAATATGAACTTAATAAACTTTTAGTAGATTTTAATAGTATACCAACAGATATACAGAAAAAAATTGTATTTAAATTGTATAGTTTGGATATAATTCCTATTGAATTAAAAAAGATATATTTTCATGATAATGGCTTGATGGATTGTAAAGATATTATTACTAAAGTAAAAGTAAATGGAAATGGAAATGGAAATGGAAATGGAAATGATATAAATAAAAATATTGGGATTATGAAATATTTTTCCGTAAACTAAATTTATTATTATAATATATATATACATGATTGTTATTGAAGAATTAACAACCATATTTGAATTGTTATTTAACTTATTTCGTTCTTTTATAGCCATTTTATATCAGATATGGACACGAATATTAGATAATAAGGGAGATTTTCAAAATATCGTCATAATGACTTGGGATAGATTATTTGATATGGTAAATACTATTTTGAATTATATTTTGCACTAACATATTTATACAAATCTAGTACTAACTTATCTTTTGATTTATAACGTGAGTTTTCTGTAATTTTTACTTTTTTTGATTTCGCATATTCTCTTAAAGAAGATAAATCATATTTTTCAAATTTATAATAAGTAGCACATAATGGATTTGTTTTTCTAGTTAGATTGCGACTTCCATATACCGAATTAGTACATAAACCATATGGATTTATATCTTTTTTCATAACAGATAAAATACAACTACAATATTTTTGTTCTAACTTAGATAAAGTCATATAATATATTATATTATTTTATTTTATTTCTATTATTATTATATAAATGAAAATAAAATATACTAAAGGTGGATGGGGGGTTAGAAGAGCACAAGCAGGAGCAGGACAACAAGCAGGACCAGCAGGACCAGCAGAACAACAAGCAAGACCACAAGCAGCAGCACAAGCAGGAACAAAACTGAACCCCAAAGCATCCATATTCGTACCAAAAAGACTGGACCCCAGAGCAGCCCAATTCGTACCACCAGGAGGACTTGCAGAACCACCCGCAGCACAAGTATTCCAAACTATTGAAGATATAGTTGGATATACCATCGTGAACCGTACGTTCGAACCAATAAATAAGTTCGGGGTAAGCAAATCAGGTATAGCAAATATGTTACAACAATGGAAATCAAAATCCGGGGACGGATTCACTACCCCACCGAAAATTGTTGCAGGAAGAACAAGTTCAATAGATAATAGTAATGATATATTTCGTCGAATCGTATTAGATGAAGTACTCAATTGTATTGTAAATAGTTTATTCGAACAATTTTTACCGGCGCATATAACGATACAACAAAGTGGGATTTATATCCAGATACCTCCAACGAGATCACCGGGTGTACATGGAATAACAATGGTAATACATTTCCCGAATCGTGATCATCCTAGTCAAAGATTACATATTAAACATTTTGTAGGTAATGCCCAAATAGGTCAAAACTATAGGGTTATAATTCATAATAAAAAATTTATGTTCTCATTTATAGATTATGAACGCAAAATTCCTAAGTTTGTATTTGATCTATCTATGATTGTTTTTGATGTGTTGGATAAATGTATTTTTCCTCCGTTAAGTGGAGGAAAAAAAAGTAAACAATATAATTTAAAGAAACTAATAGTTAAAGACTTAAAGAAATTATGTAAAGATAAAAAAATTAAAAAATATTCAAGATTACGAAAAAATGACTTAATCAAACTTCTCCAAAAAAATAAAAAATAAAAAATATGTAATTATAAATAATTTATGTAATTATAAATAATTTATGTAATCATAAATAATTTATTGAATTATAAAATTTGGAAATTTAATCTTCATCAGTTGAATACTCATCGGAACTATCACAAGCATCATGATTATATTTCAACCTGTCAAAGTTATTCTTGTATACTCCTACAATAAAGTTATATGCATCATATAATTGCTCATTTGAACGTGCACCTGTTAAAATTACCTTACCTTGTTGAAAAGCAAGAATTGTTACAGTAACACACCCATTTGGGACTTTCCCTTTCTTTGTCATCTCAACACAATTATCTAATACCTGTCGGTCCATACATTTGTGTACACTCTCATCAAGTGGATGAGGATTTATACATGTTTTTGATTTTGATACACATTCATTTATTTTATTCTTGTCTTTACAACCATGGACACAACCAACACTACTGATATATTTGGCATTGACTCCTGGATATCTAGATGCCTCAAATGGACGACAATATATATTATACTCATTCGATAATATCTTATGCAATTTCTCACGATCAATACTTACATCCTGATCCACACTATTCGCATAATAATATTTAAAATCACTATTTATCATCGCAATCTTGTAAAATAATGGCTTAAGTTGTTCAGGATACTCAACTGCCTTGCGAATATATTTATATTTCTCTTTTGGGAATTTATTTGCTCCCTTTACTGGTTTCTCTCCCTTTATACTAAATAAATAATTCCTCCATTCTGATTCAGTCATCCCAATTTCATTATCCTTATCTTCTTCAACTTTTCTTAATGCCTCATGACGCTCCTGGGTAATACCTAATATCATATCACCAGGTTCCGTAATGTGAGCAATTTTCTTTAAGTTTTCGATTAATACACCTAAGGTTAAATTTGCCTCTTCCTCATCTTTACAACCTGCCATCTGGATATTACCATCTATGAATAATTTTGTTGATACCTGACGTCCTTTCTTAGGAGAAATATCAATTGTAATTTGATTATAAAACTCCTTCTTTGGTCTACTATTTTTTCGGTTTATCGTTTCCTTACGAGGTTTACCCTTCGGCTTAAAATCCTTCTTTCTTAAACTGATAATCTCATGATAATTCTTCTTCGTACACATATCACATCTCTCCTTGACAAGTAAACCACAAGGATAATGCTCTAAATTCTTAAATACTAATTCCAAATCAACTCTAGAATTAATATCAGATATAATTGTTTCTGTAGAAACTTTAGGTAATGTAGCAACTAATTCTAATTTATCTGATGTAGACATTCTTATTAATATAAAGATTTATAACTTTAAGTATATGGAATCAATTTTTATCTTTATACCCATACTCTAAATTTTTATATATTCAATTTTTATTATGTATCAATGGTATACAGCATATTATATTACATAATATTACATAATATTTCATTATATTTCATTATATATTATTGATTCATCATCGGATTCAATTTCTTCTTTAATGTCTAATCCCATAATAAATGTTCCATGTAAAATTTTACCGTAGTTATTGCGGGGGTATTTTTTTCTTAATTTTTTTAGAACTTGTACTTTTATATTATATTTTTCTCCAACATCAATGAAAGGACCTCTATAAAAATCTGGATTAAATTTATGAATTCCAAGATTATTCTCTTTACAATAAGTATTAAACATCTTTTTAAATAAACTTTCTTGACAATATATATCTTTATCATAAATGATATTATCTGAATTTAAATAACTTACTAAACTATTGGTTTGTTCACTCATTTCTTCTTGAGTTTCGCGGAAATATTTTGGTAATTGAGGCCAAATGTCTTTATCTCCGTATATTGATATTGCTTCTAAATATGCTAAATTTGATTTTCTAATTATAGCTGGCAACTCCTGTTTTAATTTCTTTCCCAATAAAGGATCACTATTTGATTTTTTAACCTTCTTATTGAAATTAAATACTAAAAATCGTCTACTAACACTTCCACTATTGTCAGTAAAATTAGGAACTTCGTTTCCCGCCATCATTCCAGGAGTTTTCCATACTATATTCTCAGCAGTTTTAAATTTTATTGGAATACTAACATCTTCACCACTAATAATCCCCTGCAACACTGCTTGAGGTAATGAAAAATCAGTTTTAATCTCCGGAGCAATAAATATTTTTTTATCGTAAAATGCAGATAAAGCAAATTGTCTCTCACCATCATTTGATAATTGTCCTACATCTTCAGGTTCATAAATTTCCTTCACAACTTTTGTAATAATAGTACTTTTACCTGCTCCTCCCATCCCCTTTAAAAATGTTATAACCTGCCAATGATCTAACTCATTTAAATCATATAACATTCTCCCAATCATTATATACATTACAGATACTATACCATCATAGTCTGGTTCATCATTAAATTGATATTCTAATATACTATTTAATGTTGGTGTTTGAATATCCTTCCAATTTATAATATCAGACAATAATGTTGGAGGCATATCTAAATCAAAATATTTACACGCAATAATATTCTTATACTTCTTGTCTATATTATGAGATTCATCGTACAGATAAAATTTATCTGTTATTTTTGTCTCATCTGTATTTTCATCATATATTGGATATTTTGCTATATATAAACCATTACGAAAAGAAAACATATGGCGATCTTTGATTAAATTGGGAAATTGAGGATCATCACACTTTTTTAAAAAATCTATTACCTGCTTTCCATTATCCTTTGAACTTGTTAAATTCTTCCATTGGTCAAAATGAAGCTCCTTCTGGGTATATTTAAATACAAATTTCTCTATATCTACAGATTTTTTCCATGCATACGCATATTGTCCACTTTTATTATATACAGGTAAATAACATGCATCAGCATATCTTTTAAATCCTTTCTGTTGCAATAAATTCAATAAATATAGTAATAAATTCTGATATGGAGTATTATTCGTAAAATCTTGGGGCAAAAATTTATATAAACTTATATCATCATTCATAAATGATTCATAATTAGGACTATAAACAATATCTATTCTAATCTTGGAACGAATTAACTGCTCACAATATATTATAATTTCAAATATTTTATTGAATTTTAAAAAATATATATCGTCATTATCAGATGGAATTATTATTTGATGTTTTAAAAATTGTAAATACAACTGAAAAGCCTCATATAACACTGTTTTATATCCCATATCCAATTGTTCTAAGTCACTTATATCATTATCTATATTGAAATTTTTAATAGCATTATTCCAAGTATCTTGAAAACTTTGAACATGATAAAATTGAGCGTTGGAATTGAGTATTCCCCATTTTAAACATAAGTTATTATATAAATTAAATAATTGCTCCTTTTCAGCTTCAGTTAGAATATTTTTATACTCGATTATACTAATACTTTGTTCATTTCCAGCCATGACATGTATAAAATTTATTAGATATTAAATTTTATATTGTTAGATTATTATTTTTTTTACCTCCGATTTACAAATTTGGACTAAATTTTTTAGATAAACGTTTTTTAATTATTTTTGTAATTTCCGTTCCATAATATTACTTGTAATGTTTACGACAAACAGCCATATATACGCCATCAGCACCTACTAATATCTGCTCTGTATTATTTTGAATAATACGTTTACTATATATAGCCTTGGTTCCATCTCCACATAGTTTACATAACGCTTTCAACTTACAATAATTATCTGCTAATGGAATTAAATTAGATATTACCTCAAAAGGTTTTCTATTAAAATCTCCATCAAGTGCAGAAACTATAACATGTTTATTGTCTATATCAACAGCTTTATTACAAAATTCGACTATATCGGGGAAAAACTGTCCCTCTTCTATAAATATATATTCAGATTTCATATATTGATTATATAATTCCATGTCAATAAATATATTACTTAATTTTTCACATGAATTGCTTTCTTCTTGAACCTTATCATGAGTTGACGCAACATTGGACCCATATCTATTATCAGATGAATGAGAAATTAAAATATAAGGCTTATTTATACATTTACACCTTCTTATCTCACGTATTAATTGGGTTGTTTTCCCAGAATACATTGAACCGAGGATTAATTTAAGAGACATTATATATTCATTACGAAATATAAATTTAAGTTATTTTCATATAAAATTGATATATAATATTTATATATTTATATATTTATATAATTATATACAATATAATAATATGTCATTGATTCGCTTATTCGCACAAGTCCCACCTCATTGGAAAAGTTTAATCCCACTCTGGGATTATTATAGATGTCCTCATTGTGATTGGTCCCAAACCAATGATTTATTGAGATGTTCATATTGTGGTATCTGTCGCGATTGCGATTATCGCAAGGTTAATTTTGTTAACAATGGTTTATCTAAAACAGTTGAATGTTTTATATGTCATCAATATTCGTGGGAATGGTTTGAAATACATCAACCTATTTGTCGCACCTCATTGGAATTGTGCTCTAACCTTTACATAACTCAAAAAAGGGAAATTTGTAAGAATTGCAATGATAACATTAAAATCTGTCTTATATGTAATAATATACAAAAAAATATACAAAAAAATATATAAATATATAAATATTTATCAAAAATATTTATGTAATAAATTTTCTATTAGAATTCTTATTTGTTTTTCTAAATTTATTTTCTATTTGATTTTCTATTTGATTTTCTATTTGATTTTCTATTGGATTTTCTATTTGATTTTCTATTGGATTTTCTATTTGATTTTCTATTGGATTTTCTATTTGATTTTCTATTTGATTTTCTATTGGATTTTCTACTTCCACCTTGTGTTTGATAAGCAGCATGCTTGGCTAAATCATTAGCACCTCCACCTTTACTTAAAAATAATATACCATCTTTGGGAAATAATATATGACCTCCACTTTGAATATATTTTGAAGATAATTGATTTAAATTACGGAGATTTAATCTCTTAAGTAATTTATC
>Ga0114933_10005973_pt1 | contig 10931 bp, 4 predicted proteins | sample 4SBtaG_FD_89691 | JGI IMG/M metagenome (GOLD analysis project Ga0114933, IMG submission 89691) | Deep subsurface microbial communities from Kolumbo volcano to uncover new lineages of life (NeLLi) - 4SBTROV12_W25 metaG | ecosystem: Environmental > Aquatic > Marine > Volcanic | place: Kolumbo... | reverse complement strand
GTGACAGTTGGCAATCCTCCACAACTCGTCAACGACTTTACCTTGTCGATGTGGTTGTATCCGACGACAGAGGATAATGCTGTCCTGTTTTCTCAAGCTGAGTATGAAGACGATGTAATCTCAACGGGGTTTGACGTCGTTATATCTGAAGGTTCAATCGCGATCAGGCTTGCAGAGAGTGTAGACAAAGTCCGGGAATTACGTTCACAACATCAACTGAAAAAGACCCAATGGCAACACATTGTTGTCCAATACTCGCAGCATGACTTACGCTCCGTTGACTCCGCAGAGGAATTACTAGATGAAGTAGCGATTTTTGTGGACGGCGATGCAACTTCATTTGAACTCCTGAAGGCAACAGGGCTGCTTACAGCTCCATCAATTAGTGAGTTGTCGATCGGAGGTGCGTCGGGGGCAAGTGGTTTTCGAGGGATGATTGACGAAGTGCGAGCCTTTAGCCGAAAAGTGACTGACGACGAAGTGTCACGCCTTGGTGGCGGCAACCCAATTCGAACGATTATTGATTTACCTGAAAACGAACGGACTGATGAGCAAACAGAGAAACTAGCTCGGTATGTGCTAAGACAAACAGATCCTGGTTTTGAAAAGCTACAGGCTACGATCGACGAACAACAGTCCGTGCTTGATGGGATAACGAAGTCGATTAGCACGACGATGGTGATGAGTGAAAGAGACGAGCCACGAAAAACTTTTGTGTTTCCAAGTGGAACGTATCAAACAAAGGGAGAAGAAGTGTCTCCAGGTACACCATCTGTACTGCATAGCATGACAAGCGAAATGCCGCCTAATCGATTAGGCCTCGCGCATTGGATCGTGGATAAACGTAACCCGTTAACAGCCCGCGTTACCGTCAATCGAATATGGGCCTTGTTCTTCGGATCGCCATTGGTGGCCACCGTAGAAGACTTCGGGACTCGCGGAAGTTTGCCATCGCATCCAAAGTTGCTTGATTGGCTAGCGGTGGAATTCATCGAAAGTGGATGGGATGTCAAACACCTAGTGAAGTTGATCACGACTTCACGGACTTATCAGCAATCGAGTAATCAGATGGTATCCGAGCGACCGTTCCCGCTTTACTCCAGCTTCCCACGCCAGCGGCTAACTGCTGAAACGATTCGCGATGCTGCGATTAGCAATGGTGGCCTGTTCGTCGACAGAATCGGTGGCAGTAGCGTATATCCTTATCATCCGCGTGGGCTTTGGAAAGAAGTCTCGTTTAATCCCCGCGATTTTACAGCTCAGATCTACATACAAGGCCGTGGCGAAGATTTGTATAGGCGAAGTATGTATACGTTTTGGAAACGTACGGTTCCACCGCCGGAACTTGCTGTATTTGATGCAGTAAACCGAGAGACCTGCGTTGCCCGGCGTCCTGTTACCAACACGCCCATGCAGGCGTTGGTGTTAATGAATTCGCCAACTCATGTTGAGTCAGCAAGAGGTCTGGCCAATCAACTATTACGAATGGAATTATCACAAGATGAGAGGCTTTCTCGACTGTTTCGCATCGTTGTTAGCCGTCCGATTCTTGATGCAGAATTGTTGGTATTAACCACGCTTCTCGATTCACAACTTAAGGCATTCAAGCGTGATCAGACCGCTACGCAAGCACTTTTGGATTTCGGCGAATCTAATGTTATTGGCACTATAGACGTTACAGAACTGGCAGCATGGACGGTCGTTTGTAGCACTGTCATGATGACTGACGAAGCCTTGTATAAACCTTAGTTAAATAGAATGAATCGCTCAGATCAGACAATTTGGACCAGCGATGTTGATCGGCTTAATCGCCGGGCGTTCGTTCGTTCGTCGTTCGGCCTTGGTTCCGTAGCGCTATCATCATTACTGTCAGAAGAGGTGGGCGCTCGTTCATATGGAATCGGCAATGGGGGATTACATCACAAGCCGACTGCAAAGAGGGTGATCTTCCTTCATCAAAGTGGCGCGCCATCGCAAATGGATTTGTTCGATCCAAAGCCGGATTTAGAAGCCAAATGGCACGGTAAAGAGATTCCGGATTTCATCCGTAAAGGCCAGCGGTTAACAGGGATGACCAAAGATCAGGAGTCTCTCCCGGTAACGGCGAGCTTTTTTGAATTCATGCCTCATGGTGAGTCTGGGATGGAAGTGAGCGAACTGCTACCGCATACCGCGAAAGTTGTAGACCGTTTATGCATGATTCGTTCGATGTACACGCACGCGATAAATCATGACCCTGCGATAACGTACATACAGACAGGAAGTGAACAGCCAGGGCGGCCGAGCATGGGGGCGTGGCTCAGTTACGGGTTGGGCAGCGAAGCAGACGACCTGCCTGCGTACTGTGTGATGATCTCAGGCGGCCAGCCAGGTGATCAGCCTCTGATGGGTAGATTGTGGGGAAGTGGGTTCTTACCGACGCATCATCAGGGTATCAAGTTTCGTGCCGGCACTGACCCGGTGTTATACCTGGCGAATCCCCCCGGTATTAATCAGCAAAGACGACGGCAAATGCTTGATAGTCTGAAGCAACTAAATCAGATCCGCAGCAAGACTACGCAAGATCCGGAGATTGAAACTCGCATAAAACAATTCGAGTTGGCATTTCGGATGCAAAGTGCATTACCCGAACTAAACGATGTCTCTGATGAACCGCAGCACGTATTCGAATTGTATGGTGAACAGTCCAGGCAGCCTGGAAGTTTCGCTGCTAATTGTCTAATGGCCCGGCGTTTGGTTGAACGTGGCGTACGGTTTGTTCAGCTGTATCATCGAGGATGGGACCATCATCTGAATTTACCTGGACGCATTAAAGGAAAGTGCCAACAGACCGACCAGCCCTCAGCGGCATTGCTTACGGATCTAGCTCAACGAGGTCTGCTTAATGACACAATCGTTGTCTGGACAGGTGAATTCGGTCGCACCATTTACTGTCAGGGCAAGCTGACAAACGATGACTATGGTCGTGACCATCATCCAAGGTGCTTTACAAGTTGGGTTGCTGGCGGTGGCTTTAAGGAAGGTCTGGTTTATGGAAAAACGGATGACTTTTCATACAACATCGATGAGAATCCGGTGCATATTTTTGATCTGCAAGCGACGATGTTACATGCACTTGGAATTGACCATGAGAGATTGATTTACCGTTATCAAGGTCGTGATCACCGACTAACAGATATCGGCGGTCGAGTTGTGTCGTCTCTTCTTAGGTAATCAGTTGTTTCTATCTGTTTTCTAAGTTATTTGAGCCACTTTAGCTCCAGATTCTTAACGTGGATGCTGTTTCAGATTTGGAGTAAAATGATGTCTAAGAGAAGCATCTTACCGTTATGCGCATTTATGTCAGTCTTAACTTTTGAATTGATGAATCTGTGATCCAAAATCATCCGTTAAATCAAGCGATCGTACGCACCAGTACGGGCAGAGAATCCAGGAAAATCAGGCCGTGGGCTCTGCTCTCGATATTCTTTTTACTGTTTCTGGCTCCAGCTGTTTCTGCTCAGGAAGAAGTATCCGAGGATCAGATTAAGTTCTTTGAATCAAAGATCCGCCCGATGTTAATTGAGCGATGTTATGAATGTCACAGCGGTGCACTTGATGAAGTGGAAAGTAAATTCCAAATCGATTCGCGAGCAGGGATTTTAAAGGGCGGCATTCACGGTGCAGCTGCAATTCCCGGCATGCCAGAGAAGAGTCTGATGATATTCGCGGTGAATCACGCCGTTAACATGGACATGCCTCCAAAATTTAAGATGCCGCAAACTGAAATAGATGATTTGACCGCATGGGTGAAAATGGGCTTGCCGTGGCCCGATTCTGAAGCGGTCGCCAATCCAGAGAATGGTGGCGAAGCAGATCCTGGTGTCGTTACCGATGAAGATCGACAGTTTTGGTCATTTAAGCGACCGATTTATACAGGCGTACCGAGTGTTGAAAACGCGGGATGGGCAAGAAATGAAATAGATTACTTCGTGCTTCATCAGCTGGAAACTGCAGGCATGCTTCCAGCTCGTCCAGCAAGTAAGCGAGATCTCATTCGACGTGCGACCTTTGATCTGACCGGATTGCCACCAACGCCGGAACAAGTGCAAGCATTCCTAGCTGATACGTCTCCAAATGCATATGAACAGCTGATTGACCGGTTGCTTGGCTCACCGGCATACGGACAGCGTTGGGGACGCCATTGGTTGGATGTGGCTCGATATGCAGACTCGAACGGATTGGATGAAAACTTGTGCCACGGTTTTGCATTTCGCTACCGGGATTACGTCGTGGATGCGTTTAATAAGGATAAAACCTATGACCAATTCCTGACCGAGCAATTGGCTGGTGACTTGATCGATGATGCCAATACAACCTCAACGGTACCTGAACGAATTACTGCGACGGGGTTCCTCTCAATCGGTGCAAAAATGCTAGCCGAAGATGACCCTGTGAAAATGCAAATGGACATCATTGATGAGCAGGTGGATACACTTGGACGTGCATTCATGGGACTAACATTTGGTTGTGCTCGTTGCCACGACCACAAATTCGACCCGATTCCAACGGCCGACTATTATTCACTCGCTGGAATCTTCAAGAGTACAACGACGATGGATAACTTCAACGTCGTCGCAAAGTGGCATGAACGGCCAGTTGCGAATGCTGAGCTCAATAAAAAGACTGAAGAGATTCAAAAGCAAATTGATCAGGCAACAGCCAAGGCCAATGATCTACGAAATAGAGGTGTGGAGGTTGCATTGAAAAATGCCCGCAGTCACGTAGCGGCTTACCTGTTGTCGGCTAAATCTTTCGATTCAATGGATACGCTCCTGCCAGCCAGTCGTACGTTTGGAAATGATGCGATGAGCCTGGAATCGCTTAATAATCAGTTGATTGAAGCAGAGGCGTTCGCGCGTGGCGATGTCCAGAAGCAGCTTGGCGAAGGCGATTCACCTTATTCCCTGATTCATGGTGACGGTGAGGAACCGGGCTTTGCCGAATACGATATCAAAACCGATGAGGATGGCCTCTATCAAATTGAATTGCGGTTCGCGACAGCCGAGAAAACTGAAACCACGCTTCTCGTTGATGGCGAGGTGAAGCGATTGGATGTTACACGCGGGATCACCGGTGGCATAGAGGAAGCGCATCAGTATTGGGCAAACGTCCTGACTCTCGATTTAACGGCCGGTGACCATGTAATTCGCCTTGAAAGTAAGGGACGATTTCCGCATCTGGATAAACTCCGCATACTGCATCTGAGCGGAGATCTAGTGGCCGTTGGTAAAGATGAAGCTGCTCAAGACATCGCAACCACAGCCGTTGACTTAACACAGTCTGTGTCTGTAGAAGCAGAAACCTTTGATCGTGGTAATGTCACCCGTCTAAAGACGGGATATGGATTGGCCATTGGTGCAATTGCTGGTGCCGCTGGATCCAATGATATGGAGTACGATATTACTCTCCCTAAGCCGGTTGCATATCATCTTGTAACGCGTTACGCTGCGGCAGATGCCAGGTCAGCTGAATTCAAGGTTGGTGATCAAATTGTCAATAACATGGCTTCACCAAATGTTACCGGCACTTGGAATCCGGACACTCAGCATTGGGAATACCAAGGCAGTTTTGAAACATCGGAAACGAACATAACGTTTAAGGTTCATCGAGATGGACCGATTCCGCATTACGATCGATTCCTTTTCATACCTACGGAATCCATTAAGCATGGCGATTACACTCCGGATCCGACGATTCTAAGAAAGTGGCGAACGGTTCTTGCGGAATCAAAGACGGTTGATGGTTCAGTATTTCAGTTATGGCATCGCGCGTTAGAGACTGGATTCCCGATCGAGTTATCCACAGATGCCGGTGATATTGAGAAAGCATTACTATCAGACGGAGCGGTAACTGACTTTGCCAAGCTCGCTGATCGCTATCAACGCGTATTTCAACTGGCAGATGCTCAAGGTCAACAGGAAAACTCAATAGCACTTGAAGCATTCCGTGAGCAATTGTATGCGGACGATGGACCATATGGTGAATTGGATGCAGGTAAACTAACGCTCGCGATGGCAACCACAGATGCAATTGCAGCTGCAGAGATGGAGCGGGCAGATCTCGAAAAGACAAAACCGGATGTGCCTTTCGCCATGGCTGTTGAGGATGGCGCGCCGGAAGACTTGCGAATCCACATTCGAGGTAATCACATTACTCTCGGTGATCAGGTACCAAGGCGATTCCCGGAAGTATTATCAGTTGGCAATCGCGAGGCGATTGACAAAAGTCGAAGCGGACGGCTGGACTTAGCTCAATGGCTGACATCGGAAGAACACCCGCTCACATCGCGTGTGATGGCGAATCGACTTTGGCAGTGGCACGTTGGTGAAGGCCTCGTGAGATCATCGGACAACTTTGGCCGCTTGGGTTTGAGACCAACTCATCCGGAGCTTCTGGATTTCCTGGCAATTCGGTTTCAGGAACTGGGTTGGTCGATGAAAGAAATGCACCGGCTAATCATGTTTTCATCCACATACAGAATGAGCAGTGAGTGGAATCAAGAATATGATGCACGAGACCCGGAAAATAAGTTGATTTGGCGCATGCCGCGCAGGCGATTGTCCGCTGAAGAAATTCGCGATGCGCTACTTGCCGTTGGTAATAATATTGATTTGTCGTTCGGTGGCACATTGCTGCCAACACCGAATCGGGCCTACGTAACCAGTACTGCCAACGTCGACGTGAAAGTGTATGAAACTCGTCGTCGATCGATATACCTGCCGGTAGTTCGAAGCGCTTTGTATTCGATGTTTCAGGTTTTCGACTTTGCAGAGCCGAGCGTACCGCAGGGTCAGCGACAAACGACAAACATCGCCTCGCAGGCTCTGTTCATCATGAACAGCAAGATCGTTATCGAACAAGCAGAAGCATTAGCTCAAGATGTACTGACAGATGAATCAATGGAAGATGAAGCACGTGTCGATAAGCTATTTATGAAGCTGTTTGGACGTGTTGCACGCGATGGTGAACGGCTAAGCTGCTTATCTCATATAGATCAATACCAGAAAGCGTTGGCAGAATCTGATGTGCCTGCTGAGGTGCACTTGGCTACAAGCTGGCAGAGTTTGTGCAGAGCCTTGCTGGCATCCAACGAATTCATTTACTTAGATTGATGTAAAAATGAAAAAATCAAAAAGCAAAAACTGTCATCAATTCACACCAGTATTTAATCGGCGTGACATGTTACGCCAGAGTTCTACCGGTTTTGGAATGCTGGCGCTGGCATCACTGTTGCAACAGGAGTCTGTAGCAGAAGTAAAGAATAATCCACTGTCGCCACGCCAACCGCATTTTGAGCCAAAGGCTAAACGTATTATTTTCTTGTTCATGCACGGCGGTCCTTCGCAGGTCGATACGTTTGATTACAAGCCACTCTTGGAACGTGATAATGGTAAGCCGCTTCCGTTTAACAAGCCGAGAGTATTTTCAGCTCAAACTGGAAACCTACTGAAATCACCATTCAAGTTTGCACAGCATGGTGAATCTGGTATGTGGATGAGCGACTTGTTCCCACATTTATCCGAGTGTGCAGATGACTTGTGCATGATTAACTCGATGCATGGATCCAATTCCCGTCATGGCGGTGCGCTGCTGGAATTACATACCGGTAGTGATACATTCGTGCGTCCGAGCATGGGGTCATGGATTACATACGGCCTTGGTTCAGAGAATCAGGATTTGCCGGGATACATCACGATGTGTCCGACGCTTACACATGGCGGTGTAAACGCTTATAGCTCAGCATTTCTGCCAGCGGTATATCACGGCACACCTCTTGGAAATGCAAGTATTCCCGCTGACCAGATTAACATTCCATTTATCAAGAATGCGGCAGATACTCCTCGTGACTTGCAGAGACTGGAGTTGAATCTTGCTAAAGATCTTAATCAACGTGGATTAAGCGAAAGGGGCGAAGATAACGCGCTAGAGACGAGAATTAACTCATTTGAACTTGCATATCGCATGCAAATGGCCGCTCCTGAATTGCAGGATGTCTCTGATGAAACTGAGGAAACACATGCGGCATATGGGCTCGATGACGCGACGACGAAGAATTTTGGGCGTCAGTGCTTGATGGCACGAAGGTTTGCTGAACGCGGAGTACGATTCGTGCAATGTACGCACAGTTACAAATGGGATCAGCATGGGAATCTTAAAGGTGGTCACACAGCCAATGCACGTGAAGTCGATAAACCCATTGCAGGATTACTCAAAGATCTGAAGCAACGGGGAATGCTCAAAGACACACTTGTACTTTGGGGTGGCGAATTCGGTCGTACGCCCGTGGCTCAGGGTAATGATGGTCGCGATCACAACCCTCAGGGATATTCGATGTGGATGGCAGGTGGTGGTGTTAAGCCTGGGCTGATTTATGGGGCGACGGATGATTACGGTTATTACTCCGTAGAGAACAAAGTACACCTACATGACTTACATGCCACAATCCTTCACCTTCTTGGCCTGGATCACGAAGAGCTGACCTACAAGTATGCAGGGCGCGATTTCAGACTAACGGATATCTACGGGCGAGTTGTTACCGATTTATTCGCTTAGCCGCCGTCGGGTTAATCAAGTTGCCTTTAGTTAGCAAACCTATGAGTGCACTGATACTCTCTCATCACTGCTGTGCTAAAAGAAGACTCAGTTGTTTTCTGACGTCTACTGCGATACGGCCAAACGGATGAATTCGGATTTCATCCGGTTGAGAATGCGGTGACCGTTCCGGATTTCCATGCCACGGTATTGCACTTACTTGATCTCGATCACGAACAGCTTACCTATCGATACCAAGGTCGTGACTTTCGGCTTACTGACGTATCCGGATCTGTCCTCACTGAACTCATCGCATAGCGCTGCGTGACATCGCATCTGATCTTGTGCTGGATTCTCGAAGTCTGTAAATCCACCCATAGAATAACGCGCCCGATATGCGCGCTGATGAAATGAATATCTCCAAACTACAAATCTGGTTAATAGTGGTTGCCTGTGTTTTGTTTTCGATTGCAGGCTGTAGAAATACTCCGCGCATGCAGCGCACAGTGGATCAGATGGGACAGCAGCGCCGGGAGACAGAGGACAAATTCTATGCCCTGCAGTATGAGTACGAAAAACTTGCTGATACCGCACGTGAGTTACAGGATGAAAACGAGCTATTAAAACGTAGGCTTGGTCAGTTCTCCGATGAGCAAGGATTACAAGAGAGGGATCCGAATAATGCTCCGGAGTTGAAGGATGTATCTCCAGATGCCTCGGGAGTAGTCCCGAAACCGATCCTGCCCAACGAGGATGGAGAAGTTATTGTCGATGGTAACCCAGTGATTCAGGGGATTGCTTTTAGGCCGATTACGCAACCGATTGTCAGCCTTTCAATCAATCGACTTCGTACAACTGGACGCGACTTCGACGGCGAGGTGGGTGACGATGGATTTGTTGTGGTTCTCGAACCGCGTGACTCTCAGGGAGATCTCGTTCTGATGCCTGGACCAATCGAGGTCAGGGCTTATATGGAAAATCCACCAACGAATGTTGCAGCACATTGGAAGCTGAATTCTGCCGAAGTGCAGCGTGCAATTCGTTCGAGTTCAACGTCGCGCGGTATTCCTATTGAACTTCGTTGGCCTGGAATTATGCCCAGACAAAGTGAAGTGACACTGGTGGTACGCATGCGCACGAGATCTGGTGACGACGTGATGGCACAAGTAGCGGTGCCCGTTTACCGCGGCCCACAAATCTCATGGTCACCAGAACGGTAAGTGTAGTAGGCGTTAAAGGCTGCGTAAGAACGAAATCAGGTCTTTTAGGTCCGATTCTGATAGATTCGTGTTTCCGGGATGTTGGTTAACGTGTAACACGTCTCTGAGTGTTTTAGCATTACCGTCGTGGAAATAAGGGCTGCGTTGCCCCACACCGATTAAGGACGGAGGGTTGAATTCCTTATTACCTTCCTTGTCGACCAATCCAACATCGTACGTCTTTGGTGACGTATATAACGGCGGCGTATGACATTTGTTACAGGATTGACGCTCAAAGATCTGCTGACCACGGGCAATTGCCTCAGGATCTTGATTCGACTTTACAACATCGATAGATGGTGGCCCTTTGAGAGTCTTTAGAAATGCAGCGATTTGAGTCACCGTGGCATCTGCCGGTGGTTCATCACTTTGCATCGTGTGCTGTATGGACTTGCGAATTTGAGCGTTGATATCCTTGGCACTTGCGTTCCACGCAAAAGGTGCCGTTCCGGTTTTTCCAAGTAATGACATAACACGCTTGGGTGCTCCGAAGGATGCGTCGCTGAAGTTGTCATTTAGCATGCCATTTGTATGACCATCGGTATGGCAACTGTGACAACTCATCCAGCTGTCGTGTGAGATTGTACCGTCGTAAAAGAGCAGCTCCCCCTTATCCGCAACCGTTAATTCAGTCTTGGGTCCAAGTGAGACTTGTTCAACTTGATCTTGTACATCGAGATCAATAATGGAGATTGAATCATCAAATGTATTTGCAATGTATATTTCGTCCGTTTCCGGATTGACCACCACATCGGTTGGGCGACGACCAACGTTTATCCGTTGCAAGCTGAAGTCATCTTCCTGGCCGAAAGCTACTTCACCGACCCCGCCTAATGACACGACTACAGTGCCATTGGAGGTGATATTGAGGCCGGCTGGGTCTGAGGTGGCACTTCCAGCTTCGCCGAGTGGATGCATGTGTGCTCCACTGTATAGTTTCTTTCCACCGGCAATTACATTTTCCACACGTAACCAGCGGAGATCATTGGACATAAGCAGTCCCCAATGAACATCGTTGCGTACGGTGTGAGCTAGTTCATTGAGCATCTGATGAGCGATGAGTAACATCTTGCCATCGGCGCTAAGCTGAATGCCACG
>Ga0114933_10005971_pt1 | contig 10936 bp, 8 predicted proteins | sample 4SBtaG_FD_89691 | JGI IMG/M metagenome (GOLD analysis project Ga0114933, IMG submission 89691) | Deep subsurface microbial communities from Kolumbo volcano to uncover new lineages of life (NeLLi) - 4SBTROV12_W25 metaG | ecosystem: Environmental > Aquatic > Marine > Volcanic | place: Kolumbo... | reverse complement strand
TTAAGTAAAACACAGTCTTGTTTAAATAATAATGGGCACGGGGTATGGGCTTCAACCTCTTCCATATGAGGATGAGTAGCAGCGGTTAACACTATCACAGTTATAAGAGCTATTTTTTGTAGTATATTCATTATTTATTCCTTTATACAAAAGGCATATTGAAATTTACAAAGGTAAAAAATACATTAAAAAATGTGGCTTAGAGCCAAATGAATAGAAAAGATAGAGGGCACGTCACAAAGAAAATCGTGCGCTTAAAATAAGAGACAGAATAGAAGAAGATAGTAATAAGAGAGAGAAGAGAAAAAGAAGCAGTTTTAGAGTTTGATTGGTTCTGACAACAGGGACACGGCGGCTCGCTACAGGGTAACATTCTGTTTTGCATAGCTCTCATAATAATTCCTTTTTTTAAGAGTCTATTTATTATCGTACATACTGTACTTTTTTTTTTCTTGATTCGTCAAGAATTAGGAGCACTATTTTAAAAGGGGCGGTAGTAGAGGGGCCGTATAGTTAGAAGTTAGGCAATTGTTTTAACTGAACGTGTCTGCATGATAAGTGCTTCGTTCCATTGCATTAAAAACAGTTGGCCTTTGTTTGTGTTAAAGAATGACATTAGTTGCTCTTCTAGACAATGTATCGTTCCTCGTCTGCATGCAATTTGTCCAATGTTTACCATGCCTTGAACCATATTTCCTACCTGTGTTAATGCGTGGTCCTGGTCTTTTGGCTTCTTTAAAAGCTCAAAAAAGCTGACCAACATATTACCAAAGTTTTGCAAAACGAGAGGCGTTTCATTGTCTGGTGCTGGTCGTTGTACCGGTTGATTGGCATGTACGTAAACCAGCTTGAGTATAATGATTGCACAAAATGAGTATAGTACTGTCTGTCTCATAGTATCCCCTTTGTGGATTGGTTGGGTGAAAAAAATACCCCTCTACCACCTTATATGTGCCTTACTACATTGTAGGCAAATGGGGTAAGATAAAAAAAAATTGGGAAAGCTATGATAGTTTTTCTTTAAAAATAAGAACCTGAATGACACGCTTTTGAGTGGCTTTTTGAACTTGCAGCGTATAATTTTTGTAGGTTAAACGCTCACCCTTTTTAGGAAGGTGCTGGAGCTGTTCTGTTAAAAACCCTCCAAGGGTAATAGCGTCTTCTGTCTGAAAATCAATGTTTAACTTATCGCCCAAAGCTTCAAGATCAACTCCGGCATAAACAAGCCATCCACCTTGTTCAAGGGCAACAATATGTTCTGCAATTGATTCATGCTCATCATTAATATCCCCCACAATTTCTTCCAGAGCATCTTCAAGAGTAACCAATCCAATGATGCTGCCATACTCATTAAGTACCATGGCAATGTGATAACGTTGTTGTTTAAATTGACGCAGCAGCTGATTAACTTTCATGCTTTCTGGTACAAATAATATGGGTCGTACGAGTTCACGCAGCGGACGTTTTTCGTTTTTGGTAAGCAACATAAAAAGATCTTTTTGGTGAACCATACCAATAATATTATCGGTTTTACCTTCATAAACAGGAAGTCGTGAATAATGTGAAATTGAAAAGGCCTCAAGAGTTTCTTCTAGAGTGGTAGCAACATTAAGAGTAATGACATCTATTTCTGGTACCATAATTTCACGAATGGTAGTGTCTGCAAGATCAAAAATACTATGGAGCATTTCTGATTTTTCCCTATCCATTTGTCCATTTTTATTAATGTGCTCAATTAAAAATTGAATTTCACGCTCAGATACTATTGCTTCAGTATTACTTTGTTCTGAACGAATAAATGTAACAAAAAATTTTGAAAGACGAGAAAGCAAGGCAACCAGTGGTGCCATAATATAAAAAGTAATATTAGCCAACCAAAGCGTAGATTGAAAAATAGTATCCGACTTTCCTTGGGCAAGATTTTTGGGAATAATTTCTCCAAAGATTAAAATTGCAGCTGTTGCAACTGAAACACCGCACAGGAAACTCCATCCTACTGGTACACCAAATTTAAAAAATGTCTGTTCAACAACATCGGTAATAAGATCCGCAGCAATAACATTAGACAAACAGCTGGCAATCAAGATAGCAATTAGAACACGCTGTGGTTCTGTCTCTAATGCAAAAAAGAGTTTTTTATAGCGCCCACTTCTTTTTGCAAGTTCTTTTAAATTAAACAATCGCAATGCGGTAATTGATGTTTCCATAAAAGAAAACAGAGCGCACGAAAAAAGCGTACTAGATAAACAAACTAGTTTGAGCCAGAAATTCTGGGGCAGGGAATTCATTCCGTTGTTTCCCCTGGAAGAATATCAAATTCTTTTTCAAAGAATGATTGTAACTTCTTACTTCTTGAAGGGTGGCGTAGCTTGCGCAATGCTTTCACTTCAATTTGTCTAATTCTTTCTCTTGTTACAGAAAAGTCTTTTCCTACCTCTTCTAAAGTGTGCTCAGAAGCAACATCAATACCAAACCTCATTTTCAAGACTTTTTCTTCTCGTGGAGTAAGCGTTTTTAAAACCTCACGAACACGTTTTCTTAAGTCTGTATTTGCTACCGTATCGGCTGGTGAAAACTCTTTATCGTTTTCAATAAAATCTTTAATAAAGGCATCTTCGCTGTCTCCAACGGGAGTTTCAAGAGAAATAGGTTCTTTTGAAATCTTGATAATATTTTTAATTTTCTTTTCATCAAGATTCAATTCTTTTGCAAGTTCAGCATAGGTTGGTTCACGGCCATTTTGTTGCACAAAAATACGTTTAATTTTATTAATCTTATTGAGTGTTTCAACCATATGAACCGGGACACGAATAGTACGAGATTGATCGGCAATCGCACGTGTAATTGCTTGACGAATCCACCAAGTGGCATACGTTGAAAATTTATATCCCCGTTCAAATTCAAATTTTTCAACGGCTTTCATTAAACCAATGTTTCCTTCTTGAATAAGATCAAGAAAGTGTAAACCACGGTTAACATATTTTTTTGCAATGTTAACAACCAAACGAAGATTTGCCTTTGCCAGTTCATCTTTTGCTTGCTTATCGTCACGCTGGCTTTTTACCAATTTTGCGTATTGTTTTCTAATTTCTGCAAGAGGAAGCCCTGCTTCTCCTTCAGTTTTTTTAATTGATTTTTGTGCAGTACGCATAGAAACAATGCACTCGGCCATTTCCTTCTTTTGTTCTTCTTTTGGCTTCTTAACCCTTTCAAGACGGTCTAAAAGCTTCTTTGAAGTTTTAATGATTCTTTCTCGTTCGTTTACTTTTAATAAAAACTTTTCAATTTTTTTACCAAGCTTACGGATAAACTTATTAGTAATACGAATAGATTGAATGGTCTTGGCAATGTCTTCTTTATTCTGCTTAACTTTTTCAAGCATTTCTTTTTTCTTTGCAGCTGAAGAAAGCTTATTGCGATAACTAATATAAATCTTTTCTTCATTTTTTACTAATTTAGAAATGATATCAGTTGTTTTAAGAAATGCCGCTTTTTCTTCTACTATCTTAGGAAGATTCTCTTCGTCAAATTCAGCAAATTGAATAATGTCTTTAAGGGCAATACTATTTTTAGCAATTCGTTCGCCCAAAACGATAAACTCTTTATGTACAAAAGGGAAAGAAGAAACAACTTCAATAGAAAAGCGTTTGCTGTTGGCAATCTCATCAGCAATTGCTTTTTCAGTTACTTTATTTAAAAGTGGTATTTTCCCAATATCACGTAGATAACATTTTACCCCATCGGCAATATGGGCAAGTTCGCTTGAAGTACGCTCTTCAGTATCTGTTTCAGTTTCAGCTTGGGCCGCAAGCAACTTACTTTGTAGCTTTCCTGTTTTACCGCTCTCTTTTTGTTTGGTGTTACCTTCTTCTGTAGATGCAGTATCGAGTTCATCTTCCATAATCAATTCGATGTGTTCTTTTTCTAGCGTCTTTAAAAGGTCGTTAGATTCTTTTTCAGAAAGATGGTTATGTTCATTAAAAGCAATTACTTCTTCGTAGGTAAGCTTTCCCTTCTCTTTCCCTTTTTCAATAAGCATTTCAACGCTTTCTTGGCTTGCATCACCTTTTTTTGATGGTGCTTTCTTTTTTGGAGAAACCTTTTTTACAGGCTTTAAAGAAGCGCGTTTCTTTTGTATTGTTTGAGGAGCAGCTTTTTTGATAACTTTTTTCTTTGTAGGAGCTACTTTTTTACGTACTGGTTTACGTGCAGGAGCTTTTTTAAAGGTAGCCTTCTTTTTAACAGTTTTGCGAGCAGCAACCTTTTTAGCAGATTTTTTAATTACTCTTTTTGCTTTTTTTACAATCTTCTTTTTAACAGATCTTTTAAGAATTTTTTTCTTGGGCTTTGCGTAAGCGGGTCTTTTTTTTGAAGGAGCTTTTTTTCTAACTAACTTCTTTTTTCTAAAGCTTACCTTTTTAACTACTTTTTTTGCTTTTTTACGAGCAGGAGATTTCTTAGAAGTCTTTCTTCTAGCTTTCTGGGTAACTTTTTTGGCAGCTTTTTTTACTATCTTTTTTTTAGTTACTTTTCGAGTAGTCTTCTTTACAGCAGTCTTTTTTGCTTTCTTTGTAGCAACAGTCTTTTTCTTTTTTTTCTGAGAAGATTTTTTTGTTCCAATGAGTCTACTTAAAATACTTTTTATAACCATTAAATGAGTCCCTTACATAACAGCTTCTTTTTGAGCTCCAAAAACGAAACAACAATATCATTAACCATTTGCGCATTATCATTTAACTGCGCTTGCGCTATCTTCACTTTGGTCCCGTTCACAATCATTTTCCAATATTTCTTTTGTATAAGAAGAAGTAATTGGTCAAAATCATCATTCTGGCCTGGTTCCTCTTGACCCAACATTAATTGGTTTATCACTTGTTTTTCATGATATTCAAGAGACTCGAAAAAGTGAATGAAAGCATTTTTATCCGTCGATGCTTTGATGTTTCTCAGCTTTTTAACAGCATTTTGTAGCTCTGGTGGCATATACTCAACCAGTCTTGCTACCTCTTTTTTCTTTAGAAGCTGAGCATTGTTAAGTATAGCACAAGCAAATTTTTTTTCTATGGTTGATATTCCCTCTAAAGCAGGCTTATTTGGGGGTAAGGTATCAGAAAGTTTTTTTTCAACCGGGCCAAAGGAGGTTCGGTCAAATTCCTTTTTAAGCGCGTCAAAAGGGAGGCCAAAGGTGGCGGCAGCTTTTTGAAGGAAGATGCCTTGCTTTAAGGGGTCATCAAGTCGTTTTAAAATAACCAAAAATCGCCGCATGCCCGCTAATTTTTCTTGCAAGCTTTGAGTAGTAAACTCTTGCCCCATAGAAGAAAGAAAGAAGGCTAAAATATCCTGAGCCTTTAAAGAGAGCTTTTGTAGATCCCCACCTTTTTGCAAAAAGGAAGCGGGGTCTTGCCCTGGCGGTAAAAAGAGTGTTTGTAAATCAAGGTTTACCTGCCAGCACAATTCAGCAAGCCGTAACATTGCTTTGTGCCCAGCAGCGTCACTATCGTAAACCAGATAGACTGTTTGTGCATGGTAAGAAAGAAGTTTTAAGTGCTCAACCGTGCAGGCGGTTCCCAAAGTTGCTACCGTATTTTTTAAACCATGTTGTACCATTGCAATGCAATCGGTATAGCCTTCTACTAAAAATGCTTTGCCAGTTTTTTGAATAGTTTTTTTTGCCTGATCCATACCAAATAAAAGGGAGCCTTTTTGAAAATAGCTGTTTTCCCGGGAGTTATAATATTTTGGTCGTTGGTCGGTGCTTTTAATAATGCGACCACCAAATCCACAGAATCGACCCAAGTGGTCTGCAATGGGAAAAATGATGCGTTGTTCAAAAGGGGAATAAAAATTTGCTTTTCCATCTTGAATTAAATGAACATCAAGTAAATCTTTAACCAAAAAATTTTGTTTATTAAGTTCTTTGATGAGTGTTTTTATAGACCGCTCTCCACCTGGAAAGTAGCCAACCATAAATTGTTTAATACTTTTTTCATTAAAGCCACGTTTATTAAGATAGCTAATAATGGAAGGGTATTTGGTAATTTGTGCGTGTGTCCATTCTGCAAATACGCGGCAGACTTCAAAGTAACGTTTTTTATCGTCTATTGTTTGTTTAAATGTTGGGTGCGAAACTGTTTGGGGAAGCTCGATATTATGACGATCGGCAAGTTGCTTCACTGCTTCAAGAGGTTCACAATTTTCTACTTTAGTCATAAAGGTAATAACATCACCACCAACATGACAGCCAAAACAATAAAAAATTTCTTTGTGCGGGCTTACCGTAAAAGATGCCGTTTTTTCATCATGGAAGGGGCATTGGCCTTTCCAATAATGACCGGCCTTTTTAAGTGAAACGTGCTGATTAATAACTTCTAAAATAGAAACACGTTCTTTTATAAAATTAAAGAGGTTTGAGTTGTTTTCTTTTTGCATGGCCTGCTACATAAAAAATTATACACCCGACACAAAAGATTCCCACAGCAACATATTGAAGCAATGAAAGCCTACTACCTATGAGTGTGCGGTCTGCCCGTAAAAAGTCAACAGCAAATCGTTCAAAGCTTGCTCCCATAATATAAAGGCCTGTTAATTGGCCAGTTGTACGAAACCATGATTGTAGAGAATACAACGAAATAAATAAGAAACAATAAAATGTAGCACTATATAATTGTGTGGGATGCAAAAGAACATGCAACGGTGCAAGTGTATCAGGATGAGTATACGAAATTGCCCAGGGCACAGAAGTTGCAATACCATAACAACAACCAGTAAAAAAACAGCCCATTCGGCCAAAGGCTTGTGCTATTGGAATATACAAAGCAAGTTTATCAAGAACCAAAAAAGGATAAATATTATTTTTTTTCAGTAAAAAAAATAACGTTAAAAATGCAGCAATAAGTGTACCAAGAATAGAGTAACCCGGTTGCCATAGTTTAAAAATAGTGCTGTAAGAATTAACAAAATCTCTATTTTCAGCGGCCCATAATAAGCGCCCACCAATAATACCAGCAAAAATAACTTTATAGGTTATGGAAAGTAATAGTTCAAAGGGCATAATTTTTAAAAACTTTTTATCTTGTTGTAATGCAAAAAGAGTAAGAGCAATACCGATTGCAATAAAAAGACCATAAGCGTGAATGTAAATGGGACCAACTAGATGGAGCAGCTTTGGAGACATGTTATTCCTACGTAGAGCTTTGTGATACTTTCAAAATTAATAAAGAAAGTGCAGCTGGCGTCATACCAGGGATTAAATGAGCTTGTGCAATAGTAGCAGGCCGATGTTTTGTAAGTTTTTGTTGTAGTTCCTTTGAAAGACCTTGCAGCTCATTGTAATTAAATTTTTCGGGTAACTTCATGGTTTGATGTTTTTTAAGTTTTTCTGCTTCCCGTTTTTCTCGTTCCAAATAAGGTTCATATTTTATTGAGGCCTGAATAGTTTGGCAACTGCGTGGTGATAATTCTTTGCCAACAGTTTCTTTAACAGTTTCTTGTGTGCAAGTATTGTCACTAAAGAGGCGTAGAAGCGTGGTATTGTTATGCCCCGCTTTTAAATCTTTAATGGTATCAGCAATCAATTGTTCTTCATTTTTAAAGTCTTCAAAAAGCGTGTCACTAATTAACCCCAAGGTATGTGCTTTTTCTGAAAGACGTAAAAAGGCATTGTCTTGCCGTAACAATAATCTGCGTTCAGCGCGGGAAGTAAACATTCGGTAAGGTTCATCAACACCAAGCGTTACCAAATCGTCTATCATTACACCGATATAACTTTCGGTTCTATCTAAAATAAATGGCGGCAAATTAGCAGCTTTTAAATGAGCGTTAATACCGGCAACGGTTCCTTGCCCAGCTGCTTCTTCATAACCGGTAGTGCCATTAATTTGGCCGGCAAAAAAGAGGCCAGGGATTTTTTTTGTTTCAAGTGAATGGTGCAATTGGTCCGGAAGTATAAAATCATATTCAATGGCATAACCGGGTCTCGTTATAATTGCATTTTCAAAACCTTTGATTGCTCTGATATATTGTTCTTGTACCTCAACGGGTAACGAGGTTGAAATGCCGTTGGGGTAAATCCAATCAGTCGAAAGGCTTTCCGGTTCGACAAATATTTGGTGTGCAGTTTTATCGGGAAAGCGTATTACTTTGTCTTCAATAGAAGGGCAATAGCGCGGACCCGTTCCTTCTATTTCTTTACACAAAATGGGAGAAAGGTATGCATTCTTTTTAATGATATCATGCACTTTTTCATTGGTGTGGGTAATATAGCAATCCCGTTTTGTGGTTGTGCTGTGAGGATGAAATTCAAAAAGATAGTCTAAGTTGTCCGCTTCTTGTTTTTGCATCTTACTAAAATCAATGCTGCTTTTTCGCAAGCGCGGAGGGGTTCCTGTTTTAAGACGTCCCATGGTAAGACCAAGATTTTTAAGACTTTCAGAAAGGGTAGTAACAGCTGCTTCATCTTCCCTACCAGAGGCAAAATTATTTTTACCCATATGAACCAGGCCATTTAAAAAGGTGCCGGTTGTTAAAACAAGGCTTATTGTAGAAAGCTCGGTACCATCATTTAAACGAACTCCAGAAACAGCGCCATTGGTACTTTGTAAAATGTCATCTACCATTGCTTCAATAAGCGTTAAATTTTCTGTTTCTTTTAAATCGTTTTGTGCTTCTTGTGCATAAGCAATTTTATCAATTTGCAGACGCAGACCATGAACAGCAGGGCCTTTTTTGGTATTAAGCATGCGCGCTTGCAAATAGGTTTTAGTACAAAGCTGTGGCATTAAACCACCCAGGGCACTTACTTCAAAAACAATATGGCCTTTGCCTATCCCGCCAATGGCAGGGTTGCAAGGCATGTACCCAATCTTTGTAAGATCTAAAGTAATAAGCGCAGTTTTTGAGCCCATGCGCGCAGCAGCGTAAGCAGCTTCAATTCCTGCGTGGCCGCCGCCGACAATAATGACATCAAAATTTTGAATTATTTTCACCAATTAATCCTTCATAAAAAAATCCCCGGAACAATTGTCCCGAGGATTCATTATAGCTTATTACTCAGCTGTTTTCAATCAGCCTCCATTTCCCACAAAATACTTTTATGCGGTTATAGGTTTACGCGCGACGACGTAACAAAGCTTCATGTAAAAGACCTACTTTGCTTCCGGTGTGGTATTCAGATAACGCTGTATCAAGGCTCTTGTAGGTAAGAGGATTAATTCTAAAACGAACCATAAGTTTTAGCATAAGGAACCCCGCATCAATTTTACCGGCAATAATATCTTCAGCCTTATCTGCAAGAACAGTAAGAAGTTTTGCAAAGTCTTGTTGCCCACCTGCATGAAGACGATCAATAAAATGATCAATAGTGCTCGCTTTGTTTTCAATTGCTGCAGGAAGAAGTACGGCAAGTTCTGCAACAGTAATTTGTTTAGCTACTATTTGTTCAGCTGCTATTGGAGCAGAGCTTAGTAAGCCAAGAGTAAGAATAAGGAGACGTGATTTCTTTTTAAATTCAGATTTCATAATGTTCCTTCCAAGTTAAATTCCCTAAATATAGATCTCTTTATGAGAGGTTATACAGGATACTAGAATAAAAGCTGGAGTCAAAAGGGGGTCTTTGGTATGCTGTATAAGCTTATTTAGACCATCTTTTTAATTTCATATAGCAATAAGGAGTGGAATGCTTTTCCACCTGGCAGCCTATTTAAAGCATAATTTTGTGCACGCTCATCTTATTCATTATGTAAGCGTAAGAGCAATAGCCGCTCTTTTAAGCTCATTTACTCTTGCATTGTGGTGGGGCCCCGCTTTTATTAAAATGTCTCATCAATTTTTTCGTTCAAAAGCACGCCCTTGGACGCCTCATACGCATCGTTCAAAAGATGATATGCCAACAATGGGGGGCATTTTTATTACGGTCGTGGTGGCCGTTAATTCCTTATTATGGTGTGATTGGGGTAACCCTTTATTGTGGATATTACTGTTTTGCTTAATTGGGTTTGGAGCTATTGGAGCGTGGGATGATTGGAATAAGATTTGCTATCAAGAGGGTATTAATGCTTGGAAAAAATTTATAACACAATTTTTAGTAGCTTTTGCGGTTGCTGGTTTATGGGTTTATTATATGGAACCTTCAACAGAACTTTATTTCCCTTTCTTTAAAAATCTTCATCCCGAGTTGGGATTACTTTTTATTCCGTGGGCGATGTTTGTTCTTATTGGTACCAGTAATGCTGTTAACTTAACAGACGGTCTTGATGGACTTGCCATTGGAACATTACTTTCTAACTTTGCAGTGTTTTCTCTTATCTGTTATTCAGCAGGACATGTTCTTATTGCACGGTATTTGCATATTCCGTTTACCGGTACGTCTGAACTAGCTATTGTAGGAGGTGCACTAATTGGTTCTTCATTAGGATTTTTATGGTACAACACTTACCCTGCCCAAATTTTTATGGGTGATGTTGGTGCGCTTTCTTTGGGGTCGGTACTTGCATTTATGGCATTAACTTGTAAACAGGAATTGGTGCTTCCTATTGCAGGCGGTCTCTTTGTTATAGAGGCATTATCGGTAATTATACAAATAATATCGCTTAAATTTTTAGGTAAACGTTGGTTTAAAATGGCACCAGTTCATCATCATTTTGAATTACTTGGTTGGCCGGAATCAAAAATTACTATTCGTTTTTATATTGTTTCTTTTGTTTTATCGTTACTTGCTCTTGTTACCTTGAAGATAAGATAAAAAATAAGCGCTTCCCGCGCAGGGCCAAACCATACTTCGCAACTTCGTTAGCTACGTAGGGCACGGGGTTTCTTGTCCTTGTCCTCCATAGCTTTAGCGACGGAGGAAACCCCTTTGGATTCCGGACACCAAGGGCTACCCTTGGAAACCCCGCAAACGTGAAATGCTACTCGCCTGGTGGCTCACACGCATTACGTT